>PVMK01127523.1_pt1 | contig 51573 bp, 52 predicted proteins | sample 1853481 | NCBI WGS metagenome assembly PVMK01 (sample SAMN08533507, study PRJNA380276) | Marine sediment metagenome, whole genome shotgun sequencing project.
GCGATTCTCGCCGAGGCCATGGCGAGGCTCGGCAGGCTCTCTCACCGCGTTGTGTGGGTGAACCCTTTGAAGGCTGACCCAGCGTTCGTTCCGGCTACAAGGGGAATGGTGGTCGCGGTGCCTCACGTTGACGTCCTCGTATCCGGTCACAACCTTGCGAGCCTGGAGGCGCTCGCCGGGCTTCTCCCTGCTCTTGGCTGACCGCGCAGCGATATGTACGCGCCGCAAGGGCACTTCAGCAACCCGCATTCGCACGAAGTATGATTGCGGGAACAGGTGAGATCTGTGGTCGCGGACGACGAACGTGAGCTGTGAGGGAATCACGACAACCTCGGCAGCTGTGTCGTTTCCGTGAATCCGTGGATCCAACCGCCACGTTGTTGTAGGAGGCGCAATGTATCCGTCGGCATTCGAGTACAAATTTCCAGAGACGCTTGAGGAAGCCCTCGCAATGCTCGCTGAGGTCGGGGATGAAGGCAGAGTGCTCGCCGGGGGTCAGAGCCTGATCCCCATGATGAAGCTTCGGCTCGCGTCACCTGCCTTCCTCATCGACATCAACGGGATAGATGGCCTTGGCACCATCGCGTCGGTCAACGGGCACATCAGCATCGGTGCGCTCGTGCGGCACAACGACATCGTCAACTCAGATCTGATCAGCAGCAGCAGTCACACGATGGCTGCCGCGGCGCCGTGGATCGCTGACCCGCTCGTCCGCAACCGCGGCACTCTGGCTGGATCGGTTGCACATTGTGATCCTGAGGGCGACTGGAATTCGGTGATGCTCGCCATGCGATCCGAGGTCGTCGCCACAAGTGCGACCGGCGAGCGCGTCATCCCGATCGACGACTTCGTCGTTGACTTCTTCACCAGTTCATTGCAGCAGGGCGAGATCGTCACGGAAGTACGGGTTCCGAAGTACACGGGGAGAGCCGGTGGCACGTATCTGAAGCTCGAGCGGAAGATCGGCGATTACGCGACGGCGGCCGTTGCCACCCATCTACAGCTCGACGATGCGGGCAATATCTCCGAGGCGGGCATCGCCCTCACCGCTGTGAACTCGATCAACACTCGCGCGGTCGACGCCGAGAACGCCCTTGTCGGGGAGACGCCATCCGCGGAGCTGTTCGCCGAAGCAGCATCTCTAGCTGCCCAGGCGTCGGATCCCGAGGACAACGTTCGTGGTCCCGCGGACTACAAACGCAACATCATCGAGGTGTACACGAAACGCGGCCTTGCAACGGCCCTTGAAATCGCACAGGCATCCTGAGGAGGCTGGCATGGATATCACCGTCACAATCAACGGTCAGGCCAGAACGTCTGAGGTCGAACCACGGACCCTTCTCGTTGACTACATCCGATCCAACGACCAACTCACAGGGACCCACATCGGGTGCGACACCACGAACTGCGGTGCGTGCACTGTGCTCGTCGAAGGTGTCCCGATGAAGTCGTGCACGATGTTTGCGGTACAGGCGAACGGGAAGACCATCACCACCGTCGAGGGCCTCAAGCAGGGTGGCGAGCTGGATCCGATCCAATCGTCGTTCAAGGAGCACCACGGGCTGCAGTGCGGCTTCTGCACGCCTGGCATGATGCTCGTCGGAAAGGCGCTCCTCGAAGAGAACCCGAACCCGTCCGACGACGACGTTCGGTGGGCGATCTCGGGAAACATCTGCCGATGCACCGGCTACACGAACATCGTGAAATCGATACAGGGCGCAGGGTTAGTGATGCAGGAACAATCCGCCGGACAGGACAGCTGAGGAGTACGACATGACTACCACTGAACACAAGCCGATCACTTCGGCGGAAATCGGCGGCATCGGACACAGCGTTCGCCGGATCGAAGACGACCGTTTCATCGAGGGTGCGGGCAACTACGTGGGGGACATCAACCTCCCAGGCATGCTCCACATGGCGATCCTCCGGAGTCCGCTTGCGCACGCCAAGATCCTCAGTATCGATTCCACCGCCGCCACCGATCACCCTGGCGTCGTCGCGGTCATCACCGGAGCCGACCTCGAGGGGTTCAACCTTGCGTGGATGCCAACGCTCTCGGGTGACACCCAAGCGGTTCTTGCGACGGACAAGGTGCGGTTCCAGGGACAGGAAGTGGCAGCGGTCATCGCAGAGGACGCATACATCGCAGAGGACGCTCTGTCGCTGATCGTCGTCGATTACGAAGAGCTTCCGGTGATCACGAACCCTCAGCAGGCCATGGCCGAGGGCGCCCCTGTCATCCGAGATGACAAGGAGGACCAGACCGACAACAGCGTCTATCACTGGGAAGCTGGAGACAAGGATCTGACCGACAGGGCGTTTGCGGACGCCGACGTTGTCGTCAGCCTCGAGACGCATTACCCCAGATCTCACCCTGCTCCACTCGAGACGTGTGGGATCGTCGCTGACATCAACCCAGCAACGGGCCATGCAACGCTCTACATGACCTCACAGGCGCCCCATGCACACAGAACGTTGTTCGCTCTCGTTGCTGGGCTGCCGGAGCACAAGATACGCGTTGTGTCCCCTGACCTTGGTGGCGGATTCGGCAACAAGGTTCCGATCTACCCGGCTTATGTCATCGCGACAGCAGCGTCGCTGGTGATCGGCAAACCCGTCAAGTTCATCGAGTCCCGGACGGAGAACCTGATCTCGACCGGGTTCGCTCGTGACTACTACATGAAGGGTGAACTCGCCGTCTCGAGCGAGGGGCGCATCCTTGCGATGCGTGCGACGATGGTGTCGGATCAGGGAGCGTTCTTCGCCGATGCCCAGCCGACGCAGTTCAAGGCAGGGCTATTCCACATCTGCACCGGGTCGTACGACTTCCCTGCGGCCCACGTCGTGACCGATGGTGCCTACACCAACAAGGCGCCGGGTGGAGTCGCTTACCGGTGCTCCTTCCGGATCACCGAAGCGTCGTATCTGATCGAGCGCCTTGTCCACAACGCTGCGACCGAGATCGGCATGGATCCGGCCGAGTTCAGGATGAAGAACTTCATCAAGCCGGAGCAGTTCCCGTATCACTCTGCGACCGGGTTCGTGTACGACTCAGGTGACTACCACACGGCGCTGCAGAAGGCGCTCGATGCGGTCGACTACGAGAACCTCAGGAAGGAGCAGGCGGAGGCCCGCAAGGAGGGACGGTACATCGGCATCGGTATCGCAAGCTTCACGGAAGCGGTCGGAGCTGGACCCAGCAAGGACTACGACATCGTGGGACTCAAGATGATCGACTCGGCCGAGTTGCGCGTCCATCCGACGGGTAAGGCGATCCTCAAGCTTGGTGTGAAGAGCCAGGGTCAAGGACACGAGACGACGTTCGCCCAGATCGTCGCCAACGAGCTTGGCATCCCTGCGACGGACATCGCTGTGGTCGAAGGGGACACCGACAACACGCCATACGGCCTTGGGACCTATGGGTCGAGGAGCACCCCGGTCGCGGGAGCTGCGACGGCGGTGATCGCCCGTAAGTTGCGTGAGAAGGCGCGGAAACTCGCTGCGCACCTTCTTGAGGCGTCCGAAGACGACCTCGAGTGGGAGCCGGGCAAATTCTCCGTGAAGGGTGCGCCGGACAAGAGCGTGACTATCCAGGACATTGCCTTCGCCGCGTACACGAACTTCCCAGAGGGGATGGAAGCGGGTCTTGAAGGCGTCCACTACTACGACCCGCCGAACCTGACCTATCCGTTCGGGAGCTACGTGGTCGTCGTCGAAGTCGACATTGAGACCGGCGTCTGGAAGGTCGATCGGATGATCGCCGTCGATGATTGCGGTGTCCGCATCAACCCGATGATCGTCGAAGGCCAGATCACCGGTGGACTCACCGAGGGATTCGCTGCAGCCAACATGCAGTTCATCACGTTCGATGATGATGGCAACTGCATCGGTTCCAACATGATGGACTACCTGATACCAACGGCGTGGGAGACGCCTCGCTTCGAGCTCGACTCGACGGTCACGCCATCGCCCCATCACCCGATCGGAGCGAAAGGGGTCGGCGAGTCTGCGACTGTGGGATCGCCAGCAGCGTATGTCAACGCTGTCATCGATGCATTGCAGCCGTTCGGCACGACGAACATCGATATGCCTGTGCTGCCACATCGGGTGTGGGCAGCAGTACAGGAAGCACAGTCCGACTAGGCATATGCGTCGGGACCTGGCCCATCTGACGGCGGAGCTGATCGACGACCGGAAGCCGTTCGTGGTCGGCACGGTGGTCTGGCGTCGCGGGCCTTCCTCCGGAAAGACCGGGGCACAGATCGTTGTCTTCCCCGACGGCAGCGTTCGGGGCTGGCTCGGTGGTGCGTGCGCCGAGCCAACCGTCGTGCGGGAGGCTCTGGCCGCCCTCACGGACGGGCAACCGCGTTTGATGCTTCTCGGTCCTGCGGACGAAATCGGTGGCGCTCATCGGCATGGCGTCACGCTGGTCCCCATGGCGTGCGAGAGTGAGGGTGCAATGGAGGTGTATTTGGAACCGATGCTGCCACAACCGCACGTAGTCGCTGTCGGGCGATCGCCTGCTGTCGACGCCCTCGCCCGTCTGGTCGAGCAACTCGGCTGGCGCGCCACCGTCGTTGATGATGGAGGGAATCCAAGCGATCACCCTGGCGTGTCCAGCTTCTCGTCGAACCTCGACTTCAGCGGACTTGGTATCGACGGCCGGAGTTTCATAGTGGTGGCCACGCAGGGGCACTACGACGAAGCGGCACTTCAGGCCGCGCTCGCGACCAATGCTGCGTACGTGGGACTCGTCGCTTCTCGGAAACGAGCGAGCGCGGTCATCGAGCACCTGAGGACAAGTGGTGTCAGTGATGAGGCGTTGACACGTGTCACAGCTCCAGCAGGACTCGATCTCGGAAGCGTCGAGCATGACGAAATGGCAGTTGCGATTCTGGCCGAGCTTGTCGCGCTGAAGGCGCAAGGTGGCCTCAATGGTGGGATCGAGATCAAGACCCCAGAATTCGCCGTCGACCCGGTATGCCACATGGACGTTGACGTGCAGGACGCCAAGTACATCTCCGAATTCGACGGCAACACGTACTACTTTTGCGCTGCTAGCTGCCAGAAGGCGTTCGATGCGAATCCACATTCGTTCCTCTCCGATGCCGGCTGACAGACGACGGCCACAACTTCGCTCCGAGACGTTCGGGGGCCGGAGATATCACGAGGGGGAACTATGAATGTCACGAACGAGTTCGAGGTGTCGCGCCCAGTCGACACGGTATGGGAATTCTTCCAGGACATAACCTCAGTGGCTCAGTGCCTGCCAGGGGCAACGATCACGGACGACAAAGGTGATGGCGCATACGCGGGAGACGTCATGGTCAAACTCGGGCCGATGAGCGCGAAGTTCGACGGCGAATGTGTCATCGAGGCGGACGCGGAGACAAAATCGGCAACGATCTCAGGAATGGGCATCGATCGCAGCGGTGGCAGTGCTGGCAAGGTCGAGGTCCAGTACCGATTGAGTGCGACCGAATCGGGAACCCTGGTCACGGTCGATGCTGACGTCACGCTCTCCGGGACTGCGGCTCGATTCGGCCGGTCGAGCCTCATCAACGAGATGTCGACGCGGCTCATCGCCGAGTTCGTGGATTGTCTCCATAAGAAGCTGGATGCGACAACCCCCGAGATCGCCGCAAGTGTTACCGCCGGAGAGGTGAAGGGGGTCTCCCTCTTCTTCTCGAGCCTGTGGACATCGATCGCCGACTTCTTCAAGAGGCTCTTCAGTCGTAGCTAGGCGAGAGGCCTCGAGCCTCCTAGATGTGTAGTACATATCGTGATACGCTGGTCTTGATGGCACACGCAATCTCTGTACGTCTCGACAACGAAGCCCTTCTTGCCCTCGGGCAGCTCGAAGCTGCGGGGATGACTCGGTCGGAGGCGATCCGCGCAGCGTTGGTCGAGGCGGCGGCGCGACGCAACGACAAGCGAACACTCGCTGAAGAAGTGGCTGCCCTCGAAGCTGACGAAGACGATCGGGCCGAGATGCTGGCCGTGGCCGACACTATGGAGAGTCTGCGTGCGCCGGAGTGACGTCTTTTCGCTCCGACTCCCAAAGGGACTCGGTCACGAGCAGCGAGGGAAGCGTTTCGGTGTCATCGTGCAATCGGATGCGTTTCTTCCGCGTTCAGTGGTGCTGCTGGCACCGACGTCTCGCAGTGCGAGGCCGGCATCGTTCCGGCCCGAGGTCGAGATCGACGGCGTCCGGACGCTGGTCCTTGTCGAACAGGTCGGCATAGTCGACGTCAACCGACTCGGGGATCTAGCCGGCCATCTTACGCCGGAGGAGCAGTGGGGTGTCGATGCAGCGCTCCTCACGGTTCTCGGGCTGAACTGACACGCGTCCCTTCTCCGAGGTCAAGGCCACTTGTCTGAGGTACTGGGCCGCTGGTGTCTGAGGTACTGGGCCGCTGGACGAACGCATCCCAATTCGATATGCTCGATGCATGACACAACTCGTTACACGAGTCGACGAGGATCTCGCTTCCCTCGTCGACGAACTCATAGCCGAAGGCGTCGTTAAGTCCCGATCAGACGCGGTGCGGCGAGGTCTGCGCGTGCTCATTGCCCAACACCAACGGAAGCGCACCGCGGAGGCGATCATCCGCGGCTATCAACAACACCCTCAGGTTGACAACGAGGTCGGTTGGGCAGACGAGGCGACCATCCGCATGATCGCAGATGAACCGTGGTGATGCTCGCCCAAGGGGACATCTGGTGGGCCGAGGCCGAGGACAAGCGACGCCCGATGTTGATTGTCACCAGAACCGAGGCGATACCCGTGCTCACTTGGATCGTGGTGGCGCCGGTCACGCGGACCATCCGCGGCATCCCGACCGAGGTCAACCTCGACACCGACGATGGCATGCCTACACCCTGTGTCGCTGCATTCGACAACCTTCAGCCCATCCGAAAGACGTTCCTCACCGAGTTCGTCGGGTCGATCTCATACCGACGATCCGATGTCTGTCGAGCCCTCTCGGCGCTCGCCGACTGCTGACACGAACGCTGCACGCGTACAGCGCCCAAGCGGTCGAGTACGGGGCAGCATCGATCTTGGGTGCTGGAATGTCCTGTGCTTACACGACGTAGTGCTCGTTCGGGGCTTCTGCGAAGTAGCGATCCCTGCGGTCGACGATGACGGTGACGATCCGTGATCCCGGTCCGAGGTTCTTCGCCATCTCGATCGCTGCGTACACATTGGCTCCGGATGACATACCGCAGTACAGGCCTTCCTCCGCACACAGCCTGTCCGCCATTGCCTTGGCGTCGGCGTTGTCCACGGTTACCTCGCTGTCCATGATGTTGCTTTCGAGCAGGTCCTCCATGAGGAATCGCTGATCAGGCACGCCGAGACGTTCCAGGGCACGATGGACAGCGCGGGAACGCACCCATTCGATTCGTGGGTCGTCGGTTGGAAGTACACCCGACACGGCCATGCTCGGATGATGCGGTTTCAGCGCCTGAGCGACGCCGAGAAGCGTCCCGCCCGTGCCGACCGAAGCGACCCAGCCGTCGATCCTGCCTTCCAACTGTTCCTGGATCTCACGCCCGGTCTGCTCACGGTGAACTTTCGTGTTGTCCGTGTTGCCCAACTGGTTCGCCCACCAATGTGAAGGCTCGCTCTCTTGCAGGTCGTGGCACTGCTTCATTCGGATGGCCACGAAAGCGGCAGCCCTCTCCACGCCTTCCAGTTCGCTCGCCTCCGGCAGGTGCTCGTCAAGGTCGATCGGCACCACTTCTGCTCCGTACAGCCTGGCGATTCGGATTCGATCAGCGGAGTCGTAGGCGCTTGAGAGCTGTGCGGGAAGAAACAGCGTGACGTGATAGCCCATCACACCGCCGACGAACGCGAGCGCCGGGCCGGTGTTCCCTGTCGATTGGTCGACGATCGTGCCTCCCGGCCCGAGGTCGCCGCGCTTCTCGGCCTGGGTAATCATGCTCAGGGCCATGCGGTCCTTGATGCTTCCACCAGGGTTCGTGAACTCACACTTGACATAGATCTCCGCATCAAGCCCGTCGGTCACGTGATTGAGCCTGAGAAGCGGCGTATCGCCGATGTGGTCGAGGATGGTCGTCCGGTCGTGCATGTGCGGTTCGCCCTCTCCCGTTGATTCGCCGCTGGCTGGCTGCCCATCATCTGCAGGGGAGCTCCGACGGCATCGAGATGACCTTTGCCGGAACTGCCCTGGTGCACAAATGCTACCGTGCCATCTGTGGGCGTCGAGTCCGTCTGGCTGGACTGAGATGGTCTGCATCCGGACATCTGGACCAAGCGCACTTCGTGAATCGCATACGCAGAGAGTGTGACCGTGGCTTCAATCTCGTGAAGGGTTCTGATCCGACAAGTGGGCACGCGACCCGGCGGCGCATCATCGTCGGCACGCTGGTCGGGGCACTTGGTGTCGGTCTCGTCGTATTCCTTACATGGGCCCTGTCCGACGCTGAACAGGAGCCGGAGATCACCCGTATCGCCACCGGACTGGAGAATCCCCGTGGGATTGCGGTCATGCCAGACGGTCGGTTGGTTGTCGTCGAGGCCGGGAACGGGATCGACACCGACGACAGCAGCCTTGAAACAGGCCGCGTGAGCTTCTTCGAGGACCTGAACGGAGACGGTGATTACGACGATCCGAGCGAGATCCAACCGATCTTCACGCAGATCCTGAGCTACAACACGCTGACCGCCTTCGGTACCGGGCATGACGAAGTTGGCGGAACCGGCGACATCGTCTTGCTGGACGATGGGCGGATGTTCATCACACGCGACGATCCGTCGATTGGGTACGCCGCCGATGGCGGCCCCCGCGGCATCAACGTCGTCGAAGTCAGCCCGGAACACGAGTTAGTCGGCAACCTCATCGCCAGGAACGCGACGCTGAATGCCCTTGCCTTTGATCGGCAGGCAGAGGTCTTCTACGTCGTCGAGAGTGGCGCCAACCGCGTGATCGCCGTCACCATGGATGGCACGGTTCGCAACCTCGCGGCGTTCCCAACCCTGCCGAGCGGACAGCAGGCCGTCCCGTCAGGAATCGCGATAGACCCAACTACAGGCGATCTACTGGTCGTGCTGTTCTCCGGTCAGGTCGGTGACGAATCTGGCGGCGTGTTGTCCTTCATTCCCGGCGAATCGAAGATCGTGCGCGTGGATCCCGTGACAGGTGCACAGGCAGATGCCATCAGCGGTCTGACGACGGCAGTTGATGTCGCCGTCGACGAGAATGGCAACGTCTTCGTCGTGGCGTTGACATCCGGCCAGCCACCAATTCCGATGTCGCGGGATTTCGATCTCTTCGACCCTGATGCGGAGCCTGACCCGGGGGGATACGACCGTTTCGCCGGGAGCGTGCCGCTCTACCCGGTAGACGGCGGCGATCCGGTGGTTCTTGTCAGCGGTCTCGACTCGCCAACCAACATCACCTACCACGACGGAGCGTTGTACGTGTCAGTGGGGCAGGGGACACCAGGCCGCCCGATCGACGGCCCCGCGGGGCAGACCCGCATCGTGGGCGAGATCTATCGCATCACAGACCTAGACCGCTGAACGCATGCTGCCTTCGAACGAAGCGGGCACTGCGTGCGTCAAGCCTCTTCCGCTGCATAGTTGTTCAGCAAGTCGATGACCTCGCTCAGGTCCGCGTGGTCGCCTGCGAAGGACTCCTTGTCGATGTAGAGCAGCTCGTCGTCGGGTCCCATCACAATCGTCGCCCCCAACTGGGTCGGGCGACGACCGGCGTTGTGCTGTCGATTGCCGCCCGCTAGAGATCTCGTGCCGGCCAGAAGGGCGTCAGGCCTGATGAGTGAGAACGCGTTGAGCCGGTTCGTCTCGATGATGTCTGCCGCCTCGCCGTCCTCGTCGAGCAGCACAGGGAACGGAACCCGTTCATCCTCGATGAACGCCTTGGCGTACCGTCGTCCACCGGTTCCGATCGCGGTGATGCCTGATCCGGTGCTTTCGAAGTCTCCATATCGATCTCGGACCTGACCGGCCCGTTCACGGCAGGTCAGTCACCCGAAGTGTCGGAGGAACAGCAGGACGTGAGGCTCGGTTGCCCACAGGTCCCCAAGTCGATGCAACGAGCCTTCGGGATCTGGGAGCGCGAGATCCGCAAGCGCTGTGGTATCGAATGTCACGGTTCTCCTTTACGGGATGTTCAGCGTATCGCCCGGCCCGCAGTGAGCGGGCACACAGAATTGGGTGTCGCACTGCCATATCTAGGTGGCTCGTGGTCCGAGGCCAGAGATGCTCGTCCCTATGCTCTGCCCAGTTCCCTTCGGGAAGAGAAGGCGAGAGGGAGTGCCATGACGACCGAGCGATATCTGACGTTGACCAACTGGGGTGCCTACGAGGTCGAGACCGACGGCCACGACATCACCGCCGTGCATCCGTTCGCCAAAGACCCCGATCCTTCTCCGATAGGCCAATCTCTCAAAGCTGTCCGGCAGAGCCGGATCATGCGACCTTCCATACGCGAGAGTTGGTACCGCAATGGGCCAGGGTCCAACCCTGAGCGGCGAGGCCACGAGGCGTTCGTTGAGGTCGACTGGGATGTTGCCATCGAGATGCTCAGCGCCGAGATCGATCGTGTTCGCACCGAGTACGGGAACGAAGCGATATTCGGTGGCAGCTACGGATGGGCGAGTGCGGGCCGGTTCCATCACGCGCTCAGCCAGATCCACCGCTTCCTCGGTTCGGTGGGTGGGTACGTCAGCCAGATCGACGACTACTCGATCGCGGCTGGCCATGTGATCACGCCCCATGTCCTTGGTATGTCGTTCGACGAGATGATGGACACACAGCCGTCGCTCTCCGAGATCGCAGACCACTCCGACCTTGTCGTCGCGTTCGGTGGGATGCCGCTCAAGAACAGCCAGGTCATGTATGGAGGACAGGGACGGCACATGTTGGCGAGTCGCCTCGAGACGTGCCGCGACCGCGGCGTGCGGTTCGTGAACCTTTCGCCGCTGAGCGAAGACATGGTCGATGCGATAGATGCGGAGTGGATACCGATGACTCCGAGTACCGACACAGCGGTCATGCTCGGTCTCGCACACAGCCTGCTCGTTGCCGGAGACCACGACGAGGAGTTCCTCAACAGATATTGCGTCGGATGGGACCGCCTCGAGTCCTACCTGCTCGGAGAGACAGATGGCGTGCGCGAAGACGGCAGAGTGGGCGGGCGAGATCTCATCCGTCGATCCGGAACGCATCCGATCTCTGGCCGCCGAGATGGCGCGCGTGCGGACGATCATCACTGCGAGCTGGTCGATCCAGAGGACCGATCATGGAGAGCAGACGTACTGGATGGCGTCATCTCTCGCAGCGATGCTCGGTCAGATCGGGCTTCCCGGAGGCGGCGTCGGCTTCGGGTATGGAGCCGTCGGATACACCGGCAACGGCATCGGCTATCACGAGCTGCCCCGGTTCGGATCGGTGAAGAACGACGTGTCTGATTACATCCCGGTTGCACGGATCGCGGACATGCTCCTGCACGGAGGCGAGGAGTACGACTACAACGGGAAGCGCCTCACCTACCCCGATATCCACCTCGTGTACTGGGCGGGTGGAAACCCGTTCCATCACCACCAAGATCTCAACCGGCTCGAGCGCGCATGGCAGACACCAGACACGATCGTGTCCCATGAGCCCTTCTGGAACGCACTCGCCAGACACTCGGACATCGTGCTACCAGCCACAACGACGCTGGAACGCAATGACATCGGTGGCAGTGGAATGGACGACTTCCTCTTCTGGATGGAACAGGTCATTGACCCCGTGGGAGAAGCGAGAGACGATTACGACATCTTCTCGGATCTGGCGAACAAGCTTGGCGCCGGGGACGTGTTCTCCGAGGGTCGCTCCTCAGGTGAGTGGCTTGACCACATGTACTCGACGTTCCACGCGGCTCATCCTGACTATCCAGACTTCGAGGAGTTGAAGGGATCCGGATACTTCCACATCCCAGAAGAGTGGATCGGGACAGATGCGTCTCCTCTGATTGGGTTCCGGGCAGATCCTGTGGGAGCACCGCTGCCCACGCCTTCGGGCAAGATCGAACTCTTCTCCGCAGCGGTGGATGCAATGGGGTACGTCGACTGTCCGGGGCATGCAACGTGGATGGAGCCGCGGGAGTGGAAGGGGAACGCAAACGGATACCCGTTGTCGTTGATCTCGAACCAACCGAAGACCCGGCTGCACTCCCAATGGGATCAGGGCGAAACGAGCCTGAACGGCAAAGTCCAGGGCCGGGAACAGATCGGCATGACGCCATCGGACGCTACGGCGCGATCGCTGGATCACGGTGATCTGGTTCGCGTGTTCAACGACCGGGGGGAGTGTCTGGCGGCGGTATCCATCCGGGATGACTTGATCGACGGTGTCGTCCAGCTGCCGACGGGCGCATGGTGGGATCCTGTCGAGCCCGGCGGCATATGTCTCAGTGGTAATCCGAATGTGCTGACCCACGATGAAGGGACATCCTCGATGGCGCAGGGTCCGTCCACATCATGTCTCGTGCAGATTGAACGATTCGCAGGCGATGCGCCTCGCGTGCGCGCCCACGACATCCCCACACTCGTCGCTCCATAGCCGACCGCTGGGCCGCAGCCGGCTTCCCAGATAGAAAATCCCTGCCGTGGGATGATTCGTCTGCAACGATTGACGTAGCGACGTTGATGGGAGGTTCGTCGTGGCTGATCACAAGGATTCGATGTCGAGCGACGATCTGCTTCGTCAAGCGTGGGTCGACATCAAGCGCGACCCCGACATGTCGATATCGGTCGATGCGGATCGGGTTGAGCTTGGCGATGTTGACATTCCCGATATGGACGATGTCACAGATAGAGCCGCGAGCAGCAGCCCGGTCGACTCGTTCGTCCGGGCGAAGCGACCTGCCCCACCCCCTCCATCGACACAACGGCCACCTCCACCTCCACCTGCGCCCCCTCGACGTAGTGAACCGCCGCCGCCGACCGTTCCCGACAAGAAATCATCCAAGAGCAGAGGTCGCTGGGTCTTGGCCGGAATAGCCGTGTTCGCGCTGCTCCGGATCTTCAATTCACTCGACGGATCGGACGACCCAACGCCTGAGGGCGGGTCGGACGCACCGACGACGGTTTTGACCCCGCGCTGGAGTTCGATGGCTTTGACTCATCTTCGGGGGTGAGTTTCGTTGGTACCGCAGAGGTTTCGAACAGCGCTGTCTCGCTCACCCGGAAGGAACCAGGCAACACCGGTGGGGCGGTGTGGTCCCCAGATCGTGTCGCCGTCGGGCGAGGTTTCGAGACGCTGTTCGTGTTCCAGATCGATCATGTGTCCTGGTACACCATCGGAGATGGGTTTGCGTTCGTGATCCAGAATGCGGGAGGGCAGGCGGTTGGCGGTGCCGCGTCCGGGAATGGCTACACGGGGATCCCCAACAGCCTTGCGATCGAGTTCGACACGGTCAACCATGACTATGAGGGCGATCCACTGACGGGGGTTCCCGATGCGAGCGCCCCCGATCCCCTCACCAACCATGTGGCGATCCACACGATGGGTTCGGAGCCGAATACAGCCCACGCTCGTGCGAAGCTCGCCCATGCAGGTCTGGACCCCGTGCGACTCTACGACCGACAGGCCCATGTTGCGCTCATCAGATACGTCCCAGGGACTCTGTCCGTGTTCATCGACGACTTCGATGATCCCGTTCTCGAGGCGGCGGTGGATCTCGAGGCGGTGCTCGACCTCAGCGGTGGTACCGCATTCGTCGGATTCACCGCCTCGACCGAAGAAGGGTTCTACGCAGACCATCTCATCCACAGATGGTCGTACGGGTCCCCGTGCCTCTTCGCTGGATGTCAAGACCTCTAGCGGACGAGGGCCAGCTACTGTCGCTGAGCTTGCGCCGTCTTCCAGGCCTGTGCGCCGATGGCAGCTGACATCAGCACGGCCTCGAGCGCGAGCGAGGCCCAGAATCCGTAGCCAAGTCCGAAGTAGATCGCAGCGAAGCCGACGATTCCACCGATTCCGAGGACGAGCCACTGTTTCGCGGTGAAGATGTTCACCCCGTCACGGTAATCGGGACGGCGGCAGACCGTGTTCGGACTCGCCTCTCGGCCCGCCGCCGGTGTCGCTATTCCTCAGTACCGGACTGTGCGGTCTCAGAAAGCCGTGCGAGCCTCTGTTCCCACACCGCTGCTCGCTGCTCGATCCATTCCGAAGCCGGTGCGAGACCCTCAGTCTCAACGGAGAACACTGTTTCGCGCCCTTCCCGGCGAGACGAAACGAGCCCCGCTCCGCTGAGCTCCGAAAGGTGCTTCGCAACGGCCTGCCTGCTGATCGGTAGCCTCTCGGCGAACGAGGTTGCGGTCGCCACCTCGTCACCGAGCCATTCAAGCAGCTGGCGACGTGTCGGATCGGACAGCGCTGCGAAGACGCGGTCGGTCTGTGTTGTCACGCTGTCGCTGAGTCGGCGGTCAGATAGTCGACCAGATCCTGCATCTCTGCCTTCCAGCCTGAGGTATTTTCTGCAAGCGTGCGCTCAGCGATATCAGCTGGCAGCGATGCGAAGCCGGACTCGACGACCGTCACGATGGTGGATTCTCCGTCGCTCATCAGCGTGAACTCGACGAGCGTCGATGGGCCCTCGTCGACCCGCTGTGAGTTGTCAGCCACCCAGCGATACGAGAACAGCGTTGGTCGTCGTACCTCTTGCACGATCGCGTGGGATGAGGATCCATATTCGGACCAGCCGAAGAGCGCTTCCCCGCCTGGAGTGAGGTCGATCTCAACCTCGTCGCCGAACCAACTGCGTATCCCCTCGAGGGTGGTCAAGGCGTCCCACACGGCCTCTATTGCGGCCGGGATGGTGACGCTGCGCTCGATGGTGTCCTGCATGATTCCTCCTATGTGCAACTATTTGGTTGCGTATTAGGTGCAACCTATCAGTTGCGCGTGGGGCTTGTCAAGCGGGGTCGCTCGCTGCGCTCGCTCCAGACCACGGACCACGGACCACGGAGCAGCACACGCAACACGATCTGCCGGTTGATCCGGTCTGAGTCGCCCTTCTGTCGGCGGTCGCTGCCGGTTCTGGGTCCGTAGTCCGTGGTCCGTGGTCCGTGGTCTTCTTTCAGGAATCCCGCCATAAAGCCCGATTCCCCGTTACCTTCCAATCAGCCGCATCGGGTGGAGGCCAGCGCTTGTCGCTTCCCCGGTGGATAACGGTCACATCTCTCACCGGTTGGACTGCCTCTCTCGACCGACTCGGAGCAACGACGGCATAGGCGCCGCGCGGCTCGGAGTGAGACCGAAACAGTCCCAACCGCCCCTTGTCGGGCAAGGAAACTTCATCATGTCCAACACCTTTGGCCAACTCGGCCTGCCCCAAGAGATCGTCGATGTGCTTGCGAAACACGACATCGTCGAACCATTCGCGATTCAAAGTGCATCGATTCCAGATGTGATGTCCGGCAGGGATGTCGCCGGCAAGGCGCCTACGGGCTCTGGCAAGACTCTTGCATTCGGTCTTCCGATGCTCGTCCGTGTGGGCACAGCAGCTCCAACCCGCCCCCGAGGATTGATCCTCGCACCGACCAGGGAGCTCGCGGCACAGATCAGGCTGGAACTTGCGCCCTACGCCAAGGTCATGCACCGCAACGTGTTCGCTGTGTTCGGAGGCGTGCGCTATCAGCCCCAGAGGGACGCGCTCCGAAAGGGCGTCGACATCCTCGTGGCGACTCCAGGTCGGCTTGAAGACCTCATCGAGCAGGGTGCTGTGAATCTCTCCGATGTCGATCTCATCGCTGTCGATGAAGCGGATCGCATGGCCGACATGGGATTCCTCCCCGACGTTCGACGGATCCTCGATCAGACGTCGGACGATCGCCAGACACTTCTCTTCTCAGCCACACTCGACGGTGACGTCGGCGTGCTGATCAAGAGGTACCAGACGAATCCATCGCGGCACGAAGTTGCCGGCGTCGAGACACGGATTACAGATGCGGAGCATCACTTCTGGCTTGTCGATCACCATGACAAGGTTCGTCACACGGCCGACGCCGTCGACCGAACCGGAAGCACCATCGTGTTCGCCCGGACCCGCCACGGTGCTGACCGCCTTGCAAGGCAGCTCTCGAAGCTCGGTGTCGAGACGGTTGCGATGCATGGTGGGCGGTCCCAGAACCAGCGCAACCGGGCTCTTGCCTCGTTCTCTGCCGGCAGGGTCCAGGCGCTGGTCGCCACAGACGTCGCTGCGAGAGGCATCCACGTCGACGACGTCGCATCTGTCATTCACTTCGATCCGCCACAGGGTCACAAGGACTATCTCCACAGATCCGGCCGCACGGCTCGTGCTGGCGCAACGGGGACCGTGCTGAGCCTCGTCACGCACGGGGAACGAAGGGCGGTTCGCAGGATGCAGGGGAACCTGAGCCTGGAGATCCCGATAGAGCATCCGCGCCCGGAGAATCTCGCTGAAGGCGAGTGGACGAGTCGACCAGCCCCGAGGTCAGCCCCTCGTGAGGATGCGCGGCCAAAGGCGCGGGTTGAACCGTCGAAGCTTGACCAGGCGCCTGCACGGAAGAAGCCAAAGCACAAGAAGCCGTCCACTCCTGGCGGAGCCATGCAGAGCATCTACATCGGGAACCTTCCTTGGAAGGCGACGGGTGACGACCTCAGGGCGATGTTCCAGAAGTTCGGCACGGTCAACAGTGCCATGGTGAAGATGGATCGCCGCGGCCGTTCGAAGGGTGTCGGCTTCGTCGACATGCCTCGCTCGGCGGCGAGTTCAGCCGTGCATGCGATCGACGGATCGAAGATGAGCGGAAGACCGCTGAAGGTGCGCTTCGCAAACGAAAACCGTAAGGCGAACCAGACGCCTGCCAAGGGGCGCCGCTACTAGGGCTGTTCGCCTGGTGTCGTGGCCATTCGTGCCTTGGCAGCGGCTTCGGCAAGAACCTCTCGAGGTTCTCGGGGTCGAGCGTCCTCGGCTCGAACGTGTCCATCGTCCACTGCGTCCTCTTGACGGTGAAGAAGTCGCCCCCGTACACGTGAATAGCGGCGGTCCATTCCCGCGTCGGGTTGCGGACAGAATGTACGACCTCGGAGCCAGGGCCTCAACGTCCTTCCGCACCATCGTCTTCGCCGCGTGAGGGGCGATGCGTCCGTCTTCGAGCCGTCGATAGAACTGATTGTCCTCGCGGCCTCCGTAGACACCGATGACGGCCCACATGTTGTGGTCGTGGGGGAACAGGTCGACCTCTGGCGGCCAGACGATGTGGAGTGCGGTCATCTCATCGGTGTTGTGCCACACGGTGATCATCGGGTCGTCTGACCACGGTCGTGTCTCGGACTCGATCGCTGTCGGATTGGATATCGCCTTCCCGACGATCTCCTTCACGGCCGTTGCCGACCGCTTCTCCGACCGCCCGCATCCAGCAATCTGCTATCAGCTGGTCCTTGTCGAACTTGGTCATGGTTCCTCGCTTTGCGTACGGGGCCGTCAGCCAGCCGCTGGCGCATCTCCCACATTCTCGAAGTCCCAGTCGTCTCTCGACGCTCTGGCGGCCTCGACATCCACTTTCGCAAGCAGCAGCATCCCCAACAGGAAGAACGCTGCGACCGACAGGATCGCGATTCTGCCCGATCCCGTCGCCGCGCTCACAAGACCGAACACGAGCGGTCCGATCCCCGACAGCTTCGAGAACACCGAGTAGAAGCCGAAGAACTCCGCCGATGCCGCCTCTGGGATCATCGAGGCGTACAAGCTTCGCGACAGTGCCTGAACGCCACCGAGAACGAATCCGACGAACGCTGCGAGTGTGAGGAAACCGGACGAAGAGCCTTCGGGGATGAAGTAGGCGCCACCCGCGATGAGCGTCCAAATCACCAGGCTGACGATGATCGCCGCCTTGGGTCCGATCCGACCTGAGAGGGCGCCGAACATCAGCGCACCGACGACGGCGATGAACTGCACGAGCAGGAACGCCAGAGCGATCGTCTCGAGTTCGAGCCCGAGCGTGTCCTCGGCGTACACGCCAGACACGGCGATCACCGTTCCCGTTCCCGAGTTGTAGAGAACGAAGGCGACAACGAAGAGCAGAAGCTCAGGGAACTGGGTCAGCTTCTTGGTTGTGTCCTTCGTGCGGTTGAAGCCGATCGACACGTAGTCGGTCAGTCCTCGGCGATCGCTTTCAGATGCGGAGTCCTTTGGCAGCCGTGACAGAGCGAACAGCGAGAAGCCCATCCACCACAGGCCTGAACCGAAGATCGCGATCCGTGCGGCGAGCGCCTCTGTAAGGGCAGCATCGGGCTCGTCCGAACTGAAGAGGATCAGCACGAACGCCATGAGGAGGTACAGGCCACCGCCGAGGTATCCGAGCGCAAAGCCCTTCGATGAGACCTTGTCGACTGTGTCCTCCGTCGTGATGTCTGGCAGGAAGCCGTCATAGAAGACGTTTGCGGCCACGAACCCGAACTGGCTGAGCACCACGAAGACAAGGAAAAGTGGGACCTGGCCTGCTGGGACGAAGGGGATGATCAGGGCGAACGCGGCGCCAGCGAATGCGAAGTTCCTGAGCATGCGACGCTTCGAATCCGTGAAGTCCGCCACGGCGCCGAGCACAGGCATCGCAAGCAGCAGGACGATCGATCCAAGCCCGATCAGGATGCTGAAGAGCGCCTCTCCCGAGAGGCCCCAGTATGTATCGCCGAGCATGATCGTTCCCGTGAAGAACGCTCCGACCACCGCACCGAAGATGGTGATGTAGGCCGAGTTGGCCCAGTCGTACATCGCCCATCCAAAGATGGTTCTCTTGTCGTTGCGCTCCGCCATGCCTCTTCCTCGGTTGTGTGCTCGCAGCGACGGTAGCCCGGTCAGGTTCACCCTGCTCGACCACGGCTCAACGGAGGGTCGTGTCGCTCGGAGCCTTCGAGGTCACGGAACGGTGCGATCGAGACCGCTGTGATTCTCAGACAGTCCTTAGGTCCCTGTAAGCCTGTGTTCAACAGGGTGCTGTTACCTACGTGAGGTAGCCACTCACCAGGAGCATCTATGAAACGCACCCTTATCGTCCTGAGCGCCTTTGCGCTCGTCCTCGCGGCCTGTAGCAGCGACGGTGGATCCAACGTCGCATCCCTTGAAGAACTCGTGCCAGACCTGGCCGTGGTGACCGACGATGCTTCCTCGGAAGCTGTCGACGAGGACTCGATCCTGGAATTCGCGCAGTGCATGAGGGACAACGGCGTCGAGGACTTCGAGGATCCCGACATCGGAACCGACGGTTCCGTTGGATTCGGCTTCCGTGGTGCCGGCGCCGAGGTTGACAGGGATACATTGAGAGCCGCGTTCGAGGCGTGCCAGGAGCACCTTGGCGGACTCGCGTTTGGGCCGGGAAGCGTCGATCGCTCTGAGATCGAGGACACGCTCTACGAGTTCGCCGTTTGCATGCGCGAGAACGGCTTCGACATGCCTGATCCAGATTTCTCGAATCTTCTCCAGGGGCCAGGCGGTGGTGAGGGTGGCGGAGGCCCCTTTGGAGGAGCCTTCGATCCTGACGATCCCGCCTTCACGTCCGCTCTCGAAGCGTGTGAAGATGTCTTTGGCGGAAGCCTCCGGTTTGGCGGCGGTCGTCGCGGTGACGGCTGATGACCGTTGACGACATCGAGATCGAGATCCACGAGGAGTCTGCTTTGGCGACCGAAGACCTAAGTGAACGGCGGCGGCGTTGGCCTTGGATCGTCGTCGCGGCGCTCGGGTGCGCAGCAGGCATTGCGATCATCATCTCGGTGACGTCTGACGGGGATTCTGGCGAGGTAGCCCAGGACACTTCACTGTCGACGGCGACTGTCGAACGAACCGATGTGGTCGCAACCGAGACGCTCGCTGGAACCCTCGGCTACGGCTCCACCGATACGGTCTCCTACAGGACTTCCCCTGCGGGCGTTACGACGGTCACAGGGCTGGCGTCCGGAATCGTGACGAGCGTGGTGGGCGAAGGCACCGTGATCGTCCCTGGTGACGTGCTGTACGACGTGAACACAGTTCCTGTTGTCGTTCTCGAAGGGGCCATTCCGCAGTACAGGGCGTTCCAATCGCGCATGAGTGACGGCCCGGATATCGAGCAACTGGAACGTTCGCTCGTCGACCTCGGTTTCGACCCCGATGGGGACATCGAGATCGATGAGGACTTCACGAGTGCGACCCGTGACGCGATCGAGTTGCTCCAGGAATCCATCGGTGCCGACGATGACGGGAGGCTCGAACTGGGCGAGGTCCTGTTCGGGCCAGCCGCAACGTATGTCTCGGTGGTCCTCGTGGACCTTGGGGATCAGATCGGCCCTGGCGCCGGCGTGGTGACGACATCCCGCTCGATCACCGGAACCGTTACAGATCTCGTCGCTGAAGGTCAGACGCTCGACCAAGGTGATGTCTTGATGACGGTGGATGGCGAGCCCGTCGTGCTGCTTCTCGGCGATGTTCCCGCCTACCGCCTCATGGAGATCGGTGTCGAGGGTTCCGACGTGCTGCAGCTACAGACGGCCCTTGAGGATCTCGGCTTTGGATCGGTTCAGGGATTCTCGGTCGACGGCGAGTATTCGACCGCAACGGCGGCCGCCGTCGTGGCATGGCAAGCCTCGGTTGGCGCACGACTGGACGGCATAGTGAACCTTGGCGACGTCGTGTTCCTCCCCGAATCGATCCGCGTGGGCGCGACCCTTGTCGCCGTTGGTGATGAATTGCGCGATGGCACGCCGATCCTCTCGTCATCCTCGAACGCGACGAACGTCTCGGTGAACCTTTCGACCGATGACCAGGACCTTGTCGAGGTCGGTGATGACGTCGTGGTGATCCTTCCCGACGAGTCACGGGAGCCTGGTGTTGTGTCAGAGATCGGCACCGTCGTTCAGGCGAATCAGCAAGGAGCGACATTCTTCGAGATGACGGTGACGCTGGTCGACCCGGAGGCTGCCCCCGATCTTGATGAGGCTCCGGTCGACGTCGAGATCGTGAGCGACCGCGCTGACAACGTGCTCGTGGTGCCTGTGACAGCACTTCTCGCCCTCTCCGAAGGCGGTTACGCCGTCGAGGTGGTCGCTGAGAACGGTTCCATCGTTCTCGTCGCTGTCGACCCTGGCCTGTTCGCTGACGGTTTCGTTGAGGTCACGTCTGACGTGTTGGCCGCAGGCATGGAAGTAGTCGTTCCGTGATCGAAGGAGTCATCGCTCCCGAGCGGCTTGCGCTTGGGCTGTCCTCTGTTACGAAGACGTACGACGGCACACCTCCCGTTCATGCGCTCATCGACATCGACCTGTCCATTGCCGATGGTGAACTCGTGACGATCGTTGGACCATCAGGAAGCGGTAAGTCGACCCTGCTCCACATCATGGGAACACTCGACCGGGCCACCTCGGGCACCGTCACGGTCGCAGGTGTCGATGTCGCGACGCAGCCAGACAAGACCTTGTCCGCGATCAGGTCGCGCCACATCGGGTTCGTTTTCCAGCAATTCTTCCTGCTCGCAGGCGAAACTGCGCTCGACAACGTGGCGGATGGGCTCCTCTACACAGGTATGCCCCTCTCCGAGCGCAGGGAACTCGCCCGCGCTTCGCTCGAACGTGTTGGCCTTGAGAATCGGGCGGCGCACATGGCAACGAAGCTGTCAGGCGGTGAGCGGCAGCGGGTGGCGATCGCACGGGCGCTCATCGGGAGTCCAAACATCGTTCTGGCCGACGAGCCGACGGGCAACCTTGACAGCAAGACAGGCGTCGCCATCGTCGACCTGTTGGTGTCACTGAACACCGAGGGGACGACGATCGTCGTAATCACCCACGATCGTGAGCTCGCAGCCCGGTTCCCGCGCCAGATTTCGATCCTTGACGGCCGAATCGAGAGTGATACGGGGGGAAGCCGATGACGACGGACACCTCGATTCGCCCCGACATCACACCGTCACGACTGGCCCCGGCTGACACATTCCGCGCTGCAGGTATCGGTCTGAGGACCCGGCGTCTGCGCTCCGTGCTATCCGCGTTAGGGATCATGATCGGCATCGGAGCGATGGTTGCCGTTCTCGGACTGTCCGAAAGCTCGAAGTCGGATCTCCTGTCCCAGCTTGACCGTCTCGGCACGAACATGCTTCAGGTCCAGGCGGGGACCGGCATCGGGCTCGGCCCCGGTGAGCTGCCAGATGACGCACCAGAGATGGTGACCCGGATCGGCCCCGTCGAAACAGTCGCTGCCGTGGCCGATGTGGGTGATGCGAGGGTGTATCGGACCGACCTCGTCCCATCCGGCCAGACGAGTGGCCTCACGGTCCGGTCGGTCGATACGAATCTGCTTGACACGCTGCAGGGATCCATGGCAGAAGGCGTGTTCCTCGACCAGGCCAGCCCGGACTACCCGGTCGTTGTCCTTGGCTCTGTTGCAGCCGACAGGCTGGGGATTCGGACACTTGAGACTCCTGTATCCGTCTGGCTCGGTGACGAATGGTTCGCGGTCGTGGGGATCATGGAGAGTCTCGAGCTCTCACCAGATCTTGACCGTGCCGCGCTCGTCTCGCACGGGGCCGCAGAGACCTACCTCGGATCAGAACTCGTTCCCTCGACGATCTATGTGCGGATGGACCCATCAGCCGTAGACGACGTCCGAAACGTGATCGCCTCGACCGTCAGCCCCGAGAACCCCGATCAGGTGGAGGTCACCCGGCCCTCGGACGCGCTTGAGGCGCGGGAAGCTGCGGAGTCCGCTCTGACCAACCTTTTCCTTGGCCTTGGGGCAGTCGCCTTGTTGGTGGGTGGGGTCGGCATAGCGAACGTGATGGTGATCTCCGTGCTCGAACGCCGAGGCGAGATCGGGCTGAGAAGAGCCCTGGGAGCGACCAGGCGGCACATCACGGTTCAGTTCCTCGGTGAGTCGCTCCTTCTCTCGACGATCGGAGGCGTCGGCGGTGTTCTGCTCGGCGCAGCTGTCACAGCCGCCTACGCCAGCTTCCAAGGATGGGATGTGCTCGTGCCCGGCGTAGCGATCATCGGCGGGATCACCGCAGCGCTTGCCATCGGCGCGGTTGCTGGTCTGTACCCAGCGATGCGCGCAGCGAAGGTGTCTCCAACCGAAGCTCTTCGAACGCTGTGATGGCCTTCATAGGTTTCTCGAACTCCGCAGTAGCCTGCCGAGCGTCATGAGATCCCCCAAGCGCAGCGTGCGCGTCCTCATCGCGGTCATCGTGTTCGCCATGCTCGCAACAGCGTGTGACAGCTCGTCTGGCACGACGACCGTGCCCGGTGAAACGACGACCACGACAGCGGGTGTGGACCCTACGCAGACCTCGACCACAGAGACACCGCTCACGTCGATTCCCACGGATCAGATCCCCGGCGGTCACTCGGACTCGATCTCGGATGAGCTCGATGCCGCCATGCGGGCGGAAATCGGGACGCTGATGCTCGTCGCCGAGGTCAATCGCAGTCTTCCGTTCCTCGAGATACCGACCGTCACGATCCTCGATGAGCAAGAGTTCACAGCGCGTGTCGCGGACGAGGTCGCGAGCGAGCTCGACCTGGAGGAGATCGCAGGAGACGAGCAATTCCACCAGCTGATGGGCATGCTTGACGACGACGTCGACTTCGCCCAGTTGATCATCGATGTGCTTGCCGGCATCTCGATCGGTTTCTACGACACAGAGGCGGGCGAGCTGGTCGTGCCCATCGCTGCAGATGGACTTTCGGAGTATCAGAAGATCACGGTTGTCCACGAGCTCGTTCATGCGCTGACCGATCAGCACTTCGACTTCGCCGATGAAATCGAGGTCCGCGATGAGACCGGTAACGGGGACGATGCCTCGGCGCTACTTGCCGGGGTGGAGGGCGATGCCACCTACCAGCAGTTCGTGTACTTCGAAGGGCTTGATCCGGCAGAGGCTGCAGATGCGGCACTTGAGGCACTGTCGTTCGACACGGCTGTCTTCGACGCTGCGCCGACATGGGTGCAACAGGATCTGTTGTTCCGCTATGAACAGGGCCTCGTGTTCATACGCCGGCTCATCGCCGATGGTGGACTCAAGGCTGTCGACGCGATGTACCAGGACCTCCCAACCACAACGGAACAGATCATCGAGCCACGGAAGTACCTTCGGCGTGAGGAGCCTGACCCCATCACGCCAGTGTCTGTCGTCCTCGATGGTTGGAGTGTTCATGATGACGCGGCGTTCGGCGAGTGGGGAGTCCGGCTGATCCTCGCAGACACGCTGAGTCCTGGACAGATAACACAGGCGGCGTCAGGTTGGGGAAACGATTCCTACCGGGTACTCATCAACGGTGACGATGTCGCTGTGGCGTGGAGTTACCTCGCCGAGAGCATCCAGGACGCAGAAGATCTGGTCAACGCTCTGATCCTCCATGCGAGAGGGCCCATGGGTGCGACATCGTCCCAGGAATCAGGTGGAGGCCTCCTGTTTGAGGGCGGAGGAACATACGTCTTCATCGATCGAATCGACGACCGTTTCGTGTTCATAGCATCAACGGACGAGGCGGCAGTCGCGGATCTCCGTACCCAAATGGGAGTCTGAGAGAGAGGCAGCCGTAGTACGTAATACGTAGTACGGAGCGCCCGCAGGGCGCGACACTATCCCTCTCGACATTCGTGTCAGGACGTCGTAAACCGGTGATGTGAGTCCGGAACGTACGACAACAGAGAGTTGGCTGGTTCAGCCGCGCCCAGCGTTGGGCTTGCGGCCGTGGTTCGCCTTGGAGCGGCGAGCGCGGAGCTTGCGTCGTTTTGCCTTTGCCATAGTGCGGGAAGCGTACCAGCGGAGATGACGTATCAGCGACTGAATCTCTGTTGGGGCTCTGGTGGAGTCTCGAGAGTCCGTATTGCAGGTGACTTCTCAAGCCGCCTTCTCGGCATGCGTCGGGGAGGCGCCGAGTCGGTTCGCCTGTGGACCTCGTCGGTCCACACATTCGGGCTCGCTGGGCCGATTCGTGTCGTACATCTCAGCGACGACGGCGTCGTCGAGGCGCTGGCGCTGGTGGCGAAGCGAAGGATCCATCGTCGGGGTGGATCGGGTTGGATACTTGAAATGCCGGTATCCGTTGAGCCTCCCGAACTGGGGACCAAGGTCATGGCTCTACCATGCGACGATGTCCGGAAGTCTTGTCCTGTGCGCAACCCCGATCGGCAACCTCGGTGACGTGTCTTCGCGACTCAAGGAGGCTCTCGAGAGCGCAGATGTGATCTTCGCTGAGGACACCAGGCGAACCGGCGTTCTGCTCAACCACCTCGGTGTGTCCACCTCGATGCGGAGCTATTTCGCGGGAAACGAGCGAGCGCGGAACCAAGAACTCCGCGAACTCCTGACCGAAGGAAAGATGGTCGCACTCGTGTCAGATGCTGGCATGCCAGTGGTTTCCGATCCCGGGTACTCGGCTGTGAACGTGGCGGTCGAGTGCGAAGCAACAGTGACAGCCATCCCTGGACCCAGTGCACCGGTGACGGCCATCGCCATATCGGGGTTCGTCGGTGACCGGTTCGTGTTTGACGGATTCCTCCCGCGGAAGGGGCAGGAGCGCAAGGAGGCGATCGCCTCGATCGCGGTACAGCAGCGCCCCACCGTGCTGTTCTCAGCAACCCGTCGGGTCGCATCCGATCTTGCTGACCTCGCCGATGCATTCGACCCGAAGCGAAGAGTCGTTGTCACCAGAGAGCTCACGAAACTCCACGAAGAGATATGGCGGGGGACAGCTCAAGAGGCCGCAGACCACTGGGCGTCGACGGAGCCACGGGGCGAGTTCACCCTCGTGATAGAAGGCGCGGCCGCCGAAGTCCCCGATCTCGATGCTGCGACGGCTTTGGCTCTGAAGCGCATCCAAGATTCGATCCCGATGTCCACCGCGGTCAGGGAAGTCGCCGAAGCGACCGGTGTATCAAAACGCGAACTCTACGCCGCAGTCCTAAAAGCAAAGTCTTGATCGTCCTCCCTTCAGGGGGGACAAGTGAGCGAAGCGAGCTAGGGGGGTCTGCGAGCCTGCGAGCCCGGAGTGGCTGGATGTCGAGTCCGAAGTTCGAAGTCCGACTCGGCAATCCCCCTGGCTCGCTTTGCTCGCCCGTCCCCCTTGAAAGGGGGACGGAAGAAGGGTCCTAAACGGCCGAGAGGTTCGAGCGGCAGTCGGCGCACACGCCTCGGTGGCGGTACTCGCGGACGTCGATCATCGACTCGCAGAAGGTGCATGTCGCCTCGAGCTTTCGGAGGACGATGCCGCCATTCTCAACCGTGATAGCGAGCTCATCACCTTCATGGATGTTGAAGAGCCGCCTGGCTTCGGCAGGAACCACGATCCGTCCGAGGTCGTCGATCTTTCTGACGATGAGGGTGTCCAAGGCCTCTGCTCCGTTCGATGGTGTCGCGGATTTCTTGCTCCAAGCGTACCGGCTCGTAGGCCCACAGTGGCAGGTTCGTGAAGTCGCCGATATGGCAGCTACGACTCGAAGCGCAGTGCCGGTAGCATCGCCCCATGTCGGCTGACAATCCCAAGAAGGTGCTCGTTGCGGTTGCATGGCCGTACGCCCAGGGCCCTCTCCACCTTGGCCACATCGCTGGGGCCTATCTCCCCCCGGACATCTTTGCGAGATATCGCCGAGCTATCGGTGACGACGTGCTGATGGTCTCGGGATCCGATGTGCACGGGACGCCGATTACCGTCAAAGCGGACGAGATGGGCATCTCTCCACAGGATGTCGTCGGGAAATACCACCCCGAGTTCCTCACGTACTGGAAAGATCTTGCGATCCAGTGCGACCTGTTCACGACGACAGGCACCGAGACGCATCGCAGGGTGGTGCAGGACTTCTTCATGAAGTTGTTGGAGAACGGTTACCTGTACACCAAGGTCTCTGAGCAGTACTTCGACGAGAAGGCGGAACGCTTCCTGCCCGATCGCTACGTCGACGGCACCTGCCCCCACTGCGGGTACGAGCATGCGAGAGGTGACCAGTGCGACAACTGTGGGAGGACGCTCGACCCGACCGACCTCATCGACCCGAAGAGCAAGCTTTCAGGCACGACGCCTGTGCTCCGCGAAACGGAGCACTTCTACTGGAGGCTCAGCGAGTTTAACGAACCGATGCTCGAGTGGCTCACGACACGAGAAGGTTGGAGACCGCACGTTCTGAACTTTGCGGTCGGCATGGTGAACGAGGGGCTCCACGACCGGGCGTTCACACGGGACCTTGAGTGGGGTGTCCCCGTCCCCGTTGATGACCTTGGCCCTGGCAAGTCGATATACGTGTGGTGGGAAGCGGTCATGGGCTATCTGTCCGCCCCGCAGGAATGGGCCGAGCTACAAGGCACGCCGGATGCGTGGAAAGAGTGGTGGCAGAACCCAGAGGCCGAGTCCTACTACTTCGTCGGCAAGGACAACATCCCGTTCCATGCGATCTACTGGCCAGCGCTCATCATGGGGCACGGTGGCCTCAACCTCCCGACGGACGTCCCTGCGAACCAGTTCGTGACCTTTGGAGGAGTGAAAGCTTCGAAGTCACGTGGAGTCGGCGAATCTCTCGGTTGGTATCTCGACCGTTTCGAACCTGATGCTCTTCGCTATGCGATGGCACGGAGCCTGCCCGAGTCGAACGACTCCGATCTCGCCGACGACGATATCGAACGGCTCGTCAACGACGAACTGGTTGCGACGTGGGGGAACCTCGTGAACAGGGTGGTCTCGATGACGGCCCGCTACTTCGATGGTGTGGTCCCGACGCCAGGGGATCTCTCGGGTGAGGATCGTGAGATCCTCGAAGGGCGACAGACAGCGCTCGATGAGGTCGGCTCGATGATCGCGTCCACGAAACTCAGAGCTGGCGTGTCCCGGGCCATGAAGGAAGCACAGGACGCCAACGCGTATCTCAACGAGACCGCGCCGTGGACATCTGCCAAGACGGACATGGAGCGGACGGGCACATCGTTGTGGGTCGCTTTGCAGCTCATCGCAACGGCGGCGATGTGCCTCTATCCGTACGTTCCGCGAACGTCGCGGACGGTTCTTGAGGCGTTCGGCGTGCTGGAGGCCGAAGAGCAGATCGTCTGGCACACGCCCGACGTGCAGGCGGGTTTCACCCTTGCGCCGCTTGCCCCGCTGTTCGCAAAGGTCGAGCTCGAAACAAAGGAGTAGCTCGTGTCTGATCCGACCTGGGTGGATACCCACGGACATCTCTTCCTTCTGGAGGATCCCGCGGACGCCGTCCTTGATCGTGCCGCAAACGCCGGGGTTGGGTGGCTCATGTGTCCCGGTATCGACGCAGAGACATCTGCCAGATCAGAGCAGATCTCCCTCGACCATCCCGAGCGAGTCAGTTGGTCGGCTGGTCTCCATCCGCACTCGGCCTCAGACTGGCCTGATCAGGAAGAGACGATCCTCGAGCTCGCCACGCGGGCGCACGCCATCGGAGAGTGTGGGCTTGACTATTACCGAGAGCTCGCCCCACGCGACGATCAGAAGAGAACGTTCGCGGCACACCTCGCTCTCGCTTCCGACCTCGAGAAGCCTGTGATCATCCACTGTCGCGATGCCTTCCGCGATGTGTACGAGATGCTCGAACAAGCGGCGATCGGCGATCGTGCCGTGCTCCACTGCTGGACGGGCGGTCCGAAGTGGACGAAGCGATTCGACGAACTCGGTGCGACGTTCTCGTTCGCAGGACCGGTCACGTACGCAACCGCCGACACGTTGCGCCTAGGCGTCGCCGCCGCTCCTCCTGATCGTTCGATGGTCGAGACGGATAGCCCCTACCTCACGCCAGAACCACTTCGCGGAGCTGACAACGAGCCGGCCAACGTCACCTTGACTGGCTCGAAGCTCGCCGAGATATGGGGTCTCGGCTTGGACGAGGTCGCGTCGCTGACGACGGCGACCGCAGCGAGGACGTTCCGCCGTGACTGACAACGGCCGCCAGGCGAGGACTGAGATCCGACGCCTCCTCGAGGATCACGATCACCAGCCGCGCAAGGCATACGGACAGAACTTCCTCGCCGACCCCAACATCGTTGAGCGGATCGTGTCTGTGGCAGAGCTCGATGGTGACACCGATGTCGTGGAGATCGGGGCAGGGACCGGTGCCCTTACGGCTGCCCTCGCCCGGGTCGCACACACGGTTGTGGCCTCTGAGATCGACCATTCGTTCGAACCCATTCTCGATGAGACGCTTGCATCCCATCCGAATGTCGACCTCCGATTCGCGGATGTTTCGCGACTGAGTCTCGGGCGGGCGCTTGCGGGTGGCCCGGGGACGATGGTCTCGAACCTGCCATACAACGTCGGTACCGGGATCGTTCTCGACGCACTCAAGGACGCTCCCCGAATCGAGCGGTTCGTGGTGATGGTGCAGAAGGAGGTCGCGGATCGCCTGCTTGCTGGGCCGGGCTCCAAGACGTACGGCATCCCATCTGTCGTCGTCGGCCTCCATGCCGTCGGTCGCCTGGCGTTCACCGTGGCGGCTGACGCATTCGTTCCGGTGCCGAAGGTCGAATCCGCCGTGGTGACACTCGATCGGATCCCGACACCGGAGCTGTCCGAGCGGGCGATCGCACTGGCTACGGCGGCGTTCGGGCAACGACGCAAGATGCTGAGGAAGTCCCTTGCCGGCACGATCAGAAACTCGGATTGTTTCGGTGTCGCTGGCATCGATCCGATGCGTCGGCCCGAGAGCCTCACGCCGATGGAGTTCGTCGACCTGGCGAGCGCGGAGGTGTCGTTATGAGAGGGAAGGCGTTCGCCAAGGTGAACCTCGCCCTCGCCGTGTATCCCGCGGCGGCCGATGGCTTCCACCCATTGAGAGGTCTGTTCCAGTCGATCTCCATGTCCGACACGATCCAGATCGAGCCTTCGTCTGGCGATGAGATCACCGTGTCGAACGATGAAGCCCCGTCTGACAGCACCAACCTTGCGTGGGTGGCTTTCGAGTCGGCTCGCCGGGCCGTTCGCATATCCGCACCTGCGAGCCTCTCCGTCGACAAGCGGATTCCTACAGGGGCGGGCCTCGGGGGAGGTAGTGCCGACGCTGCCTGCGTGATCGGCCTCATGCAGAACCGTCACGGGTTCGATGACGAGATGGCGCTCGACATCGCCGCATCGATCGGCTCCGATGTGCCGTTCGCCCTCACGGGGGGCACAGCCATCGTTGAGGGACGGGGCGACCGGATCGACGCTCAGCAGCCGCTGACGGGCTTTGCGCTGTGCGTTGTTGTGCCCCCTTTCTCGCTTGGGACGCCAGCCGTTTTCAGGGAATGGGATCGTCTCGGCGGTCCGGTCGGCCCGGACGTCCCCGAAGCCGATCTTCCCCCGATCCTCAGGGGTGGCCTGCCGATACGAAACGATCTCTATCCCGCAGCGCTCTCCCTGGATGACCGGATCGGAGACTGGCGAGATGACCTCGAACGGCGCTGGGGAGTATCTGTGAGCATGACCGGCTCCGGCTCGGCACTCTTTGCGTTCTTCGAATCGCTCGATGAGGCAGAGAGTGCTGCCGCGGCAGTCGATCTGCCTGTGCGTGCGGCCGATGCCGTATCTCTCATCGACCGCGGCTGGGAGCAGATCGATGCGTGAGTCGAAGGTTCGTCGCGCTGACCGCAAACCGCGACGGAAACCGGAATTCAGCGTTCATTCTGATGGGTCGCATAGGTCGCGTCGGCGGCCCTCTGGTCTGTTGTCTGTTGTCTGTTGTCTGTCGTCTGGAGCGAGGCAAAGCCGAGCGTTCCCTACACTTCCGCATCGCACCGCGCGATGGGGGGTGGTGTAATTGGCAGCACAGGTGGTTTTGGTCCATCTAGAACGGGTTCAAGTCCTGTCCCCCCAGCCAGCAGAACCAAAGGTCGTGAACCGATGAGTATCAGCGTTGTCATCCTCGCCGCAGGCAAGGGCACGAGGATGCGCACAGGGCGTGCCAAGGCACTTCACACCGTGGCAGGGATGACACTCGTCGAGTGGTCGCTGGCCGAGGCGGTGGGCCTTGACCCCGAGGCGATATCGGTTGTGGTCGGCCATGAGGCCGAGAACGTCAGCGCGGTCCTTCCACCCGATGTCTCGGTCGTCGTGCAAGACCCCCAACTCGGTACCGGCCATGCCACCCAGGTCGGCCTCAGCGGTTTGGCCGATGTCGACAGAACGATCGTCGTCCTTCCCGGCGACATGCCCCTCATCACAGCCGAATCGCTCCGATCGCTTGTCGACGCGCACATGTCGTCCGGGTCTGCGGCAACCGTGATGACCGTCGACCTCACGGACCCGTCTGGCTACGGGAGGGTCGTGCGTGACGGCGATGCCGTGTCAGCGATCGTCGAGGAAGCGGATGCGACCGAGCAGCAAAGGCTGATCACCGAAGTGAACACCTCCGTGTACGTGTTCGATGGAGCGAAGCTCAATGAAGCGCTTGAGCGTGTCAACTCGGACAACGCGCAAGCCGAGTACTACCTCACCGACGTCATCGGCATACTTGCAGCCGGCGGCGACTCGATCGGTGCCGTGAAGGTCCCTTCGGACGAAGGACTTGGTGTCAACACGCAAGGCCAGCTTGCGTATGCAGGGAGCATTCTCCGGTCGCGCATCAACGATCAGCTTCTCGAGTCTGGTGTCTCGATGCTCGATCCCGACAGGGTGTACATCGATGCCGCCGTCGAGGTTGAACCCGGTGCAACGATCCTGCCGGACACGTACCTCTCAGGCTCAACGACGGTGGCGACAGGTGCGGTCGTCGGGCCGGATGTCGATGCATCCGATTCGACGATAGGCCCTGACGCGAGGGTTCGCTATTCAGTTCTTGACCAAGCGGATGTTGGCAAGGGTGCAACAGTTGGCCCATACGCATACCTGAGGCCAGGTGCGGTTCTCAAGGATGGAGCGAAGGCCGGTACGTATGTCGAGATCAAGGCATCGGTGGTCGGAAAGGGATCGAAGGTCCCCCATCTGTCGTACATCGGTGACACCGAGATCGGGGAGAACTCGAATATCGGAGCTGCGACCGTCACCGTGAACTACGACGGCACCAACAAGCATCGAACGAAGATCGGCGACAGAGTGCACATCGGGTCGGACACGATGCTCGTCGCTCCCGTGACGATCGGGGATGACGCCGTCACCGGAGCCGGGTCGGTCATCACGGACGACGTCCCCGATGGTGCTCTCGGCATCGAACGAAATGACCAGAAGAACATTGAGGGCTACGCTGAACGTCGTCGGAAACGCTCGGAGAGGCAGACGGACTGATGGAACGGCCTGGGTTGAAGCGATTCATCCTGTTCACGGGTTCGGCGAACCCTGAACTTGCCGAGGAGGTCGCCAAACTCCTCGATGTTGAACTCGGTGGAGTTGAACGTTCCCGATTCGCCGACGGTGAGATCTACATCCGATTCGAAGAGTCCGTTCGCGGTGCGGACTGTTTCGTGATCCAGAGCCACTCCGATCCGATCAACGAGCACATCATGGAGCAGCTGATCATGATCGATGCGCTCAAGCGTGCTTCCGCCAAGCGGATCACAGCGGTGATGCCGTTTTACGGCTATGCGCGTCAGGACAAGAAGGGTCGCCCACGCGAGCCGATCACGGCTCGTCTCATGGGAGACCTGTTCATCGCAGCCGGAGCAGATCGAATCGCGTCGGTGGATCTTCACACCGGTCAGGTGCAGGGGTACATCGACAAGCCGTTCGATTCGCTCACCGCGCTGACCTTGTTCACCGAATACCTCACCCACAAGGTCGATGGGCCGACGACCGTGGTCTCCCCAGACTCTGGTGGTGTGAAGCGGGCGACACGATTCGCTCACAAACTCGGTGCTCAGGTGGCATTCGTCTACAAACGGAGGCGTGCCGATGCGAGGAACGAAAGCAGCTCCTCGTGGGTCGTTGGTGACATCGAGGGACGTCACTGCATCATCGTCGATGACATCATCGATACGGCTGGCACCGTCGTCTCGGCCGCAGAGTTGCTCCTCGAAAGAGGGGCCACCTCGGTGAAGGTTCTCGCCACGCACGGCGTGCTCTCCGGTCCTGCGGTGGAGCGACTCCGCGCGGCGCCGTTCACTGAGATCATCATCACGAACACGCTTCCCGTCACGAAGGAAGCGCTGACGCTGCCAAATCTGACCGTGCTGTCCATCGCACCGATCGTCGCAGGCACGATCGAGGCGATCTTCAATGACAGTTCCGTGAGCGAGATCTTCAAAGGCGAGAACACCTGATCCGGTGGATTCGGCCGCTGTGACGGTCGACCGACTCGACGTCGCCGACATCCTCGATGCTGGGTTCGCTACGTATCGCCGCCGCCGCACATCGATAACCCGAAGGGCGCTCGCCCGCTTCGAGGCCAAAGATTGGAACGCGATGCGCAGGGATGCGCTTGAGCGCAGGGATGCATACGGTGTGTCGATCGACGAGGTCATAGCGAATCTCGTTTCGGCGTCATTCACCACCACAGATAGATCCGTCTGGGCGGCCGCGATGGAGTTGTTCCGCGGTCGATACCTGAGCGACCCCTTTCGCCCGATCGCTGAAACGTTCTTCAATTCGGTCGCACGGAAACTGTTCACGACCGAGGGAACCGATACGGTGCTCGAGTTTCTCGACTCACCGGACGAACCGCCCGCATTGGCCGAGAATTCGACAACTCGGAGATATCCGGGTGATGGCTCGTTCGAATGGATCCACGACGTCCTTCGAGGCTGTCGGTTCCACATGTCGTGGGAGGACATCCACTCGGACGTGTCGAAGGCATCCGAGCGACTGCCGTTCACGCCCGATCACATAGAGGTGGTCGACCGCCTGTTCTTTCGGGGGAAGGCCGCGTACCTGGTCGGCTCGATCTCATCCGGTGATGAATCGATTCCGTTCTCGTTTGCGATCAGGCATGGGCGCTCAGGGCTACGAATAGCCGCGGTGCTTGTGGGGGAGAAGGATGTTTCGATCCTCTTCTCCTATACGCGTGCAGCGTTCCTCATCGCCGCTGACGCTCCCTGCTCCCTCGTGGCTTTCCTTTCGGAGCTTCTTCCCCATCGCCCTGAGGCCGAGATCTATGCGGCAATCGGTTTTCGCAAGCAGGCGAAGACCGAGCGATACCGAGATCTCGTTCGGTACCTCTCAACGTCGGATGACCATTTCGTGGAGGCTCCGGGGATCAAGGGTCTTGTGATGATCGTGTTTACTTTGCCGGGATACGAGGTCGTGTTCAAGGTTGTGAAGGACAGGTTCCCTCCCCAAAAGACGGTGACGCCGCGACAGGTGGCAGACCGGTATCAATTCGTAGCCCGTCACGACAGGGCTGGCCGCCTGGTTGAGGCCCAGCGATTCGAGCGCCTATCGCTTCCGCTGGCGCGATTCGGACCCGACGTGCTTGAGAAGTTGACGAACGAGGCCTCTCGCACTGTCACTGTCGTGGATGATGAGGTGATGTTCTCAACGGTGTACGTCGAGAGACGAGTAACGCCGCTCGACATGTTCATCCGGGAGGCCGACCCGCAGCAGGCCGCTCGTGGGATCGTCGACTATGGCGCCACGATCAAGAACCTCGCTGCTTCGAACATCTTTCCGGGGGACATGCTGCTGAAGAACTTCGGCGTCACGAACAGCGGTCGGGTCGTCTTCTACGACTACGACGAACTCCGAGAGTTGACCGAGTGCCGCTTCCGCGCGTTCCCCGAGTCGAGCGACCCCGCCGATGAGATGTCGGTGACGCCCCGTCTTCGGCGTCGGGCCGAATGACGTGTTCCCAGAGGAGCTACCGAGGTTTCTCGGTCTCACCACCGAGCTCAGAGCGGTGTTCGAGGAACAGCACGGAGATCTGTTCGAACCCGACTTCTGGATCGGCGTTCAGCAGAGAATCGAGTCCGGTGAGACCATCGAGATACTCCCGTACAGCCGAACCCGATCTCTCTGACGCTCCGGCCTACGCCTGGTATTTCGGTGACGGCCCGTATCTGTTCTCCGTCCGGTCTCCGTCAATGAGGTAGAAGACGAAGAGGATGATGGATCCGATAAGCGGAAGGAGCCAGAGGAACAGCATTGCCCCGCTCTTGTTGGTGTCGTGCAATCGACGAAACGTCACGGCGATGCTCGGCACGATCATGCCGATGACATAGGCCAGGTACACAACGACCCCAAGTCCAGTGAACGCGTCGCTGAAGGAGCCGAGTATCGAGGTGACGATCCCTAGAGCGACGATGAAGCCGAAGTTCACCAGAGAGAACCACCAGAATTCAGCTCGGCGTGCCCTGCCGTCGAACTGCGCATACTTCGTCATCACGACCGACTTCCAGATGTCGAACGGCGAACCTGCAGGCAAGACCTGCTGACCGGCCGCCGCTTGGGGTTGTGACTCCGGTGGATACCATTTGCCGTCCGACGCCAACCACCAACCCGGACCCTCTGACCGATCGCTCATGCCACTCCTCATGTCGTTGGCTGGAACCTACACGACTGGGGTCTCAAAAGTGGCTCTTCGGGTGAGAGCTCGGAACGTAGTACGAAGTACGACAGCCTGTTGTCTCACCCGTTGGTCGTGCGACTTCCTCCGTCGCTTGATTGTGTCTGGGAATCCGAAAGCTGGTGCTCACTTCGGCTCGACCCGCCGTACACTTGTCAACTGATTCCTCAACCGATTTCTAGGGGACCTCATCATGCAGCAGGAGACCCTGCGCGCCACCAAGCGCATTACACAAGGAACACGTGCATCGAAGCGGCTCCGCCGCGATGGACGCATTCCAGGCGTCGTCTATGGCACGAACGTGCCAGAACCTCACGCCGTCCACGTCGATCAGCGTGACCTTCAGGCTGTGTTGCGTACCGAAGCTGGCCTGAACGCGATCATCGAGGTCGACGTCGAGGGCGAGCAGATCCTCACCGTCGCTCGTGAGATCCAACGTGACCCGGTCCGTGGCGAGATCACCCATCTCGACTTCATCCAGGTGTCGCTCGACACAGAGATCGAAGCCGATGTGCATCTTGACTTCATTGGCACGCCGCACGGTGTCATTGAGGAAGAGGGCATCGCTGAGACGCTCAACTCATCCGTCACCATCACTGCGCTCCCGAATGCGATTCCGACCTCTATCGAGGTCGACATCAGCCACCTCGGGTTGCATGACACCCTCACCGTTGCCGATCTTCCTGCGATCGACGGTGTGACCTACGTCGCCGCCGAAGACCATCCTCTCCTCACCGTTGTCACGCCGGCAGCTGAGATCGTTGAAGAGGTGGAGATCGAAGAGGGCGAAGAAGGTCTTGAGGGCGAAGAAGGCGTCGAGGGCGACGAAGCGTCATCCGACGAGGCCTCCGGGGACGAAGAGGCCTGACCGCCTCTTCCCCTTCGCGTTTCGTCGTCGGGCTCGGAAATCCTGGCTCGAAGTACGACCACACTCGCCACAACGTCGGAGCCGTAACGCTTCGTCGATTCCTGTCCGACAACGATCTTGCTCTCAAGCGCGCCCGCCAAGGCATCTCTGCCGATGTCGCTGAAGTCAATCTCTCAGGGAACCGTGCCGTCGTTGCGATTCCACGCACGTTCATGAACGAATCCGGGCAAGCCGTCGCGCCGTTGGGCAGGTACTACGGGATCGATTCGGAGAGGACACTGGTGATCCACGATGACATCGATGTCCCATTCGGCAAGTTGAAGGTGCAGTGGGGCAGGGGCCATGGCGGGAACAATGGAGTTCGATCGGTGATCGACTCGCTGAAAACCGAGGACTTCTGGCGTCTCAAGATCGGAGTCGGAAGGCCGCCCGGACGCATGGACCCGGCCGACTACGTTCTTGGCCGGTTTCGCTCCGACGAGGCTGAGGCGATCGACGTCGCGGTGTACCGTGGCGCGGATGTGGCTGCGATGTTCATCACCGATGGCGGCGAGCGGGCACGCCAGTTCGCTGGAGAATTGAACGACTAGTTGGGAGTGCTGTGGAATACGTGGGTGCGATCGATCAGGGCACGACGAGTTCGCGGTTCGTTGTTGTCGACTCCGACGGCAACCTGGTCGCAAAAGCCCAGGTCGAGCACAGCCAGATCCTGCCCCGCCCGGGCTGGGTCGAACATGATCCGAACGAGATCTGGGAGAACACGCAACGGGTGATCGGCGAGGCTCTTGACGACCTGGGCGTGGCGGCATCCGATCTTGCCGGCGTCGGGATCACCAACCAGCGCGAAACCACGGTGGTGTGGGATCGGTCCACCGGGGACCCGGTCGCAAACGCGATCGTGTGGCAGGACACCAGAACGGCTGATCTGTGTGCGACACTTTCTGACGAGATCGGTGAGGAACGACTCCGCCGAACGACCGGTCTGCCCGCTGCGACGTACTTCTCCGGCCCGAACGTTCGGTGGCTCCTCGACTCTGACCCGGGTCTGAGGTCACGAGCAGAGCGAGGCGAATTGGCGTTCGGAACGATCGACGCATGGCTCTCATGGAAGCTCACGGGGAACCACGTAACCGATGTGACCAACGCATCGCGGACGATGCTCATGGACCTCAAGACACTCTCGTGGGACGCGGCGTTGTCCGAAGCCATCGGCGTGCCGCTCTCGATGCTTCCGGACATCGAAGCGTCGATCGCTGATTACGGTCCATGCAGCGGCGTTCTTGCAGGCACCCATCTGCGCACGATGCTCGGCGATCAGCAGGCTGCCCTTGTCGGCCAGGCGGCTTTCGAGCCTGGGGACGCAAAGTGCACCTACGGGACCGGTGCGTTCCTCCTCGTCAACACAGGCTCCGAGCGTGTCGAATCGCATTCGGGACTGCTCACCACGGTCGCGTATCAGCAGGACGGCCATGAGCCGAAGTTTGCGTTGGAAGGCGCCGTGGCTGTCGCTGGATCATCCGTGCAATGGCTGAGGGACAACCTCAAAATGTTCGATGAGGCTGCGGAAGTAGAGGCACTTGCGGCGTCGGTTGCCGACAACGGGGATGTGTACTTCGTCCCGGCGTTCTCCGGACTCTTCGCACCACATTGGAGGCCGGACGCCCGCGGCATCCTTGCGGGTATGACACGGTTCACCGATCGGGGGCATATCGCCCGTGCCGTGCTCGAAGCGACAGCGTTCCAGGTCAAGGACCTGCTCGATGCGATGAGCACAGATACCGGGTCCGAGATGCGAGAGTTGCGCGTCGACGGTGGCATGGTCGAGAACGGGCTGCTGATGCAGTTCCAGGCCGACATCGTCGGCCTCGACGTTGTCGTTCCCGAGATCACCGAGACGACCGTCCTCGGCGCCGCATACGGCGCCGGAATCAACGCCGGCGTCTGGGCCGGCCCCGAGGATGTCTCGCAGGGTTGGCGCGAGAAGACCCGGTACACCCCATCAATGCCCGCCACCGAGGTCGACCGGCTGTCAACCGGCTGGTCAAAAGCCCTGGAGCGCTCGCTGAACTGGGCCTAAGCGCTCGCTGACGCTCGCTCCAGACCACGGACCACGGACCACGGACCGGAGGCTTGTCTGGTCTGTCCTCCCTGAGAGGGAGGACGGGCGAGCCTGCGAGCCAGGAGGGTGTTGGGCGATCGAACGTCGTCTTCGCATCAGGCTCGCCAGGGCTGTGGCCCCCCTGCATCGTCGCTGCGCTCCTCTGCCGTCCCCCCTGAAGGGAGGACGAGCAACACTGGTCCGTGGCCCGTAGTTCGTGGTCTTCTGCTTATCCTCCCCCCAATGTCCATTCCGAATCTTCTTGCTGTCACGAGGCTGCTGCTGACGCCGGTGGCCATGTGGTTGATCGTGGAGTCTGTGGACAGTCGCGGCTACGCGTATGCCGCGACGGTTGTCTTCGTTGTTGCAGCGCTTACAGACTTTGCCGATGGGTATCTCGCCCGTCGGTGGAAGATCACCACGACGCTTGGAGCATTCCTCGACACGGTGGCCGACAAGATCCTCGTGATGGGCGCACTCGTGGCGCTGGTCGAAATCGGTGTGACGAGCATGTGGATCGCTTTCGTGATCATCGGCAGGGAGATCGCCATCATGGGCCTGCGGTCGGTCGCAGCTATGGAACGCGGCACGGTCCCGGCATCCCTGTGGGGCAAGTGGAAAGCGACGGTCCAGTTCGTTGCGATATCGCTGGCCATTCTTCGGCTCGATATCGCACTCGGCCCGTTCAGACTGGACGAGTGGGCCATGTTCGCCGCTGTGATCGTGACAGTGATATCTGCCGGCGATTACTTCTCGAAGTTCCGCGGGGTGCTCTCGAGGCGCGAGCGTGCCGAATAGCGTTTTCATAACGGGTTCGACCGGCGTCGTTGGCTCGCATCTGCTTTCGATGCTGGTGGCCGAAGGCCACGATGTCACCGCCCTGGTTCGCACCGAGGATGCGGCAGAGGCGATGACGGCCTCCGGTGTGCGGCCTGTCGTCGGAGACATCCGTGAACCCGACCTGTGGGCGAAGTCCTTGTGGGGTATGGATGTGGTCTACCACGTCGCCGGTGTCAACCAGGCCTGCCCTTCCGATCGGGACGTGATGCGTCGCGTGAACGTCGATGGCGCGGTTTCCGTCGTGGTGGCTTCGGCTGAAGCTGGCGTCGGACGCGTTGTCCTGACCTCCTCGGTTGCCGCCATCGGCGAGGCCGAGGGGATGATCGGCACCGAAGCAACGAGACACGGCGACGACTATCTGTCGGCGTACGCCAGATCGAAGCATGAGGGTGAGGTAGCGGCATTGGCGACGGCGACCGACCGCGGAGTGGATCTGGTTGTCGTCAACCCGGCGTCGGTTCAGGGCCCAGGCCGCAGCACGGGTTCGGCGGAAATGTTGCTGCGTGTGCTGCGAGCCAAGCGACCGTGGCTGATAGATACAACCGTGTCGATCGTCGACCTTGAAGACTGCTCCCGCGGGCACATCCTGGCAGCTGAGCTTGGATCGCCCGGAGAGCGGTACATCCTCTCGGGGACGACCGTGTCGGTGGCCGATCTGATCGGGATCGTGAACGCGATCGTCGACACACCCGTCAACCCGAGATGGCTCTCGCCGGCTGCGTTGCGGACGTTCGGTGTTCCCGCCGCGTCGGTCATCTCGATGCTCAAACCGGGCTCCGAGGTGTGCGCTGATCTCGTACGCACGATGTTGCACGGCCACCGATTCTCCAACACCAGATCAAGGGAGAAACTCGGGCTGGTGTACACGCCGATCGAGTCGACCATTGAAAGGACGCTTGCGTGGTTCGCCGACGAAGGCCTCATTGAGTAGTCAGACCTACGACGCTGTACGATTGTGCGCCGTGCCTGCTCCACTCAGCTCGCTCCTCGATCGATGGCGTCCTGCCCTCGATCCGCCGGTTCCCGGCCGCTTCGTCGTGCCACCAGCAGCCAGAGCTGTTGTCCTCGCTGGCGCACTGCGCACATCGACGCGACCGATCCTGGCGGTTGTAGCTGGGGAACGCGAGGCAGAGGAACTCGTGGAAGACATCGAGTTGTTCACCCCGGACGTGGTGCATCTTCCTGCATGGGAGACGTTGCCCTTCGAGCATATGTCGCCCAACGTCGTGACGATGGGCCGCAGGGTGATCGCACGACACAAGTTGGTTGTCGGTGAGCCGATCATCGTGGTTGCGTCGGTACGGGCGGTCACCCAGCGTGTGTCGCCGACCGATACCAGCCCGATTCACCTCGTTGCGGGTGAGGAATCCGAATTCGACTCAACGGTCGAGCAGTTGGCTGCGTACGGCTATACCCGGGTGGACCGCACAGAGTCGCGCGGCGACTTCTCGGTTCGTGGCGGGATCATCGACGTCTATCCACCCGGCGCCGACAATCCGATTCGACTCGACTTCTTCGGCGACGCACTGGAGGAGATCCGAACGTACGAGGCGACAAGCCAGAGGTCTGACGGCTATCTGGACGCTGTTGACGTCTTCCCTGCACGCGAGGTGCTGTACGACGAGCACATCGCCGCACGCGCCAGGGATCTGCGTATGGACGCACCGTGGGCGTCCGATACCTGGGATCGGATCGCGGAAGGTGTTTCGTTCCAGGGCATGGAGTCGTGGCTGCCATGGTTGGCGCCGCCGCGGACCGTGCTCGACGAGTCGAACGCCTGGTGCTACATGTTCGATCCGGTGCGCTGTGCTGATCGCGCCCTTGACCTGATCAAAGAGGAGGAGGATCTGGCCGTGGCCCTCTCGGGAACCTGGGGCGACGACGGGCCTCGCGGCGGTGCCCATCCTCCCCTCTATCTGCCCCTCGATCTCGACGAGCTCGCCGACCGGATGCTCGCCGCTCCACCACATGCCGCGGGCCCGGGAGACGAGGTGTTCAGGATCTCGACGCTCGATGCCGTACCGGGGGATCCCGAGTCTGTCGCGGCCGCCGTCAACCGTTGGCGGGAGCGAGGCGTTTCCATCGTCATCGCGATGGACGGTATGGCGGCAGCGAATCGGGTGAGCGCACTGCTGTCCGAATCGGGAGCCGACATGCCGGTTGTCGAGACCGTTGACAGCGTGGGCGCGTACGTGACGCCTGTTGGGATCCACGCTGGCTTCATCGTGCAGGAACTGGGCATGGGAGTTGTTGGCGAGCAAGAAGTCGCAGGCCGGCGCCGTGCGCATCGAAAGCTCAGCAGCGCCACCCGCAAGGGCCGGGTCGATGCCTTCAGGGACCTCAACGACGGAGACTTCGTTGTGCACCGGCATCACGGCATCGGCCGCTTCCAGGGTCTTGTGCACAGGAAGATCGCGGGCGTCGAGCGCGACTACCTCCTGGTCGAGTACGCGGGCGACGACCGGATATACATCCCGACCGACCAACTCGCTTCCATCGCGCGGTACTCGGGTGGAGAGTCTCCGAGGCTGTCACGGCTCGGTGGCACGGATTGGTCCCAGACCAGGCAGAAGGTCAGGAAGGAAGTCGCCGTCGTCGCCGATCAAGTCGTCGAGCTTCACAAGAAGAGGGCCGCAGCGTCCGGGCACGCATTCGAACCCGATACGCCGTGGCAGGGCGAGTTCGAATCGGCCTTTCCCTACGAGGAGACCGTTGACCAGTTCCAGGCGATCCTAGATGTCAAGGCAGATATGGAATCCGCAAGGCCCATGGACCGCCTGATCTTCGGCGACGTCGGCTTCGGGAAAACTGAGGTTGCGATTCGAGCCATGTTCAAAGCCGTGCAGGGCGGTAAGCAGGCGGTGATGCTCGTGCCGACCACGCTCCTGGCACAGCAGCACTTTGCGACGTTCGAGGACCGGTTCGCACCGTATCCCGTACGGATCGAGATGCTCTCGAGGTTCCTCACGACCGCTCAGCAGAAGAAGGTCGTCGCGGGCGTCGCGCAGGGCACGGTTGACATCGTCATCGGCACGCACCGGCTGCTGTCACGCGACATGGAGTACAAGGACCTCGGCCTCGTGGTGGTCGACGAGGAGCAACGGTTCGGTGTAACTGCGAAGGACGCGCTACGCGAGATGCGGGCCAGCGTCGATGTCCTCACGCTCACTGCCACGCCGATCCCGAGCACACATTGGAGATGGCGCTGACCGCATCAGGGACGCCAGCAACATACGTACGGCCCCCGAAGATCGGCATCCCATCCTCACGTACGTCGGGCCGTATGACGAGAAAGCGGTATCGGCCGCGATCCGCAGGGAGATGCTGCGGGAGGGCCAGGTGTACGTCGTGCACAATCGGGTGCAGTCGATCGACCACGCGGTCGCTCGACTTCAGGAACTCGTGCCGGATGCCAGATTCGCCGTTGCCCACGGACAGATGAGCGAGGGAAGGCTCGAGCAGGTGATGTTCGATTTCTGGAACCATGAGTACGACGTCCTTGTCGCAACGACCATCATCGAGTCCGGTCTCGATGTGCCCCAGGTCAACACGCTCATCGTTGAGCGCGCCGACCGGCTCGGACTTGCACAGCTCTACCAGCTGCGAGGACGGGTTGGGCGATCAACACAGCGGGCGTACGCGTACCTCTTCCACCCCACGGAGGAACGCATCGGTGAGGACGCACATCGACGCCTCGAGGCGATCGGCCAGTTCAGCGAGCTCGGAAGCGGCTTCGATCTCGCAATGCGCGACCTTGAGATCAGGGGAGCAGGGAGCATCCTGTCTGAGACCCAATCCGGGCATATCGCTGCGGTCGGGATCGACCTCTACACGGAACTCGTCGCGGATGCCGTCAACGAGTTGAAGGGTCGTGTGCCTGAGGAACCGGAGCCGGATCCGATTCGGATCGATTTGATGGTCGATGCGCATCTTCCCGACGACTACGTGCACGGTGTCGAGGCACGCCTTGAGTCGTATCGAAGACTGGCTGCAGCCACAGAGACAGCGGAGATCGACGATGTGGTTGCCGAATGGATGGATCGGTTCGGAGAGCTGCCAGCAAGCGCTGAGACGCTCATCTCCGTCGCCAGGTTGCGGGCCGAGGCTCTCCGCATCGGGATCACCGAGATCGTGCAGACACGCCGGGAGGTTCGGATCACACCAGTTTCGATGAAGGCGTCCCAAGAGGTGCGCCTCGAACGCATCGCACGAGGAGCGCTGCTGCGCGGCCAGACGCTGTTCCTGCCCCCGCCGGACACCGATGTGGCACGGTCGATTGCCTCGTTCCTCCGTACAATGTGGCCTGACCCGACGGACGACGAAGAGAACACATGAGACGCCCCTTCCGATTCACGCTTCTCGCCGTCGCGGCTGGTTTGCTCGCCTCAGCCTGCGCATCTGCCGACGTCGCTGCGACCGTGAGCGGGGTCGAGATCACCGATGATCAGGTGTTGGCCCTCTCTGTCCAGGATGAGGATGCTGGCTCTGTCAGAGCAGCCAACCCGTGCGAGAACCCTGAACGGGTCGGTCCTGAGCAGGTGTGTATCGGTTTTCGGGATGACCTCACCGTCCTTGTCCTTCTTGAGGCGATGATCAAGGCAGCGGAAGCCGACTTCGGTATCACCGGGATCGGCACGGACGAGGCGCGGAGTGCGTACTTCGCGTCGGCGCCGCCCGAGGCAGAACAGGTGCTCCAGACGCTGGTCTCCCGCCCCGGACGAAACACGCAGGACTTCGCAAATCTGATCCTCGACCAACTCGACCTGAGATCCAGGGTTCAATCAGCGCTCAATCACGATGAGGACAACCTGCTGAGCCTCTGGGATCAGCGCCCGGCACCTGACATCGACTACTGCGTTCGGCACATCCTCGTCGAGTCCGAGGAAGAGGCCATCGATGTGAAGGCACGGCTGGACGCAGGTGAGAACTTCACCGCGGTGGCCTCGGAAGTTTCGATCGACACGGCTTCGGCCGGTGGTTCCCTCCCGTGCCCATCTGACCCCGCAAGGTGGGTGGCGCCGTTCGCCGAGGCAGTGGAGGACACGGAGATTGGTGAAGTATCCGAGCCGGTGCAGACCGAGTTCGGTTGGCATGTCATCGCCCTCGTACCCCGTGCGCCATCGACCTTCGACGAACTCGCCTCAGATCCCGACAGGTGGGTTCCACCACAAGCCACCACGATCTGGTGGTCAGACTGGCTCGATGAGGCGATTACGTCTGCGGACATTTCCGTGCGATCACAGATCGGCACGTGGTTCCCCGCTGCTGACGGCATCAGACCTCCCCCCGAATCTCCCTGATGGGCATCACGGTCGTCGGCCTTGGACCGTCTGATCTCTCGTTCCTCGGACAGCGCCAGCGCGACGTACTCATGCAGCCCGATGTGCGCGTGATCGTCCGGACGCTGCTGCACCCTGCCGCCCGGGAGATCGAAGTTCTGCGCCCGGTCGAGACCTGCGATGATCTTTACGAGAACCTCGAGAGCTTCGACGACGTGTATGAGTCGATCGTCCGGCGGATCGCGGACGCTGCGGCGGTGTCCGACGTTGTGTACGCCGTTCCGGGAAGCGCATCCGTCGGTGAGAGAGCTGTGTCCACGCTTCGACAGGTGGCCGCAGAGCGCGGATTCGAATTCATCGTGCTGCCTAGCATGTCGTTCTTGGACCTTGCGTATGCGGCATGCTCCGTGGATCCGATTGCTGACGGCGTCCAGATCCTCGACGCAAGAGCACTGCCGGATCCGCTGCCACTCCATGTGCCGACGTTCATCACCCAGGTGGATTCCCTTCTGCGCGCATCGGATGTGTCGCTGGCACTGGGTAGGACCCTTGACTCCGATCACGCCATAACCGTGCTCGACCGGCTCGGAGACGACGACGAGGTCATCGAACACGTCACGGTCGGTTCGCTGACCGCCTATGGGGCTTCGGAGCGAACGACCGTGTTCGTCGATGCCGCGCCATCGGGTCTCCTTGGCCTCATTGCCACGAACCGGATTCTTCGAGCGGAATGCCCGTGGGACAAGAAGCAGACACACCACACGTTGCTGACACACCTGATCGAGGAGGCGTATGAGACCGCAGATGCGATCGGGCATCTTCCCATCGACGCACCCGGCGGCGAGACAGACTTCGGCGCATACGCGGAGGTTGAAGAAGAGTTGGGCGATCTGCTTCTCCAGGTCGTGTTCCACGCAACCCTCGCCGCTGAAACTGGAGCATTCGATGTTGATGAGGTCGCCGAAGGCATCCGTCGCAAACTCGTCGCCAGGCATCCTCATGTCTTCGGCGATGTCACCGTTGACAACGCAGATGAGGTGCTCGCCAACTGGGAGCAGATCAAACAGGACGAGAAGCAGAGACAGTCGCTGATGGACGATGTTCCGCTAGGAATGTCTGGTGTTGCCAGGGCGATGAAGGTCCAGAAGAGGGCGCGCAGCGTTGGCTTCGACTGGAAGGACGGAGCGGACGTCTTCGGTGTCCTCAAAGCTGAGATCGCCGAACTCGAGGCCGCTGAAGGACCCGAGGATGCGCTCCACGAGATCGGAGATGTGCTGTTCACTGCGATCAATCTGTCCCGTCACATGGGGATCGATCCCGAAACTGCATTGCGAACGAGCGTCGACAGGTTCATGTCGCGGTTCAGGTCGATGGAGCGAGCGTTCGCAGTAGAAGGGTCAGCCATGGCTGCCGCGTCGCCCGAGGAGTTCGATGCGGCATGGCGCTCCGCAAAGGCGGAGTCGTCCGAGGCCTCGTGACCCCGGAGTGTTCTGAGCATCGCCGGCGGTGCTCTACTCTCCAACCCATATGAACTCCTCTCTCACCACCATCATCAACATATCCGGCCGCGAGGTTCTCGATTCCCGCGGAAACCCGACGGTTGAGGCTGAGGTCCACCTCGACGGTGGCGGATTCGGCAGGGCGATCGTGCCATCCGGGGCATCGACCGGAGCCCGCGAAGCGGTTGAACTGAGGGACGGGGGTTCACGCTACTTGGGCATGGGTGTGCTGAAGGCTGTCGGCAACGTGAACGATGCCATCGCCCCACGCCTCATCGGGCTTGACGCCACGAGGCAGGAGGCCATCGACCAGATCATGCTCGACCTCGATGGCACGCCGAACAAGGCGAACCTCGGCGCCAATGCCGTGCTCGCTGTTTCTCTCGCCGTCGCCAGAGCCGCTTCGGCCGGCTCCGGAATGCCAACGTACCGCTACCTCGGAGGCACGGGTGCCCGCACGCTGCCAACGCCGTGCTTCAACGTGATCAACGGTGGAGCACACGCAGCGAACTCGATAGACACACAAGAGTTCATGATCGTTCCCGGCGGTCTGCCAAGCTTCCGTGAGGCACTGCGCTGTGGCGTCGAGGTGTACCACACACTCAAGGGTGTACTCGCTGACCGTGGCCTTGCGACGAACGTCGGCGACGAGGGCGGCTTCGCCCCCGACCTCGAAAGCGATCGAGCGGTCCTCGAGCTCCTCACCGAGGCGATCGAGCGGGCAGGCTACGTACCAGGCGAACAAGTGTCGTTTGCGCTCGATGTTGCCGCCACCGAACTCTTCGTCGATGGCAGCTACGAGCTGTCAGGCAGGTCGCTTTCGTCGGTCGAGATGGTCGATCATCTCGGCGAGTTGGTCGACGCGTTCCCGATCGTCTCCGTCGAGGACGGACTCGATGAGAACGATTGGGATGGGTGGGTGACGATGACAAAGGTGCTCGGCGAGAAGGCGCAGATAGTGGGAGACGACCTACTCGTCACCAACGTTGAACTCCTCCAACGGGCCATCGACCTCAACGTTGCCAATGCCGTGCTCGTCAAGGTCAATCAGATCGGATCCCTGTCCGAGACATTGCATGCCATGCAACTCGCTGAGAGCTCCTCGTATGGAGCGATGGTCAGCCACCGATCAGGCGAGACCGAGGACTCCTTCATCTCGCACCTTGCGGTTGCGACGAACGCTGGACAGATAAAGACGGGGGCTCCCGCCAGAGGCGAGAGAACTGCCAAATACAACCAATTACTTCGCATTGAGGAAGATCTCGGCGATGATGCCAGGTACGCGGGATGGGATCGGTTCCGAAAGTACCTATGACAGACACACTCGAGCGAACAGAACAAGAGCAGACGCCCCCGAGGCGTCGAAGGCGATCGCGATGGCGTGGCGTCTTCTTCGTCGCCCTCTTGGTGTCCCTCGGCCTTGTTGCATCAGGCGTTCTCCCGCTGCAGCAGTACTTCGAGCGTGAGATCCAGGTGACGGACGCACAGGCGCGTCTCGATGCCGTCGAAGCGCAGAACGGCACGATCGCATCCGACGTTGATGCTCTACAGTCGGATCAAGAGATCGAGCGCGTCGCTCGGGAGCAGTACGGTTTCGTCCGCCCCGGCGAGGTTGGGTACGTAGTGATCGTTCCCGACGGCTCGAACATCGAGGCGCAGCCTCCCAGCCCCGTGGACATCGAGACGTCCAGCCCGGGGTTCTTTGAACGAGTCTGGCGCTACCTGACGGGTGACGACATCGCCGCCGATGGATGACCGATCGGTCGTCGAGGTACAAATCGGAAGACCTCCCCGGTCGGAAGTCGTCGTTTCAGCGAAATGCCACCTTGGCCTCCCGGTCGTCATCGACGTCCCTCCCATCCTTGACGATGGAACACCGTTCCCCACGACCCACTGGCTGACGTGTCCGCTGGCTGTGTTGCGGATCAGCCGTATCGAGTCGAGTGGTGGCGTGCGGGAGGCGGATCACCAGATCGCCTCGGACCCCGAAGTCGCGGCCGCGTTTGCGGCGGCCATGGAGCGGTACGAGGACGTGAGAGACTCGCGGCTTCCTGATGGTTGGACCGGACCCACCCCGTCTGGCGGCATCGCGGGATCGAAGAGTGGCGTCAAGTGCCTCCACGCTCAGTACGCAGACACGGCATCGGGAAACGCCAACCCCGTGGGCGAGGATGTGGCGTCAAGGATCGAACCGCTCTCCTGCACCGCGCCCTGTGTGGTCGAAGGTCCCAACGGACCGGAAGCGAACGAAGGCTGGATCGAACCTGCATGAAGGTCGCCGCCATCGACATAGGCACGAACTCGATGCGACTGCTCGTTCTTGCGGGTGATGGGGCAGAGATCGTTCGGCAGGTGAATGTTACGGCGCTCGGTAGCGGGGTCGATGCGAGCGGGCGCTTCCGCCCGGATCGCATGTCCGAGACGCTTGATGTGCTCACAGCGTACGGTGAAAGCCTTCGTCGGCTCGGCGTTGAAAGGGTTGCAGCGGTCGCGACCTCGGCTTCGAGGGACGCAAGCAACGGTCCCGATTTCATCGCCTCTGCCGCTTCTGCGATCGGCGTCACACCCCAGATCATCGAGGGAGAGCGGGAGGCAGAACTGTCGTTCGCTGGAGCGACCGCTGGCCGCGGGGGAAACGGCAGCCTTGTCATCGACATCGGGGGAGGGTCGACCGAGTTCATTCTCGGACGATCAGTGCCGATCGAGGCCGTGAGCGTCGACATGGGATCTGTGCGGCTCACTGATAGGTGTCTTGTTACCCGACCGGCGTCGAGCACGGAGCTTGCTGATGCCGTGGCCATGGTTGACGCGGCGTTCTCGGCTGTGCCCCAGAGCGGAGATGCTGAAGTCATCGGTGTTGCAGGCACGTTCACAAGTCTCGCTGCGATCTCGCTTGACCTCGACGCGTACGACCGAGATGCGGTCGACGGCAGCACCTTGACGGTCGAGGAGATCGAGTCCATCACAGAGAGACTCGCCAAGATGACCGTGGCAGAGACCGCTCAGATCCCTTCCCTGCAGCCGAAGAGGGCTCCGGTGATCCTCGCTGGTGCGGTGGTCGCTTCGCGTGCGCTCAGGGCGGTGTCAGCCGACGAGGTAGTCCTATCCGAGTCGGATCTTCTCGATGCGCTGGCAGCCGAACTCCTGGAGTTCTAGGCGTCTACCTTTGCGGCGGCAAGTGCGCGATCAACCAGATGTGACGGCATCTCCTGATAGTGATCGACCGTCGCGGAGAACGATCCCCATCCGTGCGTGAGAGACCGCAGATCGATGGCGTAGCGCATGATCTCGCTGGTCGGGATCATGGCATCGACGATCTGTGTCCCGTCGGCCGACGACGAAGTTCCCTGGACCGATCCACGGCGTGAGGCGATATCGCCCATGACGTCACCCTGATACTCCATGGGCACGGTGATGCTCACGGACGAAACCGGCTCGAGTACGGCAGGGCTGGCCTGTTCGAAGGCCGCCTTGAACCCGGCTCTCGCGGCGAGCTTGAAGCTCATCTCTGAGGAGTCGACTGCGTGGTATCTACCGTCATCGACCGCGACCTCGATGTCGACCACCGGATACCCGTGGATTCCACCGGACTTCATCGATTCGACAACACCCTTCTCGACTGCCGGGATGAACTGTCGCGGGATCGACCCGCCCTTGATCTTGTCCACGAAGGTGAACCCCTGGCCGGTCGGCAGCGGGCTGACGATGAGGTGGCACACGCCGTACTGCCCGTGGCCGCCGGACTGTTTCTTGTGTCGTCCCTCAGCGTCGGCGCGTCTTGTGATCGTCTCTCTGTATGCGACCCGCACGGGCTCCTGGGTCACAGAGACGCCGAATTTCCGTTGTAGCTTCTCGATGGCGATGAGCAGATGAGTCTCACCCATGCCATGGAGAAGCGTCTGATGGGTTTCGTCGTTCCTTTCCAGCTTGAGCGACGAGTCCTCGTCGAGGATGCGGTGGAGTGCCGAGCCGAGCTTGTCGTCGTCTGACTGGGTCACAGCAACCAGCGCAGTGGCAAGCACCGGGCTTGGTCTGTCAATCGGCGGAACCTTGACCGGCTTGTGCTTGGGTGCGAGGGTGTCGCCGGTCTTCGTATCGACGAGTTTTGCGGCGGCGATGATGTCGCCTGCGGGAGCCGATGCGACGAGCGTCGTCTCCTTCCCGAACATGGTTGCGATCTTGGCGAGGCGTTCGTCCTGTCCTGATCGACCATTCGTGAGGTGCGTCTCGGGCTTGATCGTTCCGGACATCACCTTGAACAAAGAGATCTGACCCACATAGGGGTCAGCGAGGGTCTTGAAAACGAAGGCGAGTGGATCCGCGTTCGGATCCTTCGGCACTTCGACGGATTCACCTCCTGCGATCACGACCGCGGGCGCTCTGTCGAGAGGAGATGGACCGAGTTCCACTATGAAGTCGGCGAGCCTATCAACAGCGATCGGGCCCGTGGCGGATCCGCATACGACCGGGAACACCTTGGCCGCAGCCACACCGTCGGCCATGAGGTGTTCGAGCTCCTCGACGGAGGGAACCTCCCCCTCGAGGTACCGCTCCAGCATGTCGTCATCGGCAACGACGATGCCCTCAACGAGGTTGTCGTGGACCTCATGTTCACGATCGGCGATCTCCGCCGGCATGTCGGTGACCTCGGCTTTCCCCGAGTCATAGATGTACGCCTTGTCCCTGAAGAGGTCCGCAACGCCGTGGAATGACTCCTCTGCACCGAGGGGGAGTTCGATCGGTGCGATGCCTGCGCCGAAGCGGTCTCGCAGTTCGGCGAGGGTCCGGTCGAACGAGGCCCGTTCCTTGTCGAGTTTGTTGATGAAGACCATGCGAGGCACGCCGAGCTTCTCAGCGATCCTCCATGCATAGGCCGTTTGTACTTCGATCCCGTCGACCGCACTGACCACGAAGACAGCAAGGTCGACGACCCGTAGTGCGGCGTGTACGTCTCCGGCGAAATCTGCATAGCCAGGAGTGTCGATCAAGTTGATCTTGTGTCCCCGCCACTCGAATGGGGCGAGGGCGAGAGCGAGCGAGATCCCGCGATCATGCTCCTCCGGGTCGTAGTCGGTGACGGTGTTTCCTGCTTCGATGGTTCCGAGTCGTGTGATCATCCCTGCCCGGTACAGCAGCGCTTCTGCCAGCGTTGTCTTGCCGGCACCTGTGTGACCGACCAGTGCAACATTCCGGATCTTCTCTGGAGGGAAAACCTTCACCAACACGCTCCTTTGTCGTCTGGGCATATGGTACGCCGACAGCGGAACGTGAGGCGAGGCGTCCGGTCGGGTAGCCTGCACGACGAGCCTGGGTGGCGAAACTGGTAAACGCGGCGGACTTAAAATCCGCTTCCCGAAAGGGTATGTGGGTTCAAGTCCCACCCCGGGCACTCGAAACTCCATGCACCGCGACGAACGCGACGATGTTCACGGACACCGATCGATTCGAGGTGGTACGCTCTTCTTCATGAGCAGCACGAGCAATCTTTCGGATCTCCAGGAACGACGTAAGGCGGCCGCGGCCGATCTGGCCTCGATCGCATGGTCGA
>PVMK01128464.1_pt1 | contig 51528 bp, 42 predicted proteins | sample 1853481 | NCBI WGS metagenome assembly PVMK01 (sample SAMN08533507, study PRJNA380276) | Marine sediment metagenome, whole genome shotgun sequencing project.
GGTACAAATAAGGTACAGATTTTGTAGGAATTTACAGTAATATTGTTGTCGTGATAAAAATCCTTAAAATATGTGTTAAAAGGACCAAAGAGTTTTCAAGTGACTATGTCATTACAAATATAATCATCACACTGAATCTAATCACATTTAGACAACATTACAACACGAAATGTTAGATTCTAAATGAAATCCATATAAAATATATTTTAGCTTAGTAAACGTGCTTATTTACTTTAACTCACTTGCAAGTATTGTTAGCTTAATTTGATATTGATAAAATTGATTCAATTCGTACCCCAACTCGCAGATAAAATGCTAATTTTAAACTGGAAAAAACGGTGTTACAAAAATTCGATGACTATTCAAGTATCAATTGGAAAATTGAATTAATATAATATGAAAAGACTAAAACCACTACTACTGCTTGCCCTTTTAGTATTATCGTGCCAAACTGAAGAGAAGAAAACGACGAATAAGACAAAAATTGTTTTAGTACATGCTAATGATAGTAAAATAGAGGTACCTGCCCTTATTATAAATAAGAAAAATTACACTAAAATTGAAAATTTACATTTCAAGCATTCGGTAGGCGGGAAACCAATCAAGGAAGAAACCCTGGTAATGATGAAGTATGACTCCCATTTCCTGGATATAAAATTCGAATGCAGAAATAATCCCAGGTTAGACCAAAACTATTATACAAAAGATAATTCAGATATGTTCATGCAGGAAGTTTTTGAACTTTTTATAAGCAAAGGGGAGAAATCACTCGAAAATTATCTTGAAATTCAGTTAAATCCCAATAATGCCTTGTTTCTGGGAAAGATAATGTATCGTTATAAAAGTGATTTCGAGTATAAGTCAGGGCTAATAAATAACGAGATCGCAGGAGTAATTCATAGCGTTGTGAAAGATCGTAAAAATAACACCTGGAGTGGCTATTTAAGACTACCGATTGCCTTATTGAACTATCCAAAAGCTACCTCTGACAATATTTTTAGAATAAACATGTATCGAATAATATCTAATGAAGATCATCATGATAAAAAATGGAGTAATAATGTTAATAATTCAACATTCGCCTGTTGGAGTAGTACCATGGCCAAAACACCTCAGTTTCATGTGCCTGACTATTTTGGGTTTTTGATTTTAGATTAGTTCAATATTCCTTATGATCATCAGCATCATTATGAATAAAATGCTTCATTTTTTTATTTAGTGAATTATTATTTATAATATTGAATTTACTTTTTATTACTATGAGGCTTGCATCAATTGATATTCTCCGTGCTCTTACAATGGTTTTGATGATTTGGGTCAATGATTTTTGGACACTTACTGATGTGCCGAAATGGCTTGAGCATGCTAATGCAAGCGAAGATTATATGGGTTTTTCGGATGTTATTTTCCCATTGTTTTTATTCATAGTAGGACTTAGTATTCCATTAGCGATTAAGAATCGGCTTGCTAAGAACGAGAGCAATTTTTCCATTACAAAACACATTATCATAAGATCCCTCTCATTGCTGTTAATTGGTGTTTTTATGATAAATTATGAGACCGCCCATCATGACAGTATCATTATTGGCAAGTATTATTGGAGCTTACTAATGGCATTAGCTGTTATACTAATTTGGACAAATTGGAAAAGAAGTCCTGTTCCAAAAAAATGGCATGTTTATCTGCGAATTGGTGGTTTTATTATACTTCTTTATTTGGCAATTATTTATAAAGGAGGCCCACAAGGGGAAATTTGGATGACCACACAATGGTGGGGGATTCTAGGCCTTATTGGTTGGGCGTACCTCATAAATGGGTTGGTTTACCTTTATTCAAAAGGAAGTTTACTTATTATTGTTCTTCTATGGTTACTTTTGAATTCTTTAACAGTACTTAATCATACCGAAATGGCTATCGATTTTAGTGGCTTTATTGGCTATTTTTCAACAGTTTTTACTGGCACCATTGCTTCTTTTACTACAGCGGGAATTGTGGCTACGTTACTATTCAAAAAGTTGTCGGACATTAACGTGAAATGGGGCTATTTTGGTTTAATTATTTTGGGAATAGTAAATATTGCTTATGGTTTAGGAACAATATCTTACTGGGGAATTTCCAAAATTCAAGAAACGCCATCATGGTTAGGAATTTGTACGGGGATTGGTTTTTTGTCGTTTGTAATTCTATACTATATCGCGGATGTTAAAAAACAGGTCAATTGGGCAAAAATTATTGCGCCAGCCGGTACTGCGACATTTACTTGTTATATGATACCTTATTTTATTTATCCTATTCGCGATATGACGGATTTAAGACTTCCTGAGATATTAAATTCGGCTGTGATAGGTCTGTTAATTTCTTTTGCTCTTTCATTGTTGGTCGTTATTTTTACCGGCTGGCTGGAAAGAAAAGGATATAAATTAAAACTTTAACTTTTATCAATTTAGCTAAAAGTGTTTTAGAAGTGGTTGTTTTATTATTAATTAAAAACTAAATAAGATTTAAAATGAGAAGGGCCATCTGTATATTAGTTGTTGCTTTGATTTGTCCCTGTTTAGTTGTGGCTCAATCTGTATTTTCAGTCAAAGGCTTTTGTATAGCAGCACCCAGCCCTGAGGGACTTGATAAATTTGTTCATTTTATTGAAAATGAGCTTGTTCCCGGTGGAATAAATACGTTAATCCTAAGGGTAGATTTTAATTATGCCTATCAATCAAGAACGGAATTGAGGGATGAAAATCCACTTACCAAAGAACATGTAAAAAAAATAGTAGCTGTTTGCAAGAAAAATAATATCAATATCATTCCTCAGGTTAATTTATTAGGACACCAAAGCTGGGCCAATAAGATTAATAAATTATTAGAAGTTTATCCTGAGTTCGATGAAACTCCGCATGTAAAAATACCAGAAAAGTATGAATGGCCAAATGAAGATGGCTTGTATTGTAAAAGTTATTGCCCACTACATCCCGAGGTACACAATGTTGTATTTGATTTAATGGATGAAATTATAGAAGTGTTTGAGACAAAAGCTTTTCATGCCGGTATGGATGAGGTATTTTATATAGCCGATTCCAAATGCCCACGCTGTGAGGGAAAGGATCCTGCAGAATTATTTGCCGGGGAAGTGAGCAAGTTAAGTGATCATTTAACAAAAAATGGAGCAAGATTATGGATTTGGGGAGACAGGTTGATCGATGGGTCAACTTCCGGAATTGGTATGTGGGAAGCCAGTACGAATAATACTGCTAAGGCCATTGATATGATTCCAAAGTCTGTCGTCATCTGTGATTGGCACTATGAAAAAGCAATTCCTACTCCCGCCTATTTTGCCATGAAAGATTTTGATGTAATTTCCTGTTCATGGAGAAGGCCGTATGTTGCCAAAGAACAGGTTAAAATGATGCACAATTTTAAGCAAAATTCCTCACCGGAATTGAATGAGAATTTTTTGGGTGTTATGCATACGGTATGGTCTTCCGCTGAGGATTTTTTAACTAATTATTACAATTCCAAGCCTGAAGCCAACGAAAAAGGTAGTGAGACCGAATGTTTTAAGGCCATGGTGAGTGCCCTTAAAAATCTCGAAGAGAATAAATAGGAATGGTACGATCAAAAAAAGTTCGTATCCTTTCTAAAAAACACCTATTTTTATTTACCGATAGTTTACAATAACAAATAAAACCTGTACTAATGAATCCGCGCTTTTTTTACTTATCCGCTCTAATGACACTTTTACTTTTTTCGCCTCTATTAGATGCCCAATCCATTAAAATTTTGCATAATCACATAGGGTATGAGACCATTGCTCCCAAACCTGTGGTAATATTGGCTAAAGAACAGGACAAGGTTACCGCATTTTTGGTTAAGGATTACATAACAGGTAAAAATATCATAGAAGGTATTCCAAAATATACTGGGAAGGTTGACAAATGGCGCGATTGGCATTTTTGGACTTTTAATTTTGATGCTGTTACTACTCCAGGCACCTATGTTATAGAATGCATGGTGAACAACAAAACTGTCCGTTCTTTTCCATTTATAGTCCAGGACAATTTGTTGGAAAGAAACACACTTTCAGATGTTGTTTATTACTTTAAGGGACAAAGATCATCAGGTCTTTTGGATAAGGCAGATAAAAAAATGACTTTTTCAAAAGGCAGAAAGGATATTGTTGATGTACACGGCGGTTGGTATGACGCCACTGGTGATGTTGGAAAGCACATATCGCACCTTACTTTTTCAACCTATTTTAATCCGCAGCAAATAAATCTAACGGTCTGGAGTCTTTTTGAGACTTTCAAAACGTTGGAGCAACGAGGAGATTCAAACTTCCGTCAATATAAAAGAAGGCTGTTGGACGAAGCCCTGTTTGGAGCGGATTTCCTGGTTCGGATGAAAACCTCTAAAGGTTCGTTTTATAGATCAATTTCTGGAAAAGGACCCGAAAAAAAACCTGAAGATAGGCGAATAGACCCAACAATGACCGGATTTAGTATTACTAAAAAACCCGATGATGGAATAGACGGATCCGAAGAAGAAAAGGAAATGAAGACCATTAATTATGAAATAAGCTATAGAGCCGGAGCTGGGCTTTCTATAGCGTCACTTGCCATAGCAAGCACTTTTGATGTATCGGGTGATTTTACTAATTCAGATTACCTCAAAACTGCCAAAGACGCCTTTACCTATTTAGAGCAGCATAATATTGAACTTACGAATGATGGCAAGGAAAATATAGTGGACGATTATTGTGCATTAATGGCTGCAACTGAACTTTATAAAGCCACAAAAGAAGAGGTATATAAAAACGCCGCTGATAAAAGAGCCGCTTCATTGAAAAAGCGCCTAATTCAAAATGATAAAGGGCATTACTATTGGAGGGCAGATGATAGAAATCGACCATTTTTTCATGCTGCTGATGCGGGACTTCCGGCGGTGAGTCTTATAAAATATATTGAGATAGCGGATGATAAAACAAAAGTGAATATTTTAGACGTTGTTAAAAAATCTCTACAATCGGAAATAGCTATTACGGCTGAAGTAAACAATCCTTTTGGTTATGCCAGACAGTATGTTCAAAACAAAGAAGGTAAAAAAAGAACGAGTTTTTTCTTTCCACATGATACTGAAACAGCTCCCTGGTGGCAGGGCGAAAATGCAAGACTTGGCTCATTGGCAACAGCAGCCCGCTTAGCCTCTAATTATTTTAAGGAAGACAAAGAATTTTATAACCAATTACAAGCATATGCCTGGAACCAGCTCAACTGGATATTAGGACTAAATCCCTTTGATGCCTCTATGCTGGAAGGCCATGGTAGAAACAATGTACAGTATCTCTTTTTTAATACCTATGAATATACTAATGCTCCAGGAGGAATATGTAATGGCATTACCGGAGGCCTATACAATGAAAGTGACATTGATCTAAATAGAGGGTATAACGAAACAGGAAAAGATAATGACTGGAGGTGGGCAGAACAATGGCTTCCTCATACGGCTTGGTATTTAATAGCCATTTCTTCAAAATAAATAGCCTTAAAAGTGTTATAATTTGTACAGGAGTTTGTACAAGTTTCTTTAAGAGTATTGCGTAAAAAAATGTTTCAATTCGTACCACTAGAAGAAGCTTCAACATCATCTTATTGAATTACAGATCATTAGATGGAGTTCTCTAATAGTTTAGTCAATTTTTAGTCAATAATCATAAAGAACTATCATAATGCTCTTATAATCGATTATTTATCTCATTTGCCGATACAAAAATTCGCAAAGATATTCCCCAGCAGGTCGTCGCTGGTGATCTCGCCCGTAATTTCCCCAAAATGATAGAGCGCCTGACGGATGTCAATGGCAAGCAAATCCCCGCTCAGGTTATCGTCCATGCCCTGTTGTACCTTTTGTATTTCGGCCAGTGCCTTTAGCAAAGCATCATAGTGTCTCGAATTGGTAACGATGGTATCGTTATTCCGTAAGGCACCTGTATTGACGAATTCCAGAAGCTTGGATTTTAAAGCCTCCACCCCTTCACCGGTTTTGGCCGACAAAGTCATAAGGATTGGAATCCCGCCTTCGTTTTGCATCGGTCGGGTAAATTGGGATTTGAGATTTGAGATATTTGGTTCGTCAAGCATATCGATTTTATTCGCAATGACTATAAGAGGCTTTTGAGGGTATTTGTTTTTTATCTTCTCGATCTCAATATTGAACTTTGAACTTTGAACTTTGAATTCGGGAGCCTCAAACAAATAAACTACGACCTGTGCCTGTTCCACCTTCTCAAAGGTCTTTTTGATCCCGATGGATTCCAATACATCCTTTGTGTCACGGATACCCGCAGTATCGATAAATCTAAAGCTCATGCCTCCTATGATCAATTCGTCCTCAATGGCATCGCGGGTAGTTCCGGCAATATGGCTTACAATGGCCTTTTCTTCATTGAGCAGGGCATTGAGCAAGGTAGACTTCCCCACATTGGGCTCCCCGATAATGGCTACGGGAATGCCGTTCTTTATCACATTGCCTACAGCGAAGGAATCGATAAGGTGTTTCAATACTTTGGTGATCCTTGAAACCAGGTCCCTAAATTGATCGCGGTTGGCAAATTCGACATCCTCCTCTGCAAAATCCAGTTCCAGTTCTATTAATGATGCGAAATTAAGAAGCTCATCACGCAGGGCCTTGATCTCATTACTAAATCCGCCACGCATCTGTTGCATCGCCACCTGGTGCGACGCCTCGCTGTCGCTGGAAATAAGATCCGCAACCGCTTCGGCCTGGCTCAGGTCCAGTTTCCCGTTCAGGAAGGCCCGAAGGGTAAACTCCCCGGGATTGGCTATACGGCACCCCTGCCGTAAAAACAACTGGATGATCTCCTGCTGGATATACAAACTACCATGGCAGGATATCTCGACCACGTGCTCCCCGGTATAAGAATGCGGGTCCTTAAAAAGGGAGACCAATACCTCATCCAGTACACGATCCCCATCCACAATATGCCCCAAATGAATGGTATGACTGGGTTGTGCTTTCAACTGCTTCCCGCTTACCGACCGGAACAATGGTTCACAGATACCGAAAGCATCCTTACCCGAAATCCGAATAACGGCAATGGCCCCTACCCCCGAGGGCGTCGATAAAGCAATAATGGTATCGGTATGGGTCATAACACTTAAAATTTTAACAAAAATAGTGAAATTGAATCATGGCAACCCAAACTGGACAAATTTTAAAAGCCTATTAACATAATTTCGTTTTATAAATTTGGAATTACTCTTATATTTACGGCAAAATAATCTGAAAATGAAAAAGCTACTTGTTTTAATTTCACTTACGATATGCGTTTACTCCTGTGATAAAGCAGATCCCCTGCCACCGGGAGCCTTCGAAATTAATGGCACCGCCACAGGTATTTACAATGGGATACGAGCCTATATAAGAGTTCCGGGAGAGCGTGGCAGGGAATTCACTACCGATACTGCTATTATTATGAATGAGAAATTTTATTTTAAGGGTCAATTACCCAATGCCTCCATGCGATTGCTTACAATCAATGGCATTAATGGTAAATTATCCTTCGTTTTGGAGCCTGGCCGATTAAATATGGAGATCTTTAAGGACAGTTTCAACGCTTCAAGGATCAGTGGTGGGAAAAATAACGATATCTACAATTTGTTCAAGGTTGAAAACAAGAGAAAAACGGTTGCCTTAAAAGCAGCGAGTTTAGAGGCCCGTGAAACTCGAAATTTACCGGATAAAACCCTGTATAATGAATTAACGGCAAAGACCAATGCCTTAAGTCTTGAGTTGAGAAATTATTCCCACGAATTCATCGATCAGCATGCCGATACCGATTTTGCACTTATTTTATTGGAAAGTATGACCAGGGGACGCAAACCGGAATTGGAGCGTTTTAAGAAAAACAGGCTTGCCCTAAATGATATTATAAATAAAAACAATTACAATAAAGCGCTTGGTGCCAAAGTGAATGACTTGATTTACCAATTGGAAGCTCAAAAGAATCTTGATATTGGAAAGATAGCCCCCAATTTTTCATCCTTTACGCCCGAAGGCAAACCACTGGCTTTGAACGATATTAAGGGTAAGGCCACCATCATCGATTTCTGGGCGGCCTGGTGCGGACCCTGCCGAAGGGAGAACCCCAACGTGGTTAAGGTTTATGAAAAATATCACGAGAAAGGCTTGGAAATTATCAGTATTTCACTCGATGGAACCGGGCGCCAGAAAGATCCGAAAGCCGCCTGGCTGAAGGCCGTTGAAGATGATAAGATGAACTGGCATCACGTATCGAGCCTGAGCTATTTTAATGACCCCGTGGCGAAACTCTACAATATTACTTCCATTCCGGCGACCTTTATCCTGGATGCCGAAGGAAAGATAGTTGCGAAGCGGCTTCGTGGGGATGCACTGGAACAACAGATCGCTCAGATGCTCAATTAAGAGGCTTTTAACGCATGCTTATATTTTCCCCATTTTTCGCATTACATAAAGGAGTATAATGGGGATGGCCAGAAGCACAACCATAAGCAAATTTACCTGAAATAACCAGGGAGCCATCACCAGGGTAATGACATAGCCCCCGATAGCACCGCCAAAATGGGCATCATGGCCTATATTGCCAACATTGTTCTTCATGCCGTAAATGGAATAAAGCAAATAGGCGATCCCGAATATATAGGCGGGTATGGGTATGGGAATAAAGAACATATATAAGCGCATTTCGGGATGCAATAATATTGCGGCATACAGCACACCGGTTACGGCACCACTGGCCCCTACGGCACTATAATGATATTCATTCTTATGGAAGTTATAGGTCAATAAATTCCCAACCAGCAAACTCCCGAAATAAATAATGGCAAACCGGGTTTGGCCCAGGTCGCTTATAACCTCATTGGCAAAAAAGTATAAGGTCAGCATATTTAAGAAGAGGTGCATCTCATTGACGTGCAGGAATCCCGAACTCATCATACGCACCCGTTCGCCACGCCGTAACCCGCCAATATTGAATTTGTATTTTTCAAAAAAAGAAAAATCCTTAAAGCCCTTGAAAGAAAAAAGGATATTCGCTCCTATAATAATAATTGTAATAAAACTTATTTTGCCCATAAAGTGTAAACGTTAAAACCAAATATAACATATATTTGCTCTTGCAAATCTAAAATTAATTCATGCAATTCCTTGCTTACCTTTTAATTTATCCGTTTTTATGGATAATTTCCAAACTTCCATTCAGGGTATTGTATGGACTTTCCGATGGGGTTTACCTTATCATTTACTATGTGGCGGGGTATAGAAAAAAGGTGGTCACCGAAAACTTAAAACTTGTCTTTCCCCACAAGGCCGATAAAGATATCATCACCATTAGAAAGAAATTTTACAGGCATATGTGCGATATGTTCCTGGAAATGATCAAGTCCATCAGCATTTCCGAAGCCCAGCTCAATGCGCGCTTTATTATAAAAAACCCGGAAGAGCTGAAACGCCTGGAAAGTCTGAATAAAAGTGTCATTGCAATGTATGGCCATTACGCGAGCTACGAATGGTCGGTCGTGGTGGGCAATAACATCAGTTATGACGGCTATGGCATTTATAAGCGCCTGCGTAACCGTTATTTTGACGGGTTGGTAAGGCGCATACGTTCCAGGTTCAATACTACCCTTATTCATTCCAAAGAAGCCGTTTCACGTATCGTCAAAAATGAAAGCGAAGGCATTAAATCTATAATTGCTTTCTTAAGTGATCAATCTCCCAAAGCCAGGAAGAATGTCTATCGGGCCCATTTTATGAATATTGAAGTGCCTTGTTTTACCGGCGCTGAGATGCTGGCCAAAAAACTGGATCTCGCCGTAACTTACCTGAAGATCACAAAGGTAAAGCGTGGCTACTATGAGGCCGAAATGGTCCCTATAGCCGATGATACGAATCTGCATGAAGATTATGGGATCACCGATACATTTACAAGATTATTGGAACAACAAATTAATGCGGCTCCCGAATATTATCTGTGGACGCACAAACGCTGGAAACACCGTACTAAAACTCCGGAAGCCTCTCAATAATTACAAGGTAAACCAGCCGTCTATCCTTTGCTCACCCGGTTCGGGAACATAGTTCTGATGTATAAATTCGTTGGTGAATTTATCATAATTGTAGTCCGAGGCCCATTCCTTATGATGGCGAGCCAGTTCCTTAATACTTTCACAGACCAAATCCATTTCGGCATTGGTCGTTGTGGGATGGATGGACATACGTATCCAGCCCGGCTTGCGAATAAGTTCGCCAAGGGATATTTCTTTGGTGAGTGCGTTGGACATTTCATGATCCACATGTAAAAGGAAATGTCCATAAGTGCCGGCACAACTGCAACCGCCGCGGGTCTGTATGCCAAAGCGGTCGTTCAGTAATTTAACGCCGAGATTAAAATGCAGATCGTCAATATAAAATGAAATGACCCCTAATCGGTCCTGATGCTTTGGAGCCAGGATATTAATGTTTTCGATACTTCCCAGTTCCTTAAAGATCGTATCCAATAACTCATGTTCCCTGTCGAGCATTTGCTTTACCCCCATTTGTTCTTTGAGCTTTATGGCTAGTGCCGTTTTAATGGCCTGTAAAAATCCCGGTGTACCACCGTCCTCCCGGTCTTCGATATCGTCGATATATTTATGTTCTCCCCAGGGGTTGGTCCAGGATACGGTGCCCCCTCCGGGGTGATCGGGAACCATATTCTTATACAGTTTTTTATTGAATATCAATACGCCTGAAGTTCCGGGTCCTCCAAGGAATTTATGAGGCGAGAAGAAGATCGCATCCAGGTAAGCCCCGGGGTCATCGGGATGCATATCGATATCCACATAAGGCGCGGCACAGGCAAAATCTACGAAGCATACCCCGCCATGCGCATGCATTTCTTTGGCGATCTCGTGATGTGGTACGCGAACGCCAGTTACATTAGAGCCCCCGGTAATGGTGGCGATCTTAAGGGTGCGATCCTTATATTGTTCCAGTAATGCTTTTAGGTTGTCCATGCTGAACAGGCCGTCCTTTCCCGGTGGGATCACTTCTACTTTCGCCATGGTCTCCAGCCATGTAGTCTGGTTGGAATGGTGTTCCATATGGGTGAGAAACACCACTGGTTTTTTCTCATCGGGCACCTGGGTATATTGCTGTAAATTCTCTGGTATCTTCAGCCCGAGGATACGCTGGAATTTACAGACCACACTGGTCATGCCGCTTCCCGAAACGATCAGCACATCGTCAGCATTACAATTGACATGGTTCTTAATGATACCTTTAGCCTTATGGTAGGCCATGGTCATTGCCGTCCCCGACTCGGTGGTTTCGGTATGTGTGTTCGCTACAAACGGCCCGAATTCATTAAGGATCTTTTCTTCAATAGGCCGGTACAGGCGTCCCGAAGCCGTCCAGTCGGTATAGATAATCTTTTTTAAGCCGTAAGGCGATTCAAAATCCTGATCGATACCCACAATATGCTTTCTGAATGCATCGAAGTATTGTTCTAATTCTGATGGTCTGACTTTTGTTTTGGTTGAAGTGATCATAGTAAAAACGTAATGCTACAAGGGCTAATTATTTGCAATGGTCTTTATTTCGGCAATCATCTTATCGGCTAATGTATCGGCTTCAGCCTGTGATCCGGCTTCCGTATAAATTCTGATAATCGGTTCTGTATTGCTCTTACGCAAATGTACCCAATTTTCTGCAAAATCAATTTTTACGCCGTCTACAGTTGTAATATGCTCACGGGCATACCGCGAAGCGATGGTATTCAATATAGCATCCACATCCAGCTCCGGCGTGAGCTCAATTTTCTTTTTACTCATAAAATAATCGGGGTAGCTCTTCTTAAGTTCACTAACGGCCATATTCCTTTCGGCCAATACACTTAAAAATAGGGCAACACCAACCAGGGCATCCCTTCCGTAATGCAGGGCAGGATAAATGATCCCGCCATTGCCCTCACCACCGATAATGGCGGTATTGGTTTTCATGAGCTCCACCACATTGACTTCACCCACAGCACTGGCTTCATAAGTCTGGCCGTATTTCTCGGTCACATCGCAAAGAGCACGTGTAGAACTCATATTGCTTACCGTAGGCCCCGGGGTTTTGCTTAAAACATAATCGGCACAGGCTACCAGGGTATATTCTTCACCAAACATCTCGCCATCTTCACACACAAATGCCAGTCGATCTACATCCGGGTCCACAACTATACCAAAATCGGCCTGCTCCTTTACCACCAGTTGCGACAGGTCGGTTAGGTGCTCTTTTAAAGGTTCAGGATTATGTGGAAAATGCCCGTTGGGCTCGCAATATAACTTAATGGCATGTACACCCAGGCGCTCTAACAGCAAAGGAATGGCGATCCCCCCTGTAGAATTCACCCCGTCGACAACAACCCTGAAGCCGGCCTGTTTAATAGCTGCTGTATTGACCAGAGGCAGCTCCATAATTTCATCAATATGTATATCAATATAGGCCTGGTTTTTTGTGATCTTCCCTAAATGATCGACCTCCGCAAATGCCATGGCACCCCCTTCGGCGATCTCCAATATTTTAGCCCCATCGGAAGCGCTTAAGAACTCCCCTTTGGCATTGAGTAATTTAAGGGCGTTCCATTGCTTTGGGTTATGGCTGGCCGTAAGAATGATTCCTCCATCGGCGCGTTCCAGCGGTACCGCCACCTCAACGGTTGGAGTTGTGGACAATCCCAGGTCGATCACATGGATCCCAAGCCCCACGAGGGTTTGCATCACCAGGTTTTGAACCATTTCCCCCGAAATTCTGGCATCCCTGCCCACAACAACCCTATAGTCTTCTTTATGACGTTGCTGTCGTATCCAAATCCCATAGGCAGAAGCGAATTTAACAATATCAACAGGTGTAAGGTTCTCTCCTACTGCACCTCCAATAGTACCGCGAATTCCTGAAATCGATTTTATCAAGGTCATGGGCAATTATAAATTTTAACAAATATAGCATTAACCACCGGAATCTTCACTTTGAATTTGTAAATTCGGATCGTGAATTTTCTCGCCCATATTTATCTTTCGGGAGATAGTAACGCGGTTACCATTGGTAATTTTATCGCCGACGGCATTCGTGGTAAAGATTATAAAAACTACCCCACTGACATACAAAAAGGGATCCTGCTGCATCGCGAAATTGATACCTTTACAGATGCCCACAAAACCGTAAGGCAAAGCACCAAACGGCTGCATAAGAACTACGGCCATTACTCTGGCGTCATTGTCGATATCCTCTACGATCATTTTTTGGCCAAGAACTGGGCCAATTACAGCGACATCCCACTGGAAAAATATGTAAATGATTTTTATGATGTCCTGGAAGACCATTTTGAGATCTTACCGCTGCGCATCCAAAGAATGATGCCTTATATGATCTCCGGTAACTGGCTCCTGAGCTATGCCTCTATTGATGGGATCGCAAAGGTATTGGCCGGGATGAACCGAAGAACGAACAACCGCTCCAAAATGAATTTGGCAGTAAAGGAACTCGAAACCTATTACGAAGAATTCCAAAATGAATTTACCCTTTTCTTTGATGAGCTTATCGCATTTGCAAATCACAAATTAAAAGAACTATCTTCACGGCCTAAATAATTGATATATGAAAAAAACAGGCCTGCTTATTGTATTTCTCATCCTTTTTTTCTCCTGCAAGAATGTTGGGAATACACCTTTTGTTGACGAAACCAAACGCGGATTAATAGTGGACAGTGCCATGGTCGTTTCGGCCCGTACCGAAGCCTCCAAAATTGGTGCCGATATCCTTAAAATGGGCGGTAATGCCTTCGATGCTATGGCCGCAACCCAGTTGGCTCTTGCGGTAGCCTACCCTTATGCCGGTAATATTGGCGGTGGCGGGTTTATGGTCTACCGAATGGCCGATGGTGAGATCGGCGGAGTGGATTTCCGGGAAAAGGCCCCTCTGGCCTCCACTAAAGATATGTTCCTGGATGCGGAGGGCGAATTCCTTCCTGAAAAAAGTACACTGGGTGCCCTGGCAGTGGGCATACCCGGATCGGTCGCCGGGGTATATGCCGTTCATGAAAAAATGGGGTCCCTCCCCATGGAATCCATCATAAAGCCTGTGATCGCACTGGCTTCCCGCGGCGTGGTCGTCACCACGATACAGGAAGCAAAAATAAAGCACTATCAACCCTATTTCCGTAAAGCAAATAAGGATTCCATCCTTTTTGATAAGGCCTGGAAAGCAAAGGATACGAAAAAATACCGGGCCCTGGCCGAGACCCTTACGCGGATCATGAATCATGGAAGGGATGAGTTCTATAAAGGCGAAACCGCAAAACGCCTGGCAGCTTTCATTCAGGATAATGGCGGAATAATGACCGAAGAGGACCTGGCAAAATACGAGGTACGATGGCGCACACCTGTAACTTTCGAATACGAAGACCTCAAGGTCATTTCCATGTCTCCTCCCTCCAGTGGCGGGATATGCCTGGCACAGATCATGAAAATGATCGAGCCTTACGATCTTGGTGCCTATGGTCATAATTCGTTAAAAACCATTCAGGTCCTTACCGAGGCGGAGCGGCGGGCCTATGCCGACCGGAGTTTTTACCTTGGTGACCCCGATTTTGTGTCCATTCCCAATACCGCATTGATAAGTGAAGGTTATTTAAAAGGGCGCATGGATTCCTTTTCTTTTGATAAAGCAACAAAGTCTTCGGATCTTTCTTATGGATCCGTTGAGGTTTTGGAAAGCGATGAGACCACTCATTATTCTATTGTGGACCCTTTTGGAAATGCCGTTTCTGTGACCACCACCTTGAACGGTGCCTATGGTTCGAAGTTGTATTGTGCAGACCTGGGTTTCTTCCTCAATAATGAGATGGATGATTTTAGCGCCAAGCCGGGAACTCCGAATATGTTCGGACTGGTGGGCGCCGAAGCCAATAGTATAGTCCCGGAAAAGCGGATGTTGAGCTCCATGACCCCCACCATTGTCGAAAAGGACGGTAAGCTTCTAATGGTTGTGGGTACGCCCGGTGGTTCCACCATCATCACCTCTGTATTGCAGACCATTTTAAATGTTCATGAATACCATATGACCATGCAGCAAGCCGTTAATGCACCGCGATTTCACCACCAGTGGTTACCGGATAATATCCGTATGGAGCCCGAATCTTTTGATGTCAACCTGGTCGAACAGCTTGAAGCCCTTGGGTACGTCATTACCCAGGAGAATGCCCCGGTGATAGGGAAGGTCGATGCCATTTTAATTTTGAATGATGGTAAGATCGAAGGCGGTGCCGACCATCGCGGTGATGATACCGCCATAGGATTTTAAGACCTTAACTGTGAATGAGCGGATCTATGATATTGTAATACTGACCGAAGCCCGGTTTACCGACGAAAAACGTAAAGGTAACGCGAACCGGACGGTCTATTTGGAAGACCAGTTTGTTATGGAAGCCCTCATTGAGAAGGGCTTAAGCATCATACGGTTGTCCTGGGACGATCCGACCTTCGACTGGTCAACAACTACCCATATCCTTTTCAGGAGTACCTGGGACTATTTTTACCGGTTCCCGGAATTTTCGAAGTGGTTGAGTAAGGTGTCACATCAAACACAATTGCTGAATTCCGAATCCATCATTCGCTGGAACCTGGATAAACATTACCTGTTGGATCTAGAACGAAAGGGCATTCACATCGCCAGAACGTATTTCATTGCCCGGGGAACTCACACGACATTAAAGGCATTACATAAGGAATTGGGCTGGGCCGATACCGTCTTGAAACCCTGTATTTCCGGAACGGCAAGGCATACCTATAGATTAAATACAGAAAATCTTGAGGGTCATGAGGACATTTTTAATTCCCTCATCGCCGAAGAATCCATGATGCTACTCCCTTTTCAACGTAATATTGTGGAATATGGCGAAATTTCGATGATGGTGATCGACGGCAAGTTTACGCACGCCGTCCTAAAAAAGGCCCGTCCGGGAGATTACCGGGTACAGGATAATTTTGGAGGGCGGGTAAGCCCGTATACGCCAACTGCCAAAGAAATTAATTTTGCCGAAAATGTGGTAAAAGCATGCGAGGAATTGCCTATTTATGCAAGAGTTGATATCTTTACCGACAATGATGGCCTTACGGCTCTGCTTGAATTGGAGCTTATAGAACCCGAATTATGGTTTAGATATTTCCCTCAAGCTGCCAGGATTTTAGCGGGAGCCATTAATGACAAAATAAAACAAACCTCTTTTGGGTGCGCATGAAGCGGGCAAAAATTGGAAAGAATCCTGAGTGCAGCATATGACAAAATTTAAAAAGATATTAAAGATCACACTAGGAGCGCTCATCCTTTTAACACTCCCGTCACTTTTGTTTATTGGCTATCTTTTCATTAAATACGATGAAGAACTGCCACATGGTATAGAAGGCGAACCTGCCGAAATTGTAGCTGTGAATATGCTGGATGCCTTAGATTATGAAGCATATCAAAAGACCAATTATATAGAATGGACCTATCGTAACAAGCACCATTACAAATGGGAAAAGGCCAAGAAAACCTGCGCCGTCTATTGGAAGGAATATAAGGTGGTTTTAAATTTTAACGCCATTGAAAGCAGTAAGGCTTATGTTCATAATTTTACGGTAAGCATCGAACAGAGAGAAGCCCTCGTAGCAAAGGCGCTCAGTTATTTTTACAACGATTCCTTTTGGCTGGTGGCCCCTTACAAGATTTACGACAGGGGTGCCGAAAGACGATTGGTTACTTTGGATAATGGCAATAAGGCCTTGTTGGTCACCTATACTTCGGGAGGGGAAACTCCCGGCGATTCCTACTTATGGCTGCTGGACGCCTCCGGGAAACCCGTGAGTTTTAAAATGTGGGCCTCGGTAATTCCTTTTAAAGGGCTGGAATTTTCATGGAGCGACTGGACCACTACCGAAAGTGGGGCACAATTGCCTACGGCCCACAGGTATTTCTTTTTCGGGCTCGATATGGGCGAGGTTAAAGGCACCCGGTAGTTATTTAAAAATTATTACTCTCCATATGGCGAACACACAGGTGTTGTTTAGTGTTTTAAATGCTCTAATAATTTAATAGATCTGCCCTTAACATTCGCCTGAAATTAATAACAAAAATTGTACCTTTGCATTCTTGCCGGAAAAACGCTCCGGCTTTACATTTTTATGACCAAATTCGAAGAAAATATTGAGGTACGGGGAGCCCGCGTCCATAACCTTAAAAATATAGATGTAACGATCCCCAGGGAAAAGCTCGTCGTGATAACGGGCCTCTCGGGCAGTGGGAAATCCTCTTTGGCCTTCGATACCATATATGCCGAAGGACAGCGCCGCTATATCGAGACCTTTTCGGCCTATGCGCGGCAGTTTCTCGGTGGCCTGGAGCGCCCCGATGTCGATAAGATCGACGGGCTCTCACCTGTTATTGCCATTGAGCAGAAAACGACCAGCAGGTCCCCGCGGTCTACCGTAGGCACCATAACCGAGATCTACGACTTTTTGCGTTTGTTCTTTGCGCGTGCCAGTGATGCCTACAGCTATAACACAGGCAGGAAAATGGTGAGTTATACCGATGCACAGATCAAGGCACTTATTATCGAAAGTTTTAAGGGGAAGCGCATCAATGTCCTGGCTCCCGTGGTGCGCTCCAGGAAAGGGCATTACAGGGAACTTTTCGAACAAATTGCGAAGCAGGGCTTCGTCAAGGTACGTGCCGATGGCGAGATTCGCGAGCTGGTAAAAGGAATGAAGCTCGACCGGTATAAGACCCATGATATTGAAATAGTTATCGACCGGTTAAAGATCGATGAAGCCGATGGCGACAAGCGCTTAACCGAAAGCATTAATACCGCCATGTATCACGGGGATAACGTCCTTATGGTCATGGACAACGATACAAATGACCTGCGCTATTTTAGCCGTGACCTCATGTGCGACACGACCGGGATCTCCTACCCCAACCCCGAACCTAATAACTTTTCGTTCAACTCACCCAAGGGCGCCTGTGATAAATGTAATGGTATAGGAAGTGTCCACGAGGTGAATACTCATAAGATCATTCCCGACGATTCCATTTCCATAAAGCATGGAGGACTCGCCCCCCAGGGCCCGCAAAAGGACAGCTGGATATTCAAGCAACTGGAACTTATTGCCCAGCGCTTCGGCTTTGGTTTGGGTGATCCCATAAGCGCCATTAAGGACGAAGCACTACATATGATCCTCTTTGGGGGCCAGGAAAAATTTTCGGTAGAAAATAAATCCCTGGGTATTACCCGAAACTACGATATCGATTTTGAAGGTATAGCGGTATTTATCGAAAACCAGTATAAGAATGCCGATTCCACGGCGATACGACGCTGGGCAAAGGACTATATGGACAAAGTGGTTTGTTCCAAATGCAATGGTTCACGGCTCAAAAAGGAATTCCTCTATTTTAAGGTTAACGGGAAGAATATTTCGGAATTGGCTAAATTGGACATTCTGGATCTTGGTGCGTGGTTCCATGACCTGGAAGACCGGCTCTCCGAAAAACAACAGATTATTGCGTCCGAGATCATTAAGGAAATAAGGGGTCGCATCCAGTTTTTGCTGGATGTAGGTCTGGACTATCTGTCCCTGGACCGCAGTTCGAAATCGCTCTCCGGCGGCGAAGCGCAACGCATCCGGTTGGCCACCCAAATAGGCTCACAGCTGGTGGGCGTACTATATATTTTAGACGAGCCCAGTATTGGGCTGCACCAGCGCGATAATGCCAAACTTATAAACTCGTTGATTTCCCTTCGCGATATTGGCAATTCGGTTATTGTGGTAGAACACGATAAGGAAATGATAGAGCGTGCCGATCACATTATTGATATTGGCCCCGAAGCCGGAAAACACGGTGGTGAGATCATCGGTGAAGGCCCTCCCGAGGTCCTCAAGCGGCAGCATACCCTTACGGCCGATTATCTTAACGGAACCCGGGAAATAGAAGTTCCGAAAGAACGCCGTAAAGGAAACGGGAAAAAAATAGTGATCAGGGGTTGTACTGGTAACAATTTAAAAGATGTCACCGCCGTTTTCCCCCTGGGGAAAATGATAGGTATCACCGGCGTATCGGGAAGTGGAAAATCCACCCTGGTCAACGAAACCCTCTACCCTATTCTAAACAACTATTACTTTAATGGTGTAATGACGCCGATGCCCTATAAAAAGATCGAGGGCTTAAAACATATCGATAAGGTCATCGATATTAACCAATCGCCCATAGGCCGAACACCACGTAGTAATCCCGCGACCTACACCGGTGTTTTTAGTGAGATACGCAGTTTATTCGCTAAAATTCCCGAGGCCATGATACGGGGGTACAAACCCGGGCGGTTTAGCTTTAATGTTGCAGGAGGACGCTGTGAGACCTGTAAAGGCGGAGGCTTGCGCATCATTGAAATGAATTTCCTCCCCGATGTGTATGTGGAGTGTGAAACCTGCCAGGGAAAACGCTTTAACCGGGAAACGCTGGAGATACGCTATAAAGGAAAATCGATTAGCGATGTGCTCAATATGACCATTAACGAAACCGTTATCTTCTTTAAGCATATTCCTAAAATATACAGAAAACTAAAGACCATTCAGGAGGTTGGCCTGGGCTACATTACCTTGGGTCAGCAAAGTACCACCCTGTCGGGTGGCGAGGCGCAGCGTATTAAACTGGCTGCAGAGCTGTCCAAAAAAGATACGGGAAACACCTTCTATATATTGGACGAGCCTACAACAGGCCTGCATTTTGAGGACATAAGAGTACTCATGCACGTGCTCCATAAGCTTGTAAACAAAGGCAATACGGTGGTCATTATCGAACACAATATGGACGTTATTAAAATGGTGGATCATATTATAGATATTGGCTACGAAGGTGGTAAAGGTGGCGGGGAGATCGTTATTGAAGGCACTCCCGAAGCGGTGTCGCGGCATAAAAAGAGCTATACGGCACAATTCTTGAAAAAAGAATTACATTAGCGCATTAAATAAATTAGAACGCATGAAGAAAGAGCAACAACACAGGGGATGGAATGAGATAAAGACGAACGATTCCTGGGCCATTTTTAAGATCATGGGAGAATTTGTCAATGGATTTGAAAAAATGAGCCGTATCGGGCCCTGCGTATCTATATTTGGATCGGCACGTACAAAACCGGACAATAAATATTATAAATTGGCAGAGAATATTGCCAAAAGAATTGTGGGAGCCGGATACGGGGTAATTACTGGGGGTGGCCCCGGAATTATGGAGGCCGGTAACAAAGGGGCGCATCTTGCCGGGGGAACCTCGGTAGGATTGAATATTGAATTGCCTTTTGAGCAGCATGATAATCCCTATATTGATTCCGATAAGAATATGGATTTCGACTATTTTTTTGTAAGAAAAGTGATGTTCGTTAAATATGCGCAGGGCTTTGTGGTCATGCCCGGAGGGTTTGGGACCCTGGATGAAGTGTTTGAGGCCATTACCCTTATCCAGACCAATAAAATTGAGAAATTCCCGATTATTATGGTGGGAACGGAGTTTTGGGAAGGTGTGATGGATTGGATCAAGGGCACTCTGGTAGATAAATTTGCCAATGTGAGCGCAACCGATCTGGAATTGATCCATCTTGTGGATACTGAAGATGAAGTCATTGATATCCTGGATTCATTCTATGATCAACACGGGTCAAGAATAAATTTCTAACCGCAGCGTTATATTAGGCCCGGAATGAAAATGAAAGAGAAACTATTAAATTGATTAAAGCAAATTGAGATATAAACGCCTATACCTACTTATTTTAGTGCTCAATAGTGCTGTTGCCCTATGTCAGAATAAGATCGACATAAAGGCCCGGTTTGATCTGGAAAACGATGAGATAAAGATACAGCAGGACATTGTCTATAAGAACAACTCCAGGGATACCTTAAAGGTCATCTTCCTAAACGATTGGAGCAACAGTTATGCTACTAAAAATACACCCCTGGCAAAACGCTTTGCCGAGGAATACAATAACAATTTTCATCTGGCCAAAAATGAGGAACGCGGGTACACCGTCATAACCTCCCTGACCAATTCGGAAAATTCAGATCTGTCATTCGAATATTCGGAATTGCATCCTGATGTTTTAAAAGTAGGCCTGGCAAATCCAATGCTTCCTTCGACGAGCTATCATATCAAACTCAATTATACCATAAAAATTCCCTGGGATAAATTTACACGCTATGGAGTAACGCCGTTGCAGGATTATAATTTAAAATACTGGTACATTACGCCATCCATTTATGATGGCACCTGGCATTACTACAGCAATAAAAACTTAGATGATCTTTATATCCCAAAATCTGATATCAACTTAGTGGTTGAAATTCCTAAGGCTTACATTCTAACTTCCGAACTGGATGTCACCCATACCGTTCAAAACGGCAATACCCAAACCGTTACCCTTAAAGGAAAAGACCGAATAGACAGCAAATTGTTCTTAAATAAACTACCGGTCTATAAATCCATTCAAACGGATGATTTTTCGATCATTTCAAATATTACGGAAGAAGGCTTAGAAAATACAAACAAAGCCATAATTACGGACAGGATAACCAAATTCATAACCTCATTCCTTGGAGAATATCCCCACGAAAAGTTGGTGGTCACCGAAATCGACACTAAAAAAGATCCCATTTATGGCCTGAATCAATTACCGGATTTTATTGCCCCATTTCCGAAAAATTTTCAATTTGAGCTTAAGTTGTTAAAAAGTACGCTTAATAATTATCTGGACAATACGCTGCTTTTACATCCAAGAAAAGAACAATGGTTAAAGGACGGGCTTCAAATTTATTTTCTGATAAAATATATTGAACTTTATTATTCAGACATGAAACTTATAGGTTCATTGGCGAATGTTTGGGGTGTACGTTCGTTTCATATTTCAGATTTGCTCTTTAATGAGCAGTACAGTCTGGTATATATGCATATGGCCAGAACCAACAGGGACCAGCCCCTGGCTATGGCCAAAGACTCCCTTTTAAAGTTCAATCAAAATTTAGCCAACAAGTACAAAGCGGGAGTGGGCTTAAAATACCTTGATGATTATGTCAATGCCGATATATTGGAATCTACAATTAAATCCTTTTTAGATACGAACCGGTTAAAACATACTACTATAGGCTCTTTTGAAACGCTGTTAAAATCGAGAACCCCAAAAAATTTAGATTGGTTTTTTGAAGATTTTGTAAGTACCCGAAAAAAAATAGATTTTAAAATTCAGGGTATAAAGAAAACCGAAGATTCCGTTACCCTTACCATAAAGAACTTGCGTAATAATAAAATGCCCGTTTCGCTCTTTACCCTTAAAGACGATTCTATTATTTCAAAAACGTGGATAGAAAATATTAGTGACAAGAAGACCTTTACCATTGCGAGACATAACAGTAATAAATTGGTTTTAAACTATGATCATAGCATTCCGGAGTACAACTTAAGAAATAACTGGAAATCATTGAAAGGCGCTTTTTTTAACAATAAGCCTTTACAGATCCGTGTTTTTAAGGATGTGGAAGACCCACTGTATAGCCAGGTGTTCTTAATGCCATTAATAGAATTTAGAAATATCTATGACGGCATCACCCTGGGTACAAAGATCTATAATAAGACTTTTCTTCGAAAGCGGTTCAATTATAAAGTCGGACTGCAATATGGAACAAAATCCAAATCCTTCACGGGATCGACATCCATATATTACAATCAGAATATTCAAAATCGGGATCTCTACAATATAACCTATGGGTTTTCCGGGAGCTATAATTCCTATGCAGAGGATCTGTTTGTACGCAGGATCTCTCCCTATGTGAATTTCAATTTCAGGAATGACGATGATTTTAGGTCCAATAAGTTTCAGGCTCTTAATTTCAGGCATGTTATTATAGACAGAGATCGCGATGTCAATAATATTTCCGGAAATAATGAACCCGATTATAAGGTTTTTAATGCCCGATATATCATTACCAATCCCGGGTTAATTAATCATTTCAGATGGTTTACAGATTTTCAGTTGTCCAAAGACTTTGGAAAGCTTTCCTTTAATTACGAATTCCGTAAATTGTTTGAAAGCAACCGGCAATTAAATCTTCGATTTTTTGCAGGTACTTTTTTATATAATAATAATCCGGTTGATTCCAACTATTTTAGTTTTGCATTAGACCGCCCCACGGATTATTTATTTGATTATAATTACTTCGGAAGATCGGAAACCACAGGTATTTTTAGTCAGCAAATAATTATTGCCGAGGGTGGTTTTAAATCCAAATTAGAAACACCTTTTGCAAACCGGTGGATATCTACTTTTAACTTAAGCACTACCATTTGGAAATATGTTCAGGCATATGGAGATATTGGCCTGGTGAAGAATAAGCATCAAAGTGCCAAACTCGTCTACGATTCAGGAATAAGGCTAAATCTGATTACCGATTATTTTGAAGTTTATTTCCCTATATATTCAAACCTGGGATGGGAGATCGGTCAGTCGCACTACGACCAAAAGATACGTATATTATTTACCCTTGATCCCCAGAGATTATTGGGTCTGTTCCGAAGAAAATGGTATTAAATCTATTTATTTTCATTTTGAATTATTCTTAATGAGAATACTCCAATTCGCAATTTTATAAATTATTATTAAAAATTATGTTGTTTAATTGATAATAGTTAATTTTTTTAACAAGTTTATCCGTTGCAAAACCCATAAAATTTAACTAAATTTGCGACACACCTTTTCTTTTTATGCAAGCGAATCCTGATATCACTGCTAATATTTCCTTTAACGAATTTAAAAAAGAAATTCTTAACGATTATACCATTGCGGTAACCAGTCGTGAATGTAGTGTTTTGGGACGACGTGAAGTGCTTACAGGAAAGGCGAAATTCGGAATTTTTGGAGATGGAAAAGAGATCCCGCAATTAGCTTTGGCGAAGGCCTTTCAGAATGGGGATTTCAGATCGGGATATTACCGGGACCAGACCTTCATGATGGCCATAGGGGAGCTTACGGTTCAGCATTTTTTTGCCGGACTTTATGCTCATACTGAACTCGAGGCCGACCCCATGACTGCAGGCCGTCAAATGGGCGGGCACTTTGGTACTCATAGCCTGGATGATGATTATAGTTGGAAAGACCTTACGAAACAAAAAAATTCCAGTGCAGATATTTCACCTACCGCTGCCCAGATGCCACGATTATTGGGTTTAGCTCAAGCCTCTAAGATTTATAGAAATTTAAAAGATATCAACCCGGACAATTTTTCCGATAACGGGAATGAGGTTGCCTGGGGAACCATTGGTAATGCCAGTACAAGTGAGGGTGTCTTTTTTGAAACCATAAATGCCGCAGGTGTTTTACAGGTTCCTATGGTATTGAGTGTTTGGGACGACGAGTATGGCATTTCGGTACATGCAAAACACCAAACCACGAAAGAAAATATTTCGGAAATATTAAAAGGGTTTCAGCGTGACGAGAACGTTAAAGGTTATGAGATTTTGAAAGTTAAAGGCTGGGATTACGCAGCATTAATAGATACTTATCAACGTGCTTCGGAAATTGCCCGCCACGAGCATGTCCCGGTTTTAATACACGTTACAGAATTAACCCAACCTCAAGGGCATTCAACTTCGGGATCGCAGGAACGCTATAAAAGCAAGGAACGCCTGGACTGGGAAAAGGAATCAGACTGTATATTAAAGATGCGGGAGTGGATGATTGCCAACGGTATCGCCACCGAAGAAGAATTGACCGAGATTGAAAGAAGCCTTAAAAGAGAAGTAAGGGTCGTCAAGAAAAAGGCCTGGAGTGCATTCATCGCTCCAATGCTTAATGACCGGGAAGAACTTATTCAATTATTGTTACATGTTGCGGAGACTTCGGCAAACAAAGCATTTATTATTAAAATCGTAAATGACCTTAATGCCATTGAAGAGCCTATCAGAAAGGATATTCTAACAGCCGCGCGTAAGGCACTAAAATATATTACTTTTGATTCTTCGGAAGAAAAGGAGCAATTAATAGTATGGATCAATGCTTATTTTGAAACACACCAGCCCAAATACAGTTCGCACCTTTACAGCGAATCTGCAGACAGTGCATTAAACGTCAAAGAAATTTTGCCAACCTATAGCAGTGATGCTCCGAGTGTCGACGGGCGTATCATAATACGGGATAATTTCGATGCCATTTTTAACAAATACCCACAGGCGCTGATTTTTGGTGAAGATTCGGGAAACATTGGTGATGTTAATCAGGGATTGGAGGGGCTTCAGGATAAATATGGAGAACTTCGCGTTGCCGATACCGGAATCCGGGAGGCAACCATTGTTGGGCAAGGAATAGGTATGGCCATGAGAGGTCTTCGGCCCATTGCAGAGATTCAATACCTCGATTACCTGTTGTATGCACTTCAAATTATTAGTGACGACCTGGCCACCTTACACTATCGTACCAAAGGAAAGCAAAAAGCTCCAATGATAATTCGAACACGCGGCCATCGCCTTGAAGGCATTTGGCATTCCGGCTCACAACTTGGTGGTATTATCAATTTAATTAGAGGTGTTCATGTATTAGTACCCAGGGATATGACCAAAGCAGCAGGGTTCTATAATACCATTTTAGAAAGCGATCAACCTGCTTTAATTATTGAATGTCTGAATGGTTACCGTTTAAAGGAAAAATTGCCAAATAATTTTGGGGAATTTAAAACACCGGTGGGTGTGGTAGAGACCGTTAAAAAAGGAAATGATATGACTTTAGTTTCTTATGGCTCCACCTTAAGATTGGTGTTGCAAGCGGCTAAAGAATTACTTGAAGTGGGCATTGACGCCGAGGTTATCGATATACAATCCTTATTACCTTTTGATATTAATCATGATATTGTCAAAAGTTTAGAAAAAACCAATCGTTTATTAATTATTGATGAAGACGTTCCCGGGGGTGCCTCAGCCTATATTTTAAACGAAATATTAAATATCCAGAACAGCTATCAATTCCTGGACAGTCAGCCTAAAACACTAACTGCAAAACAACACAGGCCAGCCTATGGCACAGATGGGGATTATTTTAGCAAACCCTCTCAGGATGATATTTTTGAGGTCGCTTACAGCATCATGCACGAGGCTAATCCGGACGATTATCCTAAATTGAGATAATTATAGTCAATATAGATTAAACAACACCAAAAGACTGCTATAATGAACAGTCTTTTTTTATATATTTAAACGCTAATATAAATTTATAAATGCTAACAAAGCAAGAAAAAGAACAATTAAGAGGCAACATTTTCCGCCATTTGGATGGCATTGCAACTTCTACTACAGCATACGCTTTACATAATAATGGGGTTCTCGACTATTTGCTGGATCATAAAAAAGTAAGCTTAAACGATTTGTGCATGGCCTTTAATGCCAATGACGGATATTTGAATGTTGCGTTGCGTATATTGTGCTCCCAGGGATGGCTGATCCAACATTTGGATAATGCCGAAGATAAGGTATTTTTTGAAGTTAATGATAACAGCAAGGTAGCATTCGAACTTGTTCCATTATACGAAGAAGTGGTACATCTGTTAAACTATGCCGTTAGATTTCCGGATGAGCGCATTGGCCCGGATGCCTTTATTGCATTAGAGCGGATCTTTAAAAAGCATGAACGCAATTTTGGCTTAACCAAAGTTGAAGATAATTCTGTAGAGCAACAGATCTTAAAACATATTGAAGGTGTTATTGTAGCCCCTATCATCGTTATGTTGGGACTTAGCGGGTTATTTCATAAATACTTTATGGAGGCCTCATTTAGGGCACAGGAGTTCCATAAGGATCCTGAAAGTTTTAAAAAGATATTGGATTTTTTTTTCCATTTGGGTTGGTTCAAGAAAAAGAAAGATACCTATCAGTTTACCGAGAAAGGTCTGTTCTATGCTAAACGTGCGAGTGCCTATGGTGTGACCATCTCTTATTTACCGACATTCTTAAATTTGGAGGAGCTCATTTTCGGAAATCCAATGGTGCTAAAGACAAGTTCACCCGATGATCCCGAAAAACATGTGCATCGTGAAATGAATGTCTGGGGCAGTGGGGGTGCACATTCCACTTATTTTAAGGTTATTGACGACATCATTATTACGATCTTTAACAAACCCCTGAACGAGTAACCCAGAGGAATTTTGGATATGGGATGTGGTAATGGCGCTTTTATCGAGCACATTTTCGATGTTATTGAATACCAGACCCTTCGCGGAAAGCATCTTGAAGAATATCCGTTGCTACTGGTCGGGGCCGATTTTAACCATGCGGCATTAAAAGTAACACGGGCCAATTTGATCAAATCGGATATTTGGGCCAAGGTCATCTGGGGAGATATTGGTAGGCCTGAAGCACTGGCAAAAGATCTGAAGGAAGATTATAATATCGATCTTAAGGACCTTCTAAATGTACGTACCTTCCTGGACCATAATCGCTTGTGGGAAATGCCGGAGACTATTACAGATCGTGCAAGCAAGTCCACCGGGGCCTATGCCAATTTGGGTAACCGAATCAATAATAATTTGGTAGAGGATTCCCTGTTGGAGCATTTCAGGAAATGGAAACCTTATGTAGAAAAATTTGGATTGCTCATTATCGAGTTGCATACCATTAACCCTGAACTAACCGCCAATAACTTAGGAACAACGGCGGCAACGGCTTATGATGCGACACATGGTTATTCCGACCAATATATTTTAGAATTGGAAGTCTTTAATACTATTGCCAGTGAAGCCGGCCTGCATCGCGACCCAAACTATTTTAGTGCGTTTCCTAATAACGAATTAGCCACTGTTAGTGTAAATTTATTGAAGGGAATTAATTAATAAAAAATTGTAAAATTAAGCACATGAAAAACATGACAAATTTAGCATTAGCCGTTTTAAGAATAGGAGCTTCAGGAATGTTATTAACCCATGGCGTTCCGAAAATTGAACGGCTGTTCGCAACACCCGTGGAATTCCCGGACCCCCTGGGAGTTGGAGAGACCCTATCTTTGATATTAGCCTTATTTGGCGAAGTTGTAGGGCCATTATTAGTGCTTATCGGTTATAAAACAAAACTGGCAGCCATACCAACCATACTTACTATGACCGTCGCACTTTTGTTCATCCACCTTAACGATCCAATCCATATCAAGGAAAAAGCATTACTATATTTATTATTATTTTTAGTGATCTTTCTTGCCGGGCCTGGTAAATATTCAGTCGATAAAAGATAAAAATTCAGTGCCTTGAGTTTAAAGTACTTAAAGTGTACATAAATTAATAGCGTATAATGATTGCACACCATTGAAAAATGAAAGCCGTTACTGTTAAAGAACTCAAACAAGAATTACTTACACGTTCCCCAAAAGAAGTGCAGGAACTGTGTTTACGTCTGTCACGATTTAAAAAGGAAAACAAGGAATTATTGACCTACCTCTTGTTTGAATCGGCTAATGAAACTGCCTATATAGAAAGTGTTAAAAAATATATCGACGCCGAGTTTGAAATTATTAATACCAACAGCTTTTACTACATTAGAAAGAGTGTTCGTAAAATTTTGACCGGCACCAAAAAGTATATCCGTTACTCCCAAAAAAAAGAGACCGAGGTCGAGTTGTTACTTTATTTTTGTATTAAACTAAAAGGCTTCAGGCCTTCCATAAAACAGAGTGCGAGATTACAAAATACCTATTACCGGCAAATAGATTTAATTAAAAAAGCTGTTAAGACCATGCATGAAGATTTGCAATATGATTATAATAATGAATTGGAGCTGCTTAATGACAATTAATAAGGCCATTAGAGAGGCATGACAAAAATAAAAATCGCGAATACTGCCACGCATTATAAGCACATCGCCGAATTAGCCGATACGATATGGCGGGAACACTATACCCTCCCATTATTGGACCGAAACAGGTGGATTATATGCTTCTGAATTTCCAGTCGGAACAGGCCATTGCCCAACCAAATTGAAACAGGCTACTCCTATTATATTATTGAGTATGACGAAACTCCCGTAGGGTATCTTTCTTTCATCAAGGAAAAGGAGACCTTGTTCTTAAGTAAGATTTATGTTTTAAGTAATTACAGGGGCAAGAAGATCGGCAAATCAGCAATGTCCTTTACGGAAGATCGTGCCATTAAAATGGGCTGCAATAAAATAGCGCTTACCGTGAACAGATTTAATACCAACTCCATCAAAGCCTATGAAAAAATAGGATTTATAATCCTTGGCCCGATCGTAAAAGATATCGGCAATGGATTTATTATGGATGATTATAAAATGGAAAAGTCCATTTAAGATTAAAATCCGTCAGGAGGCCAAGTCTGAAAACAAATGGTCATTTAATTGGACATCGGGTTTTAATCTTTCGATTTCCGACTCAATTTACCTCGAATAATTAGGTGATTCGTTAGTTATCGTTACGTTATGAGGGTGGCTCTCGCCAATTCCGGCAGTTGTAATCTTTACAAATTGTCCGGTTTCTTTTAATGTTTGAATGTCTTTGGCACCACAATAACCCATTCCTGCGCGTAAGCCACCAATAAACTGGTGTATACTTTCAAACAGTTCTCCTTTATAAGGTACACGCCCAACAATACCTTCGGGAACTAATTTTTTAATATCGTCTTCCACATCTTGAAAGTACCTGTCTTTACTACCTTGCTTCATAGCTTCAACCGAGCCCATACCCCGATAGGATTTAAATTTTCTGCCTTCGTAAATAATGGTTTCTCCAGGAGACTCCTTGGTTCCTGCAAGTAAAGATCCTAACATGACGCAATCTGCTCCGGCAGCAATGGCTTTAGGAATATCGCCGGTATAGCGGATGCCACCATCGGCAATGACCGGTACACCTGTACCTTTTATAGCGGTAGCAACCTCAAGCACTGCAGAAAATTGTGGAAATCCAACACCTGCAATGACACGGGTTGTACAAATTGAACCCGGACCTATGCCCACTTTTACAGCATCTGCTCCAGCGTCTACTAAATATTTTGCCGCTGTGGCCGTTGCAATATTTCCGACAATAACCTCAAGTTTCGGAAATTTTGATTTAATATCCTTTAAAACAGTAACAACGCTCTTGGTATGTCCATGTGCCGTATCAATAATAATGGCATCTACTTCTGCATTTACCAGGGCCTCTGCCCTATCTATGACATCTGGAGTAACACCTATGGCAGCAGCAACGCGTAATCTTCCATAACTGTCTTTATTAGCAATAGGTTTTTGAATCACTTTAGTAATGTCTCTAAACGTAATTAATCCGGCGAGTTTATAGTTGTCGTCAACGATTAATAACTTTTCAATTTTATGTTTTTGTAAAATGATTTCGGCTGCTTTTAAAGAGGTTCCAACTTCAGCAGTTACTAAATTTTCACCTGTCATCACCTCAACAATGGGTCTCTTATTTTCATGTTCAAAACGCAAGTCCCGGTTGGTTACAATTCCTTTTAATATGCCTTGATCATTTACAATGGGTATCCCTCCTATGCTATATTCTTGCATGTATCTTTTGGCATCGCTTACATTAGCAGTTAAGGGAAGCGTTACTGGGTCTATGATCATTCCACTTTCAGCACGCTTAACCTTTCTAACTTTTTCAGCCTGTTGCTCGATGGTCATGTTTTTATGCAATACACCAATACCGCCTTCCTGGGCCATGGCAATTGCCATCTTACTTTCGGTAACGGTATCCATAGCAGCAGATGCTATTGGGACATTAATAGTAATATTACGGGTAAACTTTGTTTGAATGTTAACGTTACGGGGTAAAACCTCTGAAAAGGCCGGAACTAATAATACATCGTCGTAAGTAAGACCTTCTCCAATAATTTTGTTCTGGGATGTTGCCATTGCAATTAGATTTTAATTGCATGCAAATTTACACATTTTATTTAATTTATTAAGACTTTATAAATTAAAGTGTAAATTCATGAAGACCGCTTTTTAAAATATGAGTTAACCGAATAATTGTAGTCTTTTTTTAAATGATAATAATTATTATTTTAGCTTATATTCTATTTACCATGGAATCATACGCAAAGGCCTTATTATATGCTATTCCATTTTTTATTGGCTTGGTGCTTTTCGAGATCGGATACAGCTATTTCATTAAAAGACAAGTGCACCGGGCTATGGATACAGTATCCAGTTTAAGCTCCGGATTGACCAATATTATTAAAGATTCGCTGGGGCTGATAGTCATTATAATTTCCTATCCGTATTTAATGGAACATCTTTCGCTCTTCGAAATACGATCCGGATGGCTGGTTTATGCCGTGGCTTTCGTTGCCATTGACTTTGCAAGTTACTGGAACCATAGGTTAAATCACCACGTTAACATATTCTGGAATCAACATGTGATCCATCATAGCAGTGAGGAGTTCAATCTGGCATGCGCCCTACGGCAACCCATTTCTAATGTATTGGGCTACTTTCCACTCCTGTTGATCCCGGCGGCAGTTTTTGGCGTGCCCCATAAGGTGATCTCATTTTTAATTCCAATCCATTTATTTGCACAATTTTGGTATCATACCAAACATATTGGGAAGCTTGGCCTTTTGGAATACATCATAGTTACACCATCACAGCACCGGGTACACCATGCTATAAATAAGGAATATATAGACAAGAACCTTGCGGCTATCTTTTGTGTTTGGGACAGGGCATTTGGCACCTTTCAGGAAGAAATCGAAGATGTACCGCCGGTGTATGGCATATTAAAACCGGCAAATTCATGGAACCCGATATTGATCAACTTTCAGCATGTTTGGCGTTTAATACAGGATGCATGGCGCACTAAAAAGGTATCGGATAAATTGCGTATCTGGTTTATGCCCACAGGATGGCGGCCCGCCGATGTGGTAGAAAACTATCCCATTGCCAGGATCGAAGATGTCTATCACTTTGATAAGTTTAAAACCCGGGCCAGCAGGGCCTTAAAATTATGGTCTTCATACCAGCTCATCATAACAACGGTATTGATGTTATTTATGTTCTACAATTACGGGGAAATCGGGTTTAACAATCTGCTGCTCTACGGATTCATGATCTTTATCGGTATCTATGGCTATACCGCTTTAATGGACCAAAGGAAACATGCGATAATAATAGAAATTATGAGAAGCCTGTTAGGCCTGGCTTTAATTAATTATACCCGGGATTGGTTTGGCCTTAACGCCTACCTTTTGTACGGAAGTCAGATCGTAGCCCTATATTTTATAAGTACTATAATAGGAGCTTCCTATTTTACATTTTTTGAAAGGAATCCCGCTACCGTGAAACAGGTATGACCCTAAGCATCTTTGGCACTCGATGCGACTATGGAATTGATATCCCTGTCGAATAAATAATGGCCCGATTTATCATCACCGATAATGGTTAACTTATCCAATAAGGTCTTAGCGACGGCCTCTTCCTCCAATTGCTCTGTAACATACCATTGCATAAAATTATGTACATTATAATCTTTATGCTGAAGACATTCGTAGATCACCCGGTTAATTTGTTGGGTGACGAATACTTCACTTTCCAAAAAGGTCTCGAACAGCTGATTTAAAGATTTAAAATCTGATTTTGGTGCGTCCAGTTCGGGAATAACCGCTTTTGCACTGCGCTCATTAATAAACTTGACCAATTTGGTCATGTGTACGCGTTCTTCTTCCGATTGTGAGTAAAAGAACTCCGCAACACCGTTATAACCATTATCATCGGCCCAGGAAGCCATGGCGAGATATTGCATAGAAGCACTGGCTTCAAATTTAACCTGATCGTTCAATAAATTTTCAATTACAGCATTCATAATAGAGGAATTAATAATACAAAGATACTTAAAAGTACATCCGAAATTAAGTTTTTAAATACAAGATTTAATACGTGCTAATCTCTGCTCTTTTTAAATAGTTGAAATAAGATGATGACCACCGAAACCGTAAAGGAAAGTGTCATTAAGGTCCCAGAAAACATAATGACATATTTCATCCAAAGCTGCCCTTTCCATAGCAAATAAATGCCGCCAAAAGTGAGGAGAACCGATACAAACGGTTCAATAATTAAAAACAGTTTAAAGTTTTTATGAAGCAGTGTTATGCTTAAAATGATTCCCATTAAGAAAAAAATGAGGGACATAGACAACACATGACTATGTACTAAGGTCAACATCTCCTGCTCACTTTTCCTGAATTTCATGATTTTAGCATCCTCGTCGGCCTCATTTCCCAGATACTGTTCCTCTATACCGTTAGGATTGACCGAAGAGGTTTCGCCTACAAAAAGCAAACCCGTATAAAAACCAATACTCAATACAATAACAAACGCTCCTATAAGTAATTTTAATTCCTGGGGAAGTGAATGTATTAGGCCGTTTATCTGCATTAAATAATATTTTTTTCTTGAAGAATCTTAAGAGACCGTAAGAGATTGTTAATAGCGTATGTCATTGATCTTACGGAAATTGTAGCCCCGGATATGGCAGCTATGTTATCCCCATATTTAAGTTCATCCTTTTGTGATTTTCCAATAAATTGTTTTAACCAGCGCTTACTTCCTATTTCACCCCCATAGTCCTCACGATAGATCAAAACTTTAGACTTCACAATGATAAGGTCTTTATCAAATAAAACCAAATAATCAAACTCATCGGTCTTGCTGGGCGCCTTAGCCAAATAAGCATAGCCCAGGTCGTTTTGTCCGGATTTTATTTTGAAAAAGCTATTGTCATCAAAGGTTGAAGGTAAGGTTTTTGTAATTTCCGAAGATATCAAGATCGGGTCTAACTTAAAATCCTCGATCTGGTAAACAGCCTTTATCTCCTTATCGACTTTGATTTGAATGCGCTTTGGTAAGCTAAAGGACATCAGGACAAAAGCTATTAAAAGAAGAAAGGCGTGTTTAAATTTCATCTCGTAAAGGTATTATTAATTTTAAAACCAGATCCCAAATCCAAAATTGAATTTCCCTTTGGTTTCGTTATTTGCCACAGCATTGTCCAGGAACTGATAGTCTGCTTTTACTACCGCTCCAGGGGCGATATGATAGTTTAATCCCAAGGTCCATTCCTGCCGGTCGTAAGCCAGGTTTCTTGATATCCCGGCATCAGCAGTTGCGGCATGCGTATCGTATTCCTCGTAACGCAAAAATGCGTCCAGCTTCTGCTCTTTGTCCATGGACAACAGATTGTATGCCGCTTCGGCATACCACCCTTTAAGTTCCGACCCAAGATCACTTTCATTCAAGGTATTATATGCATCGGCATCCGAAATTAAGGCATGTATATATTGCCCCCTGGCTGAAAATCGTTTGTTAACATACCGGCCATCCAAACCAAACATTGAAACTCCAACGTCGGCACCTTCTATATCCTTTAATTCATCATCGACCTGGGTACGACCAAAATATCCCTGCAAGGCCCAATCGTAGTCCCTGGATACCATAATAATCAAACTTTGTGGAAAAATTCGGTGAACTGATCGTGGACTCCGCTCCTTTTTGACGCCCGTTGCGTAGACCATTGCTGCCTCCAAGTGTCTTAGTGCCATTTACCGATACAAATCCGTTAAATATATAAGCCTGGTACCGCAGGGAGGCTTCATTAATTTTTCCTGAAACACCAATTCCAATTTCCCTCCAGGTCGATGGAACAATGCTCTTATCGACATTGGGGTCGCTCCACGCCATTAAATGTTGTCGGCTCATGGTACTCGTTAACAATACCCATTGGGACCAACATTAATCCCCCTCGTATATTTAGATTATCGTTTAAACTATAACTTAAAAAAGCCTGCTCGATAAATACCTCCTTGACATGTTCATATTCAATTTCGGTCACGAATTGCACCCTGTCATTAAATTTATAACCCAGTAACAAAACCAAACGATGCACATCTAATGTGCCATTTTCTCCTTCGGGCTGGTTATAATCCACCTGGCCATATCCTCCAATGGTGAGTTTGTTGGAAACGGTGCTGTTAAGTATCCTTTGGGAGGCGTTTTGTTGTTGATACAATGTTATTGAATCCTGCTCCACGTTCTGGGCAAAACATATACCGGTTACTAATAAGGCTTATAGATAGGAAAGTTCTTTTCATTTTTTTATTTAGAATTGTTTTAAATAACTATTGATTGAAGTGGCAAAAATAACACTGAAAATTAAAAAAACAAACTTTATTTAGAATTATTTTAAATAAAGTTATTTAATTAGATTCTCAATCCTATTGATAGGTATTAAATATGTTTGAAGCTTCATTATAGGCCCCTTCAAAACTTAAAGGATTCAAATTATTTATGGTTTTGCGTGAAGTAAAGTAAGACAGTAGTTTTTCCGTAGGCATATTGCCGGTAAGCTCATCTTTAGCCATAGGGCAACCGCCAAACCCCTGGATGGCACCATCGAAACGCCTGCAGCCCGATCTCTAGGCCGCATCGACCTTTTCGAACCATGTGCTCGGTGTGGTGTGGAGGTGAGCTCCAAATTCTATGTCGGGATATTCAGGTATGAGATTAGAGAACAAATATTCAATATTCTCAGGATTTGAGGTTCCAACAGTATCGCTTAAAGACAGGGTCTTTATACCCATATTGCCTAATCGTTGGGTCCATTCACTCACAATATCAACATTCCATGGGTCACCATAAGGATTCCCAAAACCCATCGATAAATAGGCGACAACCTTCTTGTTTGTCCTTTCTGCAATATTTAAAATTTCCTGTAAAACAACTACCGATTGCGCTATTGTTTTATGAGTATTCCGCATTTGAAAGTTTTCCGAAATAGAAAACGGATAACCAAGATAATTAATACCCGCATGGCGTGCGGCATCGTTAGCACCTCGTACATTCGCTACAATAGCCAATAGCTTACTCCTGGTAAACGATAGATCCAATTGAGATAAAACCTCGGCAGTATCTACCATTTGAGGAATCGCCTTTGGAGATACAAAACTGCCAAAATCTAAAGTGTCAAAACCAACACCAAGCAAAGCCTGTAGATACTTCACCTTCGCCTCGGTCGGGATAAAATCCTTTATACCTTGCATGGCATCTCGCGGGCATTCTATGATCTTAATTTTATCTGGCATTCTAAGGGCTTAAAGCAGCATAAAAATACCATTAATTTTTTGAAAGACCGTAGTAGATGTAAATGCTAATAAATATTATTATTAAAGCTTAATTTATAAATTTATTACCCAATATTTTTGAGGATCTCCTTATTAATGGATTTTATAAGTTTAGGCCCTTCATAGATAAATCCCGTATAAAGTTGAACCAGGTCGGCACCGGCTTCTATTTTTTCCAAAGCATCCTGAGCCGAATGTATGCCTCCTACTCCAATGATCGGGAAGGCCTTATTGCTTTTTTCAGCTAAAAACCGAATGACCTCGGTAGAACGGTTTGCAAGCGGTTTACCACTTAATCCTCCGGATTCGGTTTTAGTACTGGATTGTAAGCCGTCACGGGAAATGGTCGTATTGGTAGCGATAACACCATGAATCCCAGTGTCCTTTACAATTTCAGTAATGTCCAGAAGTTGCTCATCGGTTAGATCCGGGGCAATCTTTAATAAAATAGGTTTCTGCTTTTCATGATTTGCATTTTGAGCTTTCAATTCCTGCAAGAGTCTTGTAAGCGGCTCCTTATCTTGTAAGGCTCTTAAATTAGGAGTGTTCGGTGAACTCACATTTACTACAAAGTAATCGACATGATCGAATAAGGCCTCAAAACAGATCAGGTAATCATCAACGGCATTGGCATTGGGAGTGGTTTTATTCTTCCCTATATTACCACCTATTAACACCCCTTTGTTTCGTTTAAGGCGCCTTACCGCTTCTTCGACCCCACCATTATTAAAACCCATCCGGTTAATTATGGCTGAATCTTTTTTTAATCGAAACAAACGTTTTTTCGGATTACCTTCCTGTGGTTTTGGGGTAAGGGTTCCTATTTCTATAAACCCAAAGCCAAAATTAGCCAGTTCGTTGAACAACCTCGCATCCTTATCAAAACCTGCTGCCAGGCCCACCGGGTTTTTATATTTCAAACCAAATAATTCCTTCTCCAGGCGCTTATCATTAACCTCATACAAACTTCTAAACAGGTACGGAATTCCGGGAATTTTACACAAAAGCCTAATTAATGTGAAAGTAAAATAATGCACTTTTTCCGGATCGAAACAAAAGAGTATTGGCCTTATAAGTGCTTTGTACATGAAGATTAAAATTCTGTGATTTAAATATTTTCCGATTGCAAAAGTAAGCTAAATAGAATCAAGAAAAAAGAAACCATTACGGACTTGCCACTTTAATATGGGTTAACTATTTTTGAACAAATGCAAATCGAAATGATAGACAAGCAACATATTATAGATCGGTTCGTGAGCTATGTTACCATAGATACGGAAAGTGACCCGGACTCCATTACCACCCCAAGTACGGAAAAACAGTGGGATCTGGCTCATAAACTGGTAGAAGAACTCAAGTCCATCGGGATGAAGGAGGTTACGATCGATGAAAACGCTTACATTATGGCAACCCTGCCGTCCAACGTCGATCACGATGTACCCGTAATTGGTTTTATCTCTCATTTTGATACCTCCCCCGATTTTACGGCTGCAAATGTGAAACCACAAATTATAAATAATTATGATGGCGGGGATATTGTTTTAAATGCCAAAGAGAAGATTGTACTCTCCCCCGGTTATTTTGAGGATCTCCTGATGTATATAGGGCAAACCCTGATCACAACCGATGGAACTACCCTTTTGGGCGCCGACGATAAAGCCGGAATCTGTGAGATCATTTCTGCAATGGAATATTTAATAGACCACCCCGAAATTAAGCACGGAAAAATAAGGGTTGGATTTACCCCCGATGAAGAAATAGGCCGTGGAGCGCATAAATTTGATGTGGATAAATTTGGTGCCGATTGGGCTTATACCATGGATGGCAGCCAGGTGGGGGAGCTGGAATATGAAAATTTTAACGCTGCCGGTGTGAAAATAAAAGTGATAGGCAAGATCGTACATCCCGGTTATGCTAAAGGAAAGATGGTGAACTCCATGTATTACGCCACCGAGTTTATTAATGCCCTTCCGGGCGATGAAACACCCGAATTGACCGAAGGCTATGAAGGCTTTTATCATTTATACGGGATGGAAGGCAAAGTTGAAGAAACCTGGTTACAATATATTGTTCGCGATCATAATAGGGATAGATTCGAGGCGCGTAAGGCATTAATGCAAAAGATCGCGGATGATATGAACACTAACTATGGAATGCCGGTTATTGAAATTGAAATTAAAGATCAATACTATAACATGAAAGAAAAAGTGGAACCGGTGATGCATACTGTAGATATCGCCGAAGAAGCCATGAAACAGTTGAATATAAAACCTATTATTAAACCCATTCGCGGTGGTACCGATGGCTCCCAGTTGAGTTATATGGGACTGCCCTGTCCTAATATTTTTGCAGGAGGCCATAATTTTCATGGCCGATATGAATACGTTCCCGTGGAAAGCATAATTAAGGCCACCCGGGTAATTTGTAAAATTGCCGAGATCACACAAGAAAAGACAAAATCACCATCCATTGAAATAAGCACAATGCGCGAATATGGTAATAATTAACTCAAATTTAAGCGTGTGATAAAAGTAAATTCAGTAGAAGAATACATGGAAGTTCACGACAGCTGGAGCGAAGCCCTTGCTCTTTTAAGAAATATCATAGTCTCCACAGAGTTGGAAGAAACCCTGAAATGGAATGCTCCGGTATATACATTAAATGGCAAGAACGTTATAGGTCTTGGGGCATTTAAACATCATTTTGGAATATGGTTCTTTAATGGGGTTTTTTTAAAGGACAAACGAAACTTGCTGGTAAATGCGCAGGAAGGTAAAACGAAAGCTTTGCGTCAAATGCGGTTTACATCCATCGATGCTATTCATGAAAAAAGTGTTACGGCCTATGTAAAGGAAGCCATTGAAAATCAAAAATTGGGTAGGGAAATTAAAGCAGACCGCTCGAAAAAAGAAACTATTATTCCTGAAGAATTAAAAAAGAGCTTAATAAAGATTCCACTTTAAATGCAGGTTTCAATAATTTAACAGATTACAAAAAAAGAGAATACTGCGAATACATTGATACCGCAAAACGTGAAGCCACAAAAACAAGTCGGCTGTAAAAAATTAAGCCCATGATCCTTCAGGGCATTGGTTTACATGACAAATACAAAAATTGTTAATTAAAAAAAGCAGCTCCAGGAGCTGCTTTTTTTATATTCTGAGTTACAATTTACTCTAAAGTAAATTCTGAAGTTGATACCAGTCTCTCCTGATCAAATATACTGACCAAATAACGTCCGGTACTAAATTTGCCACTTCCATCGGCTTCAAGGAATTCACAAATATCCAGATTTTTAGATTCGTAATTGAATGAACTTATCAAGCTGTAGTTCAAGACCTTTTCTTCGAATTGAACCTGATTGTTCAATCCCAACACATTATCACTGGGATCCAATACCTGAACAAAGAATTCTTTGTCTCCGTCTGTGACCAGTGAATTTTTGGTTACGGTAAAACATACTCTTATTTTATCTGCTCTTCGCGCTCTTTCAGTAGGTATAAGTTTACCGGAGCTACGTACTATAACACCGAATCCTTTTAATCCTGCCGTTGACAAAACTGCTGCATTCTCAACAATATCAGCCAATTCCGTATTTTGAGCAAGCAAAGAATCATTAAATACTGAGCTTTCTTCCAATTGTACCTGGGTGCTGTCCAGAACAGTTGCCAACAATGCATTTTCAACTTTCAAAGAATCGTTTTCAGCCAAAAGGGCATCCATCTCATCCTCCAAAGCCAAAAATTTCTTTTTGTATCTCCATAAACTTCTTACGTTATTATCCGACACCTTGAGAGAATCCATTAAGCCCTGGATACGTCCTCTGGCATCCACCAATTTTTGGTTTGCAATTTCATTATCGCCAATAGCAATATCGTATTGTTCCGCCATATTGTTTAAGTCCTTCATGACGAGCGCTTTTTCTTCGATAAGCTGTCTTTCGGTATTTTCACTATCCGTGTAAATTGTATAGGTGTAAAAAGCGGTACCTACAAGAAGTAGCACCAAAATTCCCATGACTATTTTTAAGTTTCTGTTGTTTCCTTCAGTTTTGTTTTCCATAATAATAATTTGATTTTTGTTAATAGATGTTTCTTTTAATTAAAACGTTTATTGCATTAGTAAATTTAGTTCAAAGTAATTTAATTGTACTTTAGCAGCCTTACAATCGCTTACTTTTTTAATGAAAAATCTAGTTCTCTTTACTAAAGCCGACAAAAATAAGTTGATAAATAAACGATCTCATGAATCGAAATTCGGGGATCATGTTCAATTTATTACTAATTCCACAAATATATACGAACAACTTAAGAATATGGACGTTGACTATGCTTTATTTGGTATACCTGAGGATATTGGAGTGTTTGCAAACTACGGCAAACGCGGAGCATCAAAGGCCTGGGATGCAACTTTAAAATTTTTATTAAATACACAAAAAAATGTATTTACGTCACCAGACAGGCTCGCTATAATCGGGCATTTGGATTTTGTTGAGGCGATGGAAGTCCTGGACAGGCTGAACCAAAAGAAAAGCAGTGACATTAAAAAGGCCCGTAATTTGGTGGCCGAAATTGATAAACATGTCACCCAATTGATATCGGAGATCGTTAAAGCCGGTAAAAAGCCTATTATTGTTGGTGGCGGCCACAATAATGCCTATGGAAATATTAAAGGCACTTCCCTGGCCTTAAATATGCCTGTAAACGTCGTTAATTTTGATACGCATACCGATTTCAGAGCCGAAGAAGGGCGCCACAGTGGGAATGGCTTCTCCTATGCCTATAGTGAAGGATTTTTGGATAAGTATTTTATTTTCGGAATTCATGAAAACTACATGACAGATTTTGTCTTTAAAAGGATAGACGCCATAGCAACCATAGATTATAACATTTTTGAAGACCTGGAAATACGCAAGACCTTAAGATTTAAAGCCGAACTAAAGCGTGGTTTAAAGCATGTATCCGGTAAAGCTTTCGGGATAGAAATAGACTGCGACGCTATCGAAAACATACCCAGCAGTGCCAAAACTCCCACGGGCTTTAGCGCGAATCGAACCCGGGCGTTCCTGCATCATTTCAGCAAACATAAGAACGCTACATATCTACATATTTGTGAAGGAGCACCCACAAAAAAGACCGTCGCACAAGTGGGTAAACTCATTTCATACTTAATAACAGACTTTATAAAATCATAGATTAATTTTGAAATCCAGGTTTTGAATGTTATATTTGCATAAGTACTTATATAAATATTAATATTATGGATGCTTTAAGAGGTTACGGAGAGTTAGGGATAGGCTCGAGGCTTAAACGCTTGAGTGAGAATATGATGAAAGAAATTCAGCTGGTATATGATCATTTCAATATAGATTTTGATCCATACCTGTTCCCTATAATAAAAATAATCGATCATAATTCGGGTATTACGAATTCGGAGATCAAGATAAAATTGAACCTTTCTCAACCGGCCATTACCCAGGCCATAAACAAGCTTATACTTAAAGACCTGGTTCTTGCCAAGAATGATGCTGGGGACAAAAGAAAAAAAGTGGTGTCGCTCACAAAAAAGGGAGAACAACTCATTAAACAAATGCAACCGCTTTGGAAAGCCATGGACGAGACCATAAAGGGCCTTACCCATCATCAATCGGAATCGTTGTTAGATCACATCAACAAACTTGAAGATAAATTATCTCATGACGTTTTAAGTGATACTATAATTAACAGCGCAAAAATGAAGATGGACAATCCCATAAAGATCGTGGCTTTTGAACCAGAATATGCCAAGGCATTCTACGATCTTAACATCGAATGGTTGAAAACGTTCTTTTATGTGGAACCTTACGATGAGGAGGTTTTAAGTCAGCCGGAAAAATATATCATCAACACCGGAGGCCATATTTTCTTTGCCAGGCAAAAAGATAAAATTTTAGGTACGGTTGCACTTATGCCCATTGAAGAGGAAGGGGTGTTCGAGCTTACCAAGATGGCCGTATTGCCGGAATCCAGGGGGCAAAAAATTGGGCAACAACTCATGCAGCGCTGCATAGATTTTGCCACGGCAAATCATTTTAAATCGTTGATATTATATTCAAATACCAGGCTTGAAAATGCCATTTATATTTACAGGAAGTACGGTTTTATAGAGATCCCCGTTGAACCCGATTGCCCTTATGTGCGTTCCGATATTAAAATGGAGCATAAATTAGCGGTTAGTAACAAATCTCTTAGCGAAGTCAGTTACTAATTCTCCAAAGCCTTCAAAGAATCTATTTTCCGTTGTAAAAGCTCTATTTGCTCCTGTTTCCTGTCTGCTATGGGGATTATCTTTAAGGAGTCGATTGCAGATTGAGCCATATCGATATCTGTGGTTTCTTCAAAGTAATACTGGCCGATGCCTTCACTTTCCCTCCACACCTCATTGAGCTGGTCATAGACCGTTTTTTCCCATAAACCGGTATTCTTGGCATCTACCCAGATTACATCCCGATATTCGCTATCGATCAATGCCAGGTCGGGCGTAGCCGATCCATCAAATTTTGACTGACCTTCACGCTTCGCGGCTACGGTACTCAACATAAACATCCGCTTCCGCCCTGCAATTTCTCTTACATAGGGCCTGAATTCCACGGGCTTATTCACCGACCAGTCAAATTCTTTGCGAGATTCCATCACTTTCAATGGCATAGCCGAAACGCCGGCGATACCTTCCTTTTTTGAGGCATGATTGTAATAATAAAATGTATCGGTGCCATCGGCAGGTATAAGGACACTAAAGACCAAACTTGTGCGCTCCTCACCTATTGGCTCCAATCCAAACCAATGGTATAGGCCATTATACGCATTAATTCCCATATCCTTAAAATCGAAATCGGTAACAAAAGGTTGCTCATTAAGATCATCGGGTAAAATCGGGATCTTTACCGCCGTTTCCATGTTCCAGGGCAAAGGGTCGCTAAATCCAGCTAAAAATTTAAGCGATTCGGCCTGCAGCCTTGAGACACTTTCAGCTAAAATATTCTGGCCCGTTAAAAAAGGGTAGTTCTTCATTTCTTCAGGGCTTATGTAAGTCCCCTTGCCAATGAGCAAACGCTCCAAATAGTCTTTAAAATTATGTTCCCCGGAATCGATAACCATAACCCCTCCAAAAGTAGGATAAGGAAATAAAAATCCGCGCCATTTAATCAGGCTTATAACCTGCACCCATTGTCCTGAATCATTTTTCATATAGAATACATCACTGGGCTCGAGCATGAACAATTGAAAGAAATCAAACCGTTGTACAACCGCATTGTAAGTATTTCGGCTAAATTTTAAGGACTCCCCAATAGAAAAGGTTATTGGAATACGATTTTCATTGGAAAACCTTGGAAAGGGGGTTGTACTCGACACCGAAAAAACTTCTTCGGTGTTGTCGCTTATGCGCTGCCATATATATTCCTTGGCAGGTTGCACTGCCATGGTCCATTTATTGGTATGGTCAACCCTAACCAGTTGAGGCAATGATACTTCCTGGGTTTCGCCCACACTCTCGTAGGCCATCGTTACAATATTATTAAAGGGCTGTATGCGTTCATTTTGTGTTAATGGCAGCTCATGTATTTCGACCTTGTTAAGATCGTTAAACACGTTCCATGTTTTCATATAGTCATACATTTTTAAATGCCAGCCTACAGCATAAACTACGCCCAAAAACAAGGCAATCAATGCCAAAATCCCAAGACGTTTACCGGTGCTGGCAGAACGTCGGAACTTTCGTAAGCCAAACCAAACGATAATGCCGCAAATCAAGATCATGAACAGGTACTTGCGCATAAACAATAGGGCCGGCTGATAGTCGTCGCGGATTATAAATAAAGTTAACAGTACAATGATTGTAACTATAATGGTTACAACTTTTTGTTTCCTTCCTTTTTGCCAGTAACGTTTTATCATAATTTATTAATTATTGTTGCTATCCTTTTTTAGAAAGTTTGATGCAATCACTTTATTTAGCTTCTGAATTTATTTTTATAAAGATTACTTCGTCGTAAATTCCCTGCCTGCTTACTGCAGGTAGGCAGGCTCGCAATGACGTCAAAGCAGTCCTTTATCCTTTAGGCGCTCACGAGCGCTTTTTTCATCCTTTTCCGGAGTTTCATCGGGTATCTCATCGGTTTCCTCTACAACTTCGGAATCCTTTGTTGTAATATCATGTATCAGGTCTTTCCCCTTTTCTATAGTATCACTCACCAGGTCGGCCAAAGAATCACTTTTTTCGTCAATGACCTTACCGGACTTCAATACAAAATTGGCCAGGTATGTCCCCACTAATGTGCCTACAATACTTGAGGCGAATATTGAAATGGTCGTATAGTTGATCGGAATTAAAAATTGAAAGACCAAAATGATCACCAGAAATAAAAAGGTGATATAGACCAAACGCAATAAGAATTTCTGCCGAAACACAAAACCCGTACGGTCTTCCGGTTTCATTTGCAGCTTTTTGGAATAGATGAGTTTATTGATAAATCGATAGAATTTGTTACCGTTGGACTCCCTCCAGTATAGGAGTACTCCAAATAATATTGAGGCAACGAATACAATGAGTTCTAGTGTCATGATTAAGTGTTATTAATTTAATTTTGTTAAAATCAGTCCATTATTCTTACCATTCTGCGGTAAGATCCGGACTCGTTAAGGTCTCTATAAAATTAGTCTATATATTTCTAATTTTGTTACTTATGGTTTCAATTACCCAATCCTGAAATGAGGCCTCCCACTTTTCATAAGAGATATAAAACTGTTCCTTATCATACCAGTACAAATGCAACACATCCTTTGGAGATACATTGATCAATAACTTCCATATAAGATCCTGATGCTCCGCCGGAAGGGATGAATGGGGTTTATGTAGAGCATAATAAAACGAATCCTCGATCATATCTTTAATTTTATAGGCATTGCTACGTTCCAGCCGCTCCAGATAAATTTCAACGCCGGTCACCTTTTTAAGCGATTTTACATCTATTTTATTAAGATAACTTTTAAACAGGATATTATTATCCAGGATCTCCTTAATATCATGCTGCGGCTCTGTTAATACTTCATAAAAGATAAACTTCTTAATACGTTGGTAGCGCTCCGTCTTTACGACGGCCTCCAGGTCTGATTCTATGATAATATGATCGCGCAATATATCCATAAGCTCGGGTTGTGAAATATGATACATCCGGACCTCATGTTCGGTGTCTTTGATAGCTTCTTTGTACCAGTCTTCACTTTCAAAAACGACGATCGGAGATATAAAATCGCGCAGAACATAAACACCTCCAAAGGCCTTTGTGTAAAACGAATTGGTTGCAAAATCCAGTGGGTCCAGTTTCAGATCACGAAGGCGCAGGTCACCATGTTCTTTTGCCGATTCGAGTAATCTTTCATGAAGATTTTCATCGATAAAATTATTCCCTCTTTTAAAGGTTTCAATAAGTTGTAATTGTTTCTTCTTAATTTTATCGAGATCATTTATAAGACGAAAACTTATTACGATATTCTGGTACTTTAAAATATCCATGGGTCCTAAAAATGCATCTATATCCTGATCGAAATCTATACAAATAGCAGAATCGCGCGTAATATCTTTGATCTTGTTTTCGTAGGATTTAAACACATGTTGCATCATGTTTCTGTCGAAGGTATGAAAGGGTACATATACGGGTTTCCCATTTTGTAAGGGAGAAATAATAATGGCATGCGGATTCGCTTCGCCATGATTGAGGTAATGCAGGTTTTTCTTCTCTTCCGCAATTTCGGGACTCCAGCCCTTACCATCGATCGAGAAAGTTTTAAGCTTTGTAGGTTTAAAGCCAAGCTTTTCGAGGCATAGATTATAGCGCTCCACCTGCTTTCCACCTACCGGAATGAGTTCACTTCTATAAAGATTTGCTGCTATTAGTTTTTGCATACCACAAGATTATTAATAAGGGCATATTGCAATAAAATCACGGTCTTGGCATCCTTGATGATACCTTGGTTCATCATTTCAATAGCTTCCATAAAACCCAATTCAAGGACTTCGATGTCTTCACTTTCGTGTTCCAATCCTCCACCATCATTTACCTTCATATCATCTGAGTATTCCGCAACGAAATAATACAAAATTTCAGTAACCGATCCGGGCGAGGAATAGGCTTCCAATATCTTTTTAACCCTGGTGATCCTATATCCCGTTTCTTCTTCCGTCTCCTTTTTAATACAATCTTCGGGACTATCATCATCCAGTACACCGGCACAGGCCTCGATCATAAACCCATCATTATTCCCATTCACATATGTGGGCAACCTGAATTGTTTTGTAAGAATTACTGTCTTTTTTGCAGGGTTATATAAAAGGATGACTGCACCATTACCTCTGTCATAAGATTCACGTTGATGGGTCACCCATGATTCGTTTTGCAACTTAAAATCGTAAGTGAACTTATTTAAAGTGTACCAGTTATCTGATAAAACCTCCTTCTTAATATTTTTAATTTTACCGCTATTCATTATCAAATTGTTGTCTGGCTTCGGTTTCAATATTAAGCTGGTTTACCCGTGCATCTACTTTACGCTTAAAGTCGGTATCTGCAATGGTGGCAACGTTATCCAAATATCTTACCACCTCCTGGCGGCGGATATCCGAAAAATTCAGTCCTTTCATATTGGCTCGCATCAGTTCCTGTAACATATTGTATTTGGTCTTATAATCCCGTTTAAAATAAACCTCAGGGTCCTCGAACCAGTCCTTTTCCAGATCAAAATCAGTCAATCGCAATGATACGGCCGATTGAATGTTCCTTACGTCTCTTGAAGAAAAGTAGGGAAAGGCTTTTTGCATATCCTTATACAAATTGGCGTAGAACAGGTGCTCATTCGATTTATATTTTTTATCAACTTTATCATATACTTCCAATACCCGCTCCTCCGATGGTTTTTCAATGGCCTTCAATATCTCACCCATATGTTTTGCGAGTTCCTGGTCATTTAAATATTCATAATTGGCAGGGTCTTGCATGTTTATAAAATCGGGCATCGTATCCTCGAGCCTACGCCACCACAGGTGGTCCTGGTCCAAAAAGTCGTGTTCTGTCCGGGCGCCATCGATCTTAAATCGTCCCTGTACACGAGAGATCACGGCTTTATCAAGCATTTCGGGCAGGTTAGTAAATAAACCAATAGAACTATTGCCATAATTTACAGCATAGGCCCCCTCGGTATATCGAAGGAATACTCCAATGACCTCTTTAACACCCGCAGATACGCCTTGGGCGGTACGCTCCTGTAAATTGTTTTCGGCATCGTCGATAGGCGCAAAAATTAATTTTGAAGGGTCCTGTAAAGGCTTCATCCATTCCACCATTTTTTCGGCCGACCCTCCCTGGAAGGTACTTATCAGGGTATCGGGCATTGGATGAAACAAAAAGGGAATGTCCAGGTGATTACAGTGTTCTTTCAACCGCGTAGCGATGGCGGCAATTAACATGCTCTTGCCCGTTCCCGGAATACCGTAACCCATAAAAACAGGCATAAATCCGCCCAATTCCTGGAACGGATTTTTTTTAGCTGTAAAATCGTAACTCAATAATCGCTCGGTAAGACGCCTTGCGAAATGCTTGGCATCCCGGTTTCCAACGATCTCTTCGAACTGAATTTTATTGAACTCCATACTTTTTGCGGTTCCGGAAAAAACATTGTCCCATCCAGAAACGGCAAATTCTGAATTCTCGAGTTTATAGGTTCTGTCAACTATGGTTTCGGTGTATTCCAGGGTGCTCTTTCGCAATTGGATCTCGTCAATAAGGGCCTCAAAATATACAACCGTAAAATCGATAACATCTTTATCGGAGCCTATCACCTGGGGATGCCCCAAATACTTATCGTAATAATACAAGCTACAGGCAATGCCTTTTAGCGGTGTCATGATAGACACTTCGGGAATACCCGCGAACTTATTTTTCATCACACTAAGATCGTCTGAAGCATGAGATTTTAAATTGTGAAGGATATTATATGCCGTTGCAAATAACATAAAGGCGGTGGCGGTATGCATTTTACTTTCATACTCCCGCTTTCCGGACGAGTCTAAAGTGGACTTTCGTTCATTGAGGCTGGAAAGTCCTGAGGCATCATAATAATTATCCTTGATCCAAATACCCATGGCCAAACCCTCCTGTACAGCATACAGGGTTTGATTTAAATGTAAAGGTATGGCAACCGACTCGGGAAGCAAGCGTTTTTTTAAGGCCAGGATCGTCCTGGAAACCGAGGTGGTTTCAACGGCGTCGCTGCCTTTATTGGCCCGGGATAAATACAATAAGATAGAGTCGTCCTTGTTATTTTTATCCTTATTCTTAGCACGCTGTCCTTGCTTCCATTGTATACTTTTAAGGTAAGACGTGGCCTCTTCGCGAAGCATATCCAATTCATTTTGTTTTATGGGGAAAGTTGAGCTGTGTTCCATTTTTTAAGCTAAAAGTTAGAAGTTAAAAGTTTCAGTATTCATGCAGTTTATTTCTCATTTAACTTTAGATCTTATCTATTTTTAAATTAGAAATTTGAATGGGTGGCTTTGCCAGGGTATTCATAATTTCCGGTGTTTTATTATAAAGCATTTGAATGATTCGATGTGCCGCAAAAACATAGTTTTGCTTTACAGTCTCACTCCAATTTTGCAATGTTTGTTTGCTAAAAAATCCCCCTTCATTAAATTCACTGCCAGAAAACACTTCAGCAATTTTCATTGAGAAAACATAAGACTCCAGGGGTACTTCTTTTTTTGTAATACTATCTAACAATGCATGTGTAATTTCATTCTCATCTTTTGCAAAAACGTTATGTAAGGGCCCGAGATCGATGCGTTTGATATGCTTAGGGGACACTTTTGGTAATTTTTTATCAATGGCATATGCCATAGTAGTCAGGGACATATCCCGATCGGAGGTCATTTTTAAAACCTGGTATATTTTATTTTTATAATCATTTATTTGATGTCCGTCATAATTAAAATACATAAAGCAAATGAATGGCCTGTTATGGGACACATCATAAAAGCTCCAGCTTGTCATTAACTCGCCATGATCGCCTTTGGATGCCGGTATGATCTTTCCCTGTACAAAACGGTTAAAAATATATTTTTGCTGGACCGAGCTATAATATACAATTGACGCGGCCTGAAACAGTCTGCTTTTTTTAACAGGCACTTTTTTACGCAAAAGCGTATTCAGAAATTCTTCCTTTAACAGTTCGGGGCTTGTGAGTTTCTTCAAATACCCTTTACGTAAGGACAGATCATTAAAAAGGTAACGAAACTCTAAATAATTAGGAAACCCTGAATCTGTAAGATCAATTTTCATATTATCTTCGGCATCATACATGTACTTAATTCGCATGGCCTCTATGGAGTACAATAGCAAATCGCAATACTGTTTAAAGAATATGACTTCCTGTTTGTTACACAGTTGTTTTCGCTGAACATTTACAATGAGCTCTTTTAAGGCAAAATCAACCATTTTATGATAAAAGACATATTGCTCCTTGGAATCGAGAACAGCGGAATCTAACGGCGTGACAATATGATTAATTGACATTGTGCAATGATAATTAATTAATGGTTTCTATTAAGGATGAAGGTAATCCATCACTCCAGAGTAATCCATGACGTGTTATGACAATAAGTCCTCCTCACCTTCTGTGGGTTCGGGATGGCTCTCGCCTTTTCCCTGGTCGTCAGAAGAAGGATTACTATCTGCTGCATAATAATCTTCGAATATTTCCTTCATGTCTATACCATAGCGCTCGGCAAAATTCTTTTGAATATCCATATCTTTAGCGCGAATTTCCTGCAATGCTTCGGCATAACTGCTATAGACGCCCTGCATGACCTTTTCATGAACCGGAATATTGTCCATCATTTCCTGGCGTGCCTTGGCGCTTGCCGTATGCATTGAGGCTAAAGTTTCTCCAATATGCTCATCGGTCTTAACTCCCAGATGTTCTAGAATAGCTGCAAATTCCTGATCTGTCCGTGCCTTTAACGCCACGACATAACCGTCATAATATTTAAGGCGCTCTTCGGTATCGGATTTTAATTTTGCACGATGCGTTTGTAGATTACTGCGTAACGAGGTGAGTACTTTAATGGTTAAATTATGCTTATGTACAAAGCTGTCCTTACTGGCCGCGAGTGTGGTATAGGCATTTTTAAGGCCTTCGAGTTCCTCAACCTTTTGCTCTAAAGTGGTAACCTTACCAACGGCTTCGGCATATTCAGCGGTTTGTTTATCGACGATCTCCTCAAGTTCCTGCCGGGCTTGTTTCAATAATGCGTATCGCTCTTCTAATTTCTCTTCTACTTCCTTTTTCTTTTCAAGAGATTTTATATGATTCTTTGTTGCCTCAACAATAGCATCCTGTAGCTTGTCTTCAACTTCCTTAATCTCTATCTCCCTGTCTTTTAGACGTTTAACGGCGGCCTGGCTTTTAAATGATAATTCATTTAATAAGGCTTGGATATCTGCAGTTTCAATACGCTGCTGAAACATGGCCTTAGCCCTATTATCGGCTTCATCACGTGACTTTTGTGCGACCTTAAGCTCATCCTGTGCTTTTTTGATCTTACTCTTTCGGCCCCATATATTGTTCCACCATGTATTGGGTTTGGACTCGGCATCATCCAATTCGACTTTTGCCCGCTCTAATCGCTTTATGGCATTGTCTATAATTTTTTGCTCGTCGGCATTTAAATGTGAAAAATCCTCGAAGATTATTCCCACCTCATCCTGATAATCGGTGAGGTCCTTAATAGCATCGAGCAATGAAGTTCTGTCTTTTTCAGCCATATGGACCACATCGTCCAGGGTTGCATTTAATATTTTTTGTCGTACTTCAGGATCATCCTCCTGCGCCAGTTTAGACTTCATCGTATCTATGGCTTTTCCCCAGTTGACATCTACTTTTTCTTGTTTTTCGTTCGAACTGGTTTCTAATAAATCGAAATCATCAGACATATAGGTCGGTTTTATTGGATTAAAAAATTAATTGGACAAGCAATTTCGTTAAAATTTATGGTTTTTAAAATTTAAATTGCTATAATTATTGGTAGCGCATTTCACAAAAATGTTACATACAAAATGAACAGTTTACGAGTTGAAGACTAAATGTGATCTGAATTATGAGTTAGGAGTTATAAGTTATGAGTTATGAGCTGGCATTTTGATTTGGAGTTGGGGGATGTAAATATTAATTCTAAATGCTGAACCAAAAAT
>PVMK01189202.1_pt2 | contig 51475 bp, 61 predicted proteins | sample 1853481 | NCBI WGS metagenome assembly PVMK01 (sample SAMN08533507, study PRJNA380276) | Marine sediment metagenome, whole genome shotgun sequencing project.
CAATACCTGCATGTTTGGCTGCCAGATCTTCCTTTAGTCCTTCGTTTAATGTATCATCGTAAAATCCTTCAATAAGCCGTACTTTTTTGAAGTCCATTCCGTGTTGACGTAGATTTTTCTCTACTTTCTGGCGGTTATAGGTAAACTGTCCTTCGAAGAACCGTCCTCCTGTCGTGTCTACATCCTTTACCGGTGGAAGTCCCTGGAATGAATCAAAGCCATAGAAGTTTGTTTCAGTAAGCCCCAGCTTCTGCGCAGCTCGATAGGCTGCAAAAAATGTGTAACCTTTATATAGTCCAAATTCATAGTAGTCGCCGATCAGTTCATCCGTATGGAGTTCCTTTGCCAGCTCGAAAGCTTTCTCGATTGCACCCGGCGCCCCCGGACTTAGTGATTTAAATCCCGGGTTCATGGCATGATACATCCGTGAACCAAGCCGGAATAGCGGCGGAAAACGCTTTAAGACCGATTCCATTTTTTTCTTTATTGCCATAGCTTAACCTGTACCTTTCTAACTAAAATTCTATCTATTTCCGCCTATGAAGCTTAAGATCTACTTTTCAGGTAAGTCTGTTTGAAGTACTGATCTGCAGCTAATGCGAGGCTACCAGGCTGGTCAACTCCGGATTGAAAGCCAGTCTTCTGATTTGCCTGCGCTAAGGTAAAACTCCCTACAAGCGAACTGTGGCTAATTATAACTGAAAGTCCTGTAAATCTTAAGACAAATGTCCAGAATCCTAAAACAAGAAACCCTGGTCTACAATTACCCATAAAATTCAAAATAGTGCTTAGACGATCAGTGAAAACCGGACTTTACTGGCTCATCATCTCACCGGCAGATACAACTATACCTTCTCCGGTAATATGATCAGATAAACCGGATGCTAAAAAAAGTGCGACCCTGGCTACATCTACAGGTTTCCCTAATCTTTTTAGTGCTGTTTTTTCAATCCATTCATTTTCAATTTCGGGGCTTGTTAAAAATGTTTTTCTTATCATCTCAGTATCGGTAGCTCCCGGAAGAATGGCATTGCAATTTATACCATAAGGACCAAACTCTGCGGCCATGACCCGGTTAAAACCTATAACGCCTGCTTTGGAGGCAGAATACGCTGCTTCCTTCAATGTAGGTTTTTTTGCTGTACATGAAGATATAGTGATTATCTTCCCGCCTTTTTGTTTTATCATATGCCTGCCAACCGCCTGGGAGCAAAGATATGTACCTTTCAGGTTAATATCCATGAGCCTGTCCCACTGCTCTTCTTTCATATCTACTATATATTCTTCAAAGAATATAGCGGCATTGTTTACCAGAATATCAATTTTCCCAAAGATATTAATCGTTTCCTCTATAACTTCTTCTACATTTTTCCTATCTGATATGTCAAGTTTTAATGCAATACATTTTCTATTAAATAGGGTTTCTAATTCTTCGGAAGTTTTTTTTGCTTTATCTATATCTATATCCCCTAAGATTATATCAGCACCTTCCTTAGAGTATTCGTGGCAGATAGCCCTTCCTATTCCCCTGGCTCCACCGGTTACTATTGCTATTTTGTCCTTTAGTAACATTTATCCGTCTCCAGAATTTATTTTAATAATGCTTTTGATTCTTTCACTATATCTTCGACCTGAGGCAAAATATAATTTTCCAGAACCGGTGAAAATGGAATTGGAGCTTCTTTTGCGGTAATCCTTCTGACAGGTGCATCAAGGTATTCTATTCCCTCCATTGCTACCAGTGCTGCTATTTCAGAGGAAACGGAACAATTTGCCCATGCCTCCTGTACTATAAGTAGCCGGTTGGTTTTCTCCAGTGAATTTAAAATAGTTTCCCTGTCCAAAGGTGATGTCGTCCTGAGATCAACAATTTCAGCTTCGATGCCATCCTTTGACAGGATCTCTGCAGCTTCAAGGGATTTTTTAAGCATAAAAGAATAAGAGACAATGGTTAAGTCTTTGCCTTTCCTTTTTATGTCTGCTTTACCAAATGGTATATAATATTTTTCCTCAGGAACTTCGCCTTCTGTGTAATACAGTTTTTTATGCTCGAAAAATATGACAGGATTATCATCACGGATTGCAGTGGCAAGCAGCCCTTTTGCATCATAGGGTGTAGAAGGCACTACTACCTTAAGGCCTGGAATAAAAGAAAACCAGGACTCAAAATTATGGGAATGTTGTGCGGCTGCATTATCATATCCTCCGCATGGTCCTCTTAATACTAAAGGCACACTTACTTTACCGCCAAGCATATAATGTATATTTGCTGCCTGATTTACCAACTGGTCCGACGCAATAGTGATCCAATCAGTAAATTGTAGTTCTATGATAGATCTTTTACCGGTCATAGCGGCCCCGACCCCAGTACCTGTATACCCGGCTTCCGATATAGGCATATCAAAGACCCTGTTTGGATATTTCTTTGATAAACCTTCCGTTACTTTAAAAGCACCTCCATAAGGCCCTATATCCAGTCCCAAAAGAATAATGCTATCATCACCAGCCATTTCAATGTCCATAGCTTCCCGTAAAGCTTCGGAATATGTTATAGTCCTACCCAAGATATTGCCCCTTTCCATTATTTATAAACATCGGTCAGTGCTTCAGAAAGTTCAGGTTCCTTACTTTCATGTGCAAATTTTATGGCCAGCGCCACCTCTTCTTTTATAGCATTCATTATTTCCCTATCTTTTTCTTCATCTAAGATATTTTCGGCAAACAGTATTTCTTTAAATCTATTTATCGGCTCTCTTGCTTTCCAGCTGGATACTTCCTCGGGGGGCCTGGGATCTATGTCTCCTTCAAAGTGGGGATACCACCTATAGGTCTTGTATTCCAGTAAAGTGGGGCCCTCACCTTTTCTTGCCCTTTTTACAGCTTTGGAAGTAGCATCATAAACAGCGGAAACATCATTACCGTCCGCGATCTCTCCGGGGATCCCGTATCCTGATGCCCTGTCTGCTATATCCTCTATTGCCCTTACATCAGGCTGATAGGTACCAACACCGTATAGATTGTTCTCACATATATAGATCACCGGTAATTTGAATGCAGAAGCAATATTTATTGACTCATGAAAAGTGCCCTGGTTAGAGGCAGCGTCCCCAAAGAAACACAGGACAACTTTGTCCAGTTCATCAACTTTTATAGAGAGTCCTGCTCCGGTTGCTATCGGTATGCCTCCGCCAACAATTCCATTAGCACCTAAGATTCCCAGTTCATAGGAGGCTATATGCATGGAACCTCCCTTGCCTTTATTATAACCAGTGATCTTACCCCAGAGCTCGGCCATCATCATCTTTAGCTCTGCTCCTTTGGCAATACAATGTCCCATGGCCCCTATGAGTTGAAGTTATGTAGTCATCTTCCCTTATTGCTGAACAAGCACCCACAGCTATGGCTTCCTGCCCCACATATGAGTGGATAAACCCCGGCATACCGGACCTTATTTCAATAACAGCTTCTTCTTCAAAGAGCCTGATTTTTAGCATCTTCTTATACATTTCAATTTTTTTCAGTGAATTCATAAAATCTCCCTCGATATACTAGAATTAATGTATTTTAAAAATTAAAAATATTCCTTATGCTGAGTACAGAATCCTCTGTAGTACTTGTGGGCTGATATTCAAAGCCGACAAAATTTTTATAATCCAGCTCAACTAACTTTTTATATATATTGTTGTAATTAATTTCCCCTGTACCGGGTTCTCTTCTTCCTGGAACATCAGCAATATGAACATGGCCGATCAGGTCAATATTTTCTTCCAGAGTATTAATAATATTACCTTCCATTATTTGCATATGGTAGATGTCATAAAGCAGCTTAATATTTTTGCTATTAATTTTTTTTAGTAAATCAAATCCAATTTTTGAATTATCTAAAAAATATCCAGGGTGGTCCACCAATACATTTAATGGTTCTAAAACCATTGTTATTTTGGATTTTTCTGCTACTTGTGCAAGTTCAGATAAAACTTCTTCAATATTTCTCTTTTTATCCGCAGTGGTCAATCCTGCCGGTGTCGACATAACTGACCTGTCTTCACAGAGGATATTTGTGGTTAATATGAGATTATTACATTGTAGTTCTTTTGCAATTTCTATGGATTCTTCTACTCCCGAAACAAAATCTTCATTGTCCCCGGGATCGACCATCTGTCCCTTAGTATTTCCAATAAAAGCGGCTATACTGATATCATTTTTTACGCATTCATCCCTTATACTATCAATTTCTTTTTCCTTCCAATCCCAGAATTCAATTGCATTAAAATTATTTTCTTTTGCTTTTTTGATTCTTTGAATAAAAGGAACTTCATTAAACAGCATCTCTATACAAGCTGAATACTTCATTTCATTTACCCTCCTCTAGATATAATAATAAATATTAAAATAAAATCAATTCATTATTCTATAAAAACTAAATTATTTTAAGCGGAGTCTTCTTTTGATCTCCCCGGCCTTTGCTTCTGCAGCTTCCCTTCCCCTCTTTATGATCTCACTTCCCCGGGTAAGGTCAAAGAAACCAAAATCCCCTACTTCAGGCTCGATTACAATATCTGCAAGATCATTTAAAGTTTGTTACTCCTTAATATTATATAATTAAATCAAAATACTTTTAACTTCTAACATATTTCTTCATTTGACCATTTTATAAACCGGTGTTTGTACTGTATAATCCATTTTAATAATTGATTATATAAATAAGAGTCTGGTTTATGGGTAAAGGTCAGGGGAAAAATATTTACTGTAAAACCAGGATCAGTACCGGTCCCATATCTTTGATCCTGCACATTTTAGTATCCTTAATACTGGTTTTTGTACTTTCAGGATGCGGGGTCTTCGAGGGAGAATTTTTTGGTAAAAAGTTTGGGGAAACGTCGCAGGACGCTGATGAATCTTCTTTTGAAGAAGCTGGCGACCTGACAGACGAGATAAGCAATAGTGAGGCTTCAAGTGGTGCTATTGATGGAGATGACCAGATGGATGAAGAATCCGGGGAATCGGAGATACAAGGCAGTACTGAAGATAATGAATCAGGTAATGATACCCGGATCGGACTCCCACTTGAAGAGCTGCGCTTCAATTTTACTGAAGCTATGAAACATTTCAGTGATGAGTCATTTGTGATAGCCGAGTATTATCTTAGTAGGATTGAGAAAGACTATCTTGTCCTCCAGGACCATATATTCTATTACAAGGCAAAAAGCCTGCTCATGCAGGAAAAATATGAACAATCCAGGCAGTATTATAATAGGGTGGTTGATAATTTTCCTGATAGTATCTGGACTGAAAAAGCTAAGCTTGAGACTGCAGATCTTTATTATATCCAGGAAGATTATATTTCTGCTGAGGAAAAATACTCTGATTTCCTGTCATCCTATCCTGAATCCGAATATATGCCTTATGCTGAATACCAAAAAGCAGTCTGCCTTGTAAATAATGAGAAGGCTGCTGATGGTTTTACAATTTTTAAAAAAATATGGCTGGAGAACCCTTCAAGTGAGTATTCTTCACTGGCATATAAAGAGATAGGTGTCCTTGAAGAGTCCGGACTTATCTCAAAGTTTCAGCCTTCTCCCGAGGAACTGTTTAAAAGGGGTGAGAATCTTTTTTACAGCTATTTTTACCAGGATGCAGTAAATGAATTCATTCAGATATTAAATGATTATGATATAAAAGCGCTATCTTCAAATATTTATTCCGAGACCAGCTTCAGGCTGGGGATGAGCTACTACAATATGGCAGACTATAAAAATGCCGATAAGTGGTTGACTGCCTGTTATGAAGATGCCCCTGCAAGCGGCATAACTCATGCGGCCCTGTTCTTCCTGGGAAGGGCACATACTAATCTGGGAAATAATAATAAATCCATTAACTATTATAATAAATTATTAATTGAATATCCTTCAAGCAGTTATGGAGATAATGCATTATACAGGATGGGAAGGCTTTATTCCATAATGGGTGATACTGATAAGGCAATGGAAAGTTTTGAAAAAGTATTTGATGATTATCCATCAGGCGATAAAACTGACGAGTCTCTCTGGGAGCTTGGCTGGATGCAGTACAAGAATGGGTATTATACTTCTGCAAAAACTACATTTTCAAATATAAGTTCCCATTATAGAGGGACTTTACTTGAAGAAAAGGCCCTTTTCTGGGAAGCAAATACATTTAAAAAACTCGGAGATAATGATGCTGCTGTCGATCTTTACAAACAGGCATAGTCAATAATACGACTATTCTTATTATACTTTTGCAGCTGCTGAACTGGCAAAGGAGCTGGGGACAACTATAACTATCCCCACAGTTAATAATCAATTATCTCCGGAAAATCCCGGGTTAGAGACCCTTCTGCCTGATATTTTTAAGACTCTCAATATGGAATATGAAAATATAGATGGCAGGGTCGACCATATTACAAAAGCTGTTGAACTGCTTAACCTCGGATTTAATTCCAGTGCTTCATTTGAGATCGAATCCGGAAGTAATGTTTTAAAACAAGATCCAAAGAGGGTTCTTGAGATTGCCACCTTCTATTATAAAGCTGATGATTTTTCCAGCTGCCAGAAAGTCATATACAGCAATTTGAACAGCATCAGAGCAGGCCTGTCAGGGGATTACCTGGATTATGCCTATTATCTCTATTATCCATATGGTTTTGAAGATATTGTAAATAGATTTTCTGCTGACTATGACCTGGATCCCCTCTTTGCACTTGCCGTTATGCGCCAGGAATCAAGTTTCAGGCCTGATGCCGGATCATATGCGGGTGCGCAGGGACTCATGCAGATAATGCCGGCTACGGGAGCAAGCATTGCAAAACAGATCGGGCTATCCGGGTACCAGGATTCTATGCTGGCTGATCCGGAGGTCAATATACAGATGGGAACATACTACCTCAGGCAACAACTGGATAATTTTAGCGAAAACCTGGTATATTGCCTGGGTGCATATAATGGCGGTCCGGGGGCGATGTCCGGATGGGTCTCAAAATGGAGCAACCTTGAAACTGATGAGTTTATAGAAAATATTACATACCTTGAGACCAGGGACTACATAAAGAAAGTAATGGGTAATTATTATTTCTACCAGATGCTTTATCCGTAATAAACTGCCAATACCTATATGAATTTAAATAGAAGGAGCCACGCCGAGATAGTCAGGGCTGATATTATAGTCGTAAGTATTAGCGCAGATGCCAATAGCTGAAAGTTTGACCGGAGTTCCTTTGCCATTATATAGGCTGCAACAGCAAGCGGTGTCGCAAATAAAATGACCATCACATTCCTGTCAAAGGTCTCTACCTTGAAAACGAATGTGCTTAGAAGAAATACAATCAAAGGCAATAATATAAGTTTATTAAAACTTACATATGACACGATCTTAAAATCATTCTTGAGATGGACAAATTTAAAAGAGGCTCCTATCGAAAAGAGCGCTATTGAAACTGTCATTTCAGATATTATATCGAGTGAACCGTGAAAGACTTCCGGGACAGGGATCTTAAAATATGAAAAAAGTATGCCTAACACAACTCCTATGATCATCGGATCTTTTACAAAACTTAGAAGTAATTTTCCAACTCCCATACCTTCTTCTCTACGGTTATAGAATTTAAAGATGATGATAGTCACCATTATATTTATTGGTACAAGGAAAGCTACGACAAGGCTTGCTTTTGCAAGTGCAAGGTCACCATATGCAGCCAGTATGATGGGAAATCCCACAAAAGCCATATTGCACCTGAATGAGGATACAATAATGGCACCTTTTGTCTTCCCGCTCCTCTTGATCGCAAGATTTATGAGTACTGTCAGTAATATAAACAAGGCATATGCCAGGTATATTACTTTTACTATCTGGACATTAAAAATGTCACTTAAACTATAATTGGTAATAGTGAGGAAAATAAGTGCAGGCAGCCCGATACTGTAGGCAAGCTTATTGAGAAGGCTGACTCCATCCTCGCTTATTATGTTTTTCTTCCTTATTAGAAACCCGATAGCTATAACGATGAAGATCGGGGCAGTTATGCTTATGACCTCCAGGAGCATGCTTGAAAATTTCATCTGCTTCCACCGGCCTCGTGCTCAAAAGAACTGCAGACTTTAAGTAAGCCCTCTTTTTTCTGTTCTGATTCCAGTGAATTTGCGATCTCTTTTGCCTTCCCCAGATAAAATTTCAATCTTGACCTTGCATGTTCTATTGCATCTGTTTCCGACAGCATTGTGAGCAGTTTATTGATATCTTTACTATTTATTTCTTCTTTAGTAAAAAGTTCCCTTATCTCCTTTTTGAATCTCCGGTTTCTTATAGCATATATAATGGGAAGGGTAATATTTCCCTGACGGATATCATTTCCAGTAGGCTTGCCGATATTTTGAGATATCTTTTTTTCATCCATATCGAGAAGATCGTCATTTATCTGAAATGATATGCCTAAGAATTGGCCAAATCTCCGCATTTTCTCCACTTCTGTCCTGCGGGAGCCTGACAACATACCCCCCAGCACACAACTGACCTTAAAAAGAGATGAAGTCTTTTCATTTATTTTTTTAAGATAGACCCTCTCACCCTGTCCAAGCTCTTTCTTTGTCTTTATCTGGTCAAATTCTCCTCTTACAAGATTCTGGGCAGCGATTGACATCTCCTCCAGAATTTCCGGATTATTGTATTTATTTAATAAAGAAAAGGTCAGGGTGAAAAGATAATTACCTACATACTTTGCAGTATCCCTGTCATATGCATTATGAATAGTCCTCTTCCCCCTTCTGAGAAAAGAATTATCAATAATATCATCATGTATCAGAGAAGCAGTATGTATTATTTCAATAGATGCTGCTGCATGGATGAGATAGTCTATATTAAAATCTTTATCTTTGGCACAAATGAAGAATAGTCCTGGTCTTATTCTTTTGCCTCCGGCCAGTAGTGTGTTTTTAATGGCTTTCTTAAGTACTCCATCCAAACCAGAGGTAAACTCTTTAAAATAATCTTCAAGTATTTCAAGATCTTTTTTAAGAAATAAGAATAATTTTCTTTTCTCCAATATCATATGAATCTATTATGTATTTTAATTGATCTTGCTAAATGTGGTCTTAATAATCTCAAACCAGTTAAATCGCCGGTTAAAAAGGGGGAAATTCCAACTCTTTTTTTTCACATACTGTAGACATGCTATAATCATATATCTTTTCTTTTAGCAGCTGAAGTTTTTTCTCCCTTATATCTTTATCACTAATATTCATAATACTGTCAATATCTGACATTACCTTTACTGGCTTTCACGATCCTCTCTTCATTCATCCCGGCGACATCCTTACTTATTCCCCCTGCTTTTGCCTTTAGTCTATTGAGGCCGATAGCTGCTTCGTAAGTAGCGTCAACCAGTTCATCTTTTGATATATATTTACTTTCATAGTTTAAAATATGCTTCCATGAGGGCATGGTCATCGCTTCTATATGATCCTTAAGACTTTTCCTGGTAAGCTTATATCCAAACTTTTCCGGATCTTCAAATGCCCTGCTTCCCGGATCAAGGAATGGTGCCATTGGTGAGATAAAGGGCATGAACCTCTTGTCCCATCCGATATCCTCATATATATCCCTACAAAAATCTACTGTCTCCATTATTGACTCTTTTGTCTGTCCCGGAAGACCCGTCATAAAGTAAAGGTCAAATCTCATTCCACCTTTACTGAGTGCATACTTAATGGAATCTACAAGTTCTTTATTTGAAAATTTCTTACCCATCTTCTGTCTTATGCCTTCGTCGTGGGAATCTGGAGATATTTCATAGCATACACTGGAAAATATTTTCTGGGCCTTATCAAAAAAACTATTATCGGGAGGGCGGAAGAATTCAAAAAACATCTGGGTGTCCCTATTGAGTTCACTGGCATTTTTAAAGAATTCTTTTATATACCCGGGTCCATTATCATTAAGGTCCCCAAGTAAAAATATAGGGGATTTTATATGTCTCTGTATGACCTTTATCTCCTCTACCAATTTGCCCGGTTCCCTGAAAGCCGGCTTTGTCCGGCAGGCAAAGTTTTTAAAAGCAGATTTTGAGCCTCCACATCCGGAACACTCATTGCTGCATCCCCTGACAACAGGGATTGTGGTTATGGGATACCTGAACCAATCATTAAAGGGTACGATACTCTTAATATCCCTGTAATTTAACACTTGCTTGAACATCAGCCTATAATCAAAATCTACCTCTGAAAGATCTTTTGAGATATTTGTTATTGGATTTACATTAACTTTTTTATTATCTTTCCAAACAAGATTGGGGACATCTCCCAGACCCGAAAATTTCCCTGATCTTATTATGTCCATAAGCTGGCGGAGAGGTTCTTCTGTAGAGTCACCTCTCAGTATATAATCTACCTGGTCAAAGTCGATCAATTCACGGTAGAAATAAGATGAAGAAAAACCTCCAAATATAATAGGGGTCTCATGATGGTACTTTTTAATTATTCTTGCTATTTCGGTAGAGCCCTGGCAGTGAGGCAGCCAGTGAAGGTCGATCCCGAATGCCCGGGGCCGGAGTTTTTTTATAAATCTCTCAACATCGAAATTCCTGTCATCAAGCATCCGGTAAGCCAGGTTTACTATCCTAACACTGAATCCTCTGCGGACCAGGTAATTTGCCATCGTCAGGAACCCGATCGGATACATCTCAAATATAGGTGTTGAAGGTACCAGGTCGCTCATCGGCCCAAACATTATACTCTTTTCCCTGAAATCATATACACTGGGGGCATGAACAAGTATAAGATCTGTTTTCATTTTCTCGGACACACTCCTAAAAAATTTTTATCCGGAAAATTAATTATCCAGGCTATCAAGCAGTGCTTTTACGCTGGATATAAACTTACCAGAATCCAATTCCGCTATGATATCACTTAACTTCCTGTCAGTAAAATTTTTTTTAGAAGTAAGATGTGAAGATATTTTTTCTGTTGAAAGGCCTGTTTTGAGTGAATGTATATATTTTAAAAGCTCATCATATGTTTTTAGCATCATGATATGTTTTGAAATACCGGAAAACTTGTTTTTTTCTACTTTTAAGGATTTTTCACTGAATATCTCAAAACTGATATCCAATGATATATCAAGAAGTCTATTAGCTCTTACAAGGGATCCTGTCTCCACATAGTGGTCAAAGTTTGACGGGTCTCCTCCCGCACGAAGCAAACTACTTATTCCCCTGTGAAGCATCAATCTGCTTTCATGCAGCTCTTTGAGCGAGGCAAGTATCCGGTCAAATACATTGTGATCCTCAAACCTTAATAAATATATTACTGCTCTTGAATAAAATATGTCCCCGAAAAGAAGATCAAGGGTATACTCCTTCTCTATCTTCCCTGAACTGTCATCAGGGCTCAAGAAAGATCCATTGGATTTAAAATCATGAAAAGCGGTCCCTATAGAAAGCATTTCCAGCCCTACTATCAGGTTCATCACTTCTTTTACTGACCGCCTTCGACCAGTGTTTATGTCTTTTATCTCATAGTCTTCCCGGCTGGATTCTTTTATGTGCCCATTGAAATAATTTTCCATCAGGAAAATACTTTGAAAATAAAGGAGGGCGGGATTGTGAAATTTCCCTATATTGTATGGGAAAAAGGAGGAAATATATTTTATTTCCCTCCCAATGGTCCTTTCAACCTGCTTTTTGATCGCAGCTTTATATCTGGATAAATTAATTCTTTTCCTTTTTTCCAAAGCACTTTGAGCCTTGTTCCCACTTCGCACAATTGTATTTGATCCTTTTTATATAAGAATCTTATAATTAAGATTCAAATAACAAGTATATAAACAAACTATTAAAAGTAAAGTGTTTATAAAGGTAAAATGTCCTTAATTTTATTGGTTTTTTAATATAATATATATCTACAAATGAAAAGTCGTGAAGGAAAAACAAAATTTACCAGGATTCTTAATTACAGGTATTTTATCTATATTGGCATTATTGTAGCTTTGCTGCAATTCTGGGCCTTGAGAAGTTTTTATGAGGAGCAGCAGATCATAAAGCTACCTGATGATCTTTTTCACTCAATAGTGGATTATCCTTTAAGTGAGCTTACTCTTGGGTATATCCCTGACAGCGCAGACGCAGGAGCCTTGTCTGATGGAAGCAACCCTCAGGATGATACCGGTGAAACCCTGACAGATGGGGACCTTGTTGAAGATGGTACATCAGGAAGTACAGAAGACTCAGGAACCGAAGGGCTGGGGCTATCTGATATCCAAAAGCAAATAATTTTAAGGCTTTTAGAACTTATCGAGGAAGATATTATATATGGATATGAGGTATTTCCCGACAGTGGTTATCCCACAAATAATGTGTGGATCTCTACCGATGTTATCTCCATTGTCCTGGATGATGCAGGTTTTGACCTTATGGAATTAATATATAAAGATATGTCTGAGCATAAAGAAGATTATCCGATGGATATAAAGGGACGGAATCAAGCTATAAAATACATTGATTTCCGGGATGTCTTTTTCCAGGAACAGTTTTTCAGGAGACATGCTCTAGAGCTTCCGCCTGAGTATGAAACAGGGGATCCTAATAATTCAGTATTGTGGCAGCCCGGGGATATACTTTATTTCCAATTCGATCCTGACAATCCATATAAGGACCTTGGTGGTTTTGTATCACCACATACAAATGAAGACGGTATACCTTTGATCATAATGATATCTGCTGAATTCGGGAGTATAAGTGAAGTAGACGTCCTTAAGGAATATGATATCGTGGGACATTTCCGTTATCCTCAGCCAGATATAGACTAGCAGGGCCCATGGGCCTTTTTATGACAGCTTTCTTCTTCTACCTTTTGTATGGCCCGGTAATATATTTTGTGTATATCTATTTTTTTTCTCTCTTAAAAAAAAGAAAAGGATTAAAATTTGTTTTCCGGTCATAATGATCCACACCTTCTGCCTTCTTTAATGAATTTATTATTTTATAAGTCAAAGGTGTAAAAGCTACTTCAAGAAGTACCTTAAAAATATAGTTAGACACTATTATGGTAAGCAGCAGGCTGTTTGGTAATACCCCATAAAAAGCTATAAATACAAATATCAATGTATCTATTCCCTGGCCGGCTACAGTAGAACCTATGGTCCTGGCAGCAAGCCATTTCCCCACGGTTAAAACTTTCATCTTTGCAAGTATGTATGAATTTAAAAATTCTCCTGCAAAATATGCGATCAGCGAGGCTGTCACTATGCGAGGAGTCTGTCCTAGTATCGCCATATAGGCTTCCTGGAGATCCCAACCCTCGGCAGGACTTAAAAGGCCCACAAGACCCAGTACAAGCGACATGATAAAAGCACTTAAAAACCCGATCCAGATCGCCCTCCTGCTCTGTTTATACCCATAGACTTCAGTAAGTATGTCTCCAAAGATATATGAAAGAGGAAAAATTATTGTCCCCCCGTCAAAAGTAAATCTCCAGATATCGACTATTTTTGTAGAGGCAATATTCGATATCAGGAGCACAGCTACGAATAATCCTACTATGATGTCAAAAAACCTGTAATTCTTAATCCCTGTTACCTGCTTGTTCAATTCATTCCTTCTTTCATTATCTCTAAAAATTGGATAGTTATGATAGAACAATAGTAATAATAAAGCAATAAGCATATACCGACAAATGTGATTATTTAGCATTATTGTCGAAAGGGTATGTCAACTAATAGAATACCTGATGAACTTCAAATACATCAAAAGATCTTTATAGTTTTTATATAGATTTTTATATTAGTTTTTCCCCATATGCAAAATTAGTCTTTATTCTTTTGAAATACTAATATATATTGAGTTATAATGATAAAAGAAGGACAACCATTTAGCACCTATGGGGGTTTAAAAAATGGATAATGACAAAAATTTTAATAAGAATTATATCGGATTTATAGTAGGAGGAGCTGTTCTTGGAGCCATTGCCGGTTATATTGTAAAAAAAGTAGGGCCGAAAAATATAATGGATATGGTTAAACAGAAGGATATTATCCCCCCATCTATTTCCAATATAATAAAAGAGTTTTCATCCCGCAGAGATTCGGAATAGTGAAATTTTTCTTTTAGATCTTTAGTTATACAAAAAGCCCTTCTAATTTTTAAGGAAGGGCTTTTTATTATGATATTAAATCATTGGTCCAGGTCGAATAAAGAATACCAATCCTCGGCTTTTTCTATTTTTTCCTGGGCATCTTTTTCATGACCATGAAATAATAAACGATTGCTGCGATCCACGATAAGCCTATACCTACCACAAAAGTGACAATAAGCACCACGAGCCAGATGGTCTTAGTATTGTCGGTGGCATTTGGAAATTCATCATTGCCTCTTTTTGCAACATCGACGAGGGCCACGATCCACACTATAAAAAGAAACAGCCCGACAAGGCCAAGAACGCCAAAACACACGACCAGGAATACACTTAGTCCTGCCCCGACTGCCTCTTCAGCTGTGCAACCTGCCGCCATGACAATAAGCAGTGCTGCCATTAGCAAGATTGGTAGAAGCTTCTTCATTTTTCCTCCTTTATCCTTTTTTTATTTTAAATAATTTTTAATCATTATATTGTTAATATATGAGACTTTATCCTATTTCTATAGTTTCTCTTTCTTTTATAAATTACTGCAGGTCCTCCCCTTCTAATACATCCCAGTCAAAATCTATAAAAATAATAAAAGAATTATTTTCCGTACCGGCGACCATGAATGCCTGTTCCCGGTCACCTTTTTTTGCAATAAACATGCTGTTTCCCTCAAGACTTCCTCCAGCATCGCCAAAATCATTGATATCCCATCCCTTGTTTGTCAGGGAATTATAATAGCTGACCACATCCACTTTATTGTCTGCTGTTGAGTATGCAGTGGCACCTACTTCTTGCTCTGTTATTGTTTCCGGGAGATGCTCCAATACCTCCATCTCATCCTCGGATAATGCCACACCATATTCCCCTATTAATTCCAGGATCCTGTCTATATCGCCGGTTAACTGTACCAGTGCAATTGAGTCCGGGTAGATAAGTTCATCTTCAATTGTACTCATATCAATATTTTCACCGGTACTGATCTTCAGGCCTGTAAATCTTTCCAGCGCGGAAAACAATGGACAGACACATCCGGTACTTAAAAATAATAAAGCAATCAAAAGGATTGCGGTAATAAAGACTGTTATAATCTTTTTTATGATATATCCTTTTCTTCTCATTTATTTTCTTACTTTCCAATCTTATTTGATCTTCTCTAGAAACCAGATGCTCACTTTTACCTTAATCGATCAAGCTGCCGGCCCGGATACTCTATTATCATTTATATACTCTTGGTATCCTCCCTGATATCATACATACGACTTCATAATTTATAGTTCCGATAAGTCCCGCAATATCCTCTGCGAGTATTTCCTTATCCCCTGACCTGCCGATAAGTATTACTTCATCACCGCATTCTACATCTATCACCTTTACAATATCTGTTATATCCACCATAAATTGATCCATTGTTATATTACCCACCACCGGTGCTTCCATACCACCGATCAATACCTTTGCCTTATTCGAAAGAAGCCGGCTATAACCATCAGCATAACCAACAGGTACTGTGGCTATTACACTTTCTGTCTTTGTCTTAAATGTCCCGCAATATGATATTGGTTCTCCTGCACCGGTCTTCTTAATAAATGAGATCCTGCTCTTAAGTGCTAATACCGGCTTTAGTCCTGAGACCATATTTCTTGTCTCCTCAGGGATCCAATCCTCCCATCCCTCACCATAAGGATTTAATCCATAAAGTGACAATCCTATTCTTGCCATATCAAGCCGGCTGTAAGGAAATCTTAAGAATGCAGCACTGTTTGCAAAATGATAAATATTATTAATACCGGGTAAGATTATCTCTATTTCTTTTCTGACCCTGGAAAATCTTTCCCATTGAAGTTTTGAAAAATCATCATTCTCTTCGCTAGCACTGGAAAAATGAGAGAAGATACCTTCTATATTTATACCTTTGATATTTTTGATCAATAAGATCTCATCTGCCGCAAATTTCCAGTTTATTCCTACCCTGTTCATTCCGGTATCTATATTTATATTTATATGCAGGCCCCCATCGTCTTTTTCTGCAATACCGGAAAAGTTTTTCGCAGATGCAAGAGAGTTTATGGTCAGGATAAGCTTATTTTTTATAGCATCGGCAATTGAGTGCGGAGAACACTCGCCTAATACATATATTGGTGCTCCAATACCTGCTTTTCTTAGTTTTACACCTTCCTCTACAAGAGCCACTCCAAGAGCACTGGCCCCACTTTTCAATACCTGTTTTGAGACTTCCACCGCTCCATGTCCATATGCATCTGCCTTGACAATAGCCATTATTTTGGCATCCCGGGTAGTCCCTGCTGATTTTATGAGCTTTATATTATGATCAAGATTTGCCAGATCTATCTCAACCCATGCATAGCGTTTGTCTTTTTCAGAACTTATTCTCATATATTTAATATTACTTCCATTTTCATTAAATCATGGATCCCACAATATCCGCTCTCGTTACAATACCCGCCAGTTCATCTTTGCTGTCGAGCACAGGTACCCTGTTAATATTGTATTTTATCATCATATTTGCTGCGTCACCTACGGTAGAGTCCTCTTTTACTGTCTTTATTTTTGCAGTCATCACATCTTCTACTTTTGTTCCAAGGAATTTCTTCAAGCTTTTCTTAAATTTATTTAAACTTTCAAGATATATTATACTGTCAAGCAATTTGAAATACCGTGGAAAATGCAGGTCAGAATCTTTTATTATCAGATCTCCTTCAGTAGCTATACCTACTAATTTTCCGTCATTATCGATCACCGGTACTCCACTGATCTTGTTTTTTATGAGTAGTTCAGATAATTCTTCTACCGAAGCATCTTTCTGTATTGTTATGACTTCTTTTACCATAATGTCTTTTACCAGCCGTTCCCCTTCCATCCTATTCCTCCTTCTTATATTTTATTCTTTCAATATTTAGAAATACTTCTTTTAGTCCTTCCAGCAGATCAGTTGCTATGAGTGATGTCATACTTGTCTTTCTACTTATTATATCTGCTGAAAGCCCGTGTATGTATGTCCCACATACTGCTGCATCAAAAAGTCTCATTCCCTGACATACAAGAGAACCTATTATACCCGCAAGTACATCACCCGTACCCGCACTGGCCAGTCCCCAGTTCCCGGTAGGATTGATATAGGTAATAGTATCAGATATTACTGTCCTTGCACCCTTCAGTACTGATACAGCTCCAAATCTTCTACTGGCTTTCTCATTTATCTCGATCCTTTCCTCCAGCTTTATCTTCTCTATTCCCATTACAGAAGAAAGCTCCCCGGGGTGAGGAGTGATGATCATTTCAGGTATTTTATCATTCCTACCCTCTTCAATGTCATGAGGTCCACATAAAGCCTGGAGTCCGTCTGCGTCAAGGACTACAGGGATATCGGTTTTTTTTAAAAGTTCCCTTACAAGATGCATGGTACTTGCTTCTCTTGATATTCCCGGTCCTATGACCATAGCATCTGCCTCTCCAGACAGGCCGAGTATGTCCTCAAGACTTTCAAAGTGAAGGGATCCTGATTCGGTTTCTGCTACAGGAAAAGTCATCGTCTCTGTTAGTTTTTGTTCAAAAACCGGATTCAGGCTTTCAGGACAGGCTAATGTCACAAGGCCCGCCCCGGACCTGAGGGCGCCCAGACAAGCCATTACGGCGGCTCCGGTATACCCCACAGAACCTGCAACTATAACTAGTTTTCCGACACTGTGTTTATGGGTCCATTCTTGCTTTTTTGGTATTTTTTCAACCACCCATTCGAACTCAGGTTCGAAGATCTGTTCATACCGGCAGTAGTATTTTTCGGGTATCCCGATATCTATAATACTTATCCGGCCATTATAGCTTGCTCCGGGAAAATTGATATTTCCAACCTTTTTGCAGCCAAAAGTAATTGTCTTATCCGCTCTTATCGCAGTACCGGGCACATTACCATTATCTGAATCGACTCCGGAGGGTATATCTACTGAATAGATTACGATATCACTTCTTCTTTCCCTCTCAGAATTTATTAGCTCGATTATCTCCCTTGCCTGGCCCCTTATTTCTGAACTGTGAAACCCTGTGCCAAAAATAGCATCAAGTACAAAATCAGATATAGCAAGCTCTTCCAAAAACTTCTTTTTACTTTCATCATCTTTGAGGTCCAGCGCTATTACAGTATCATCTGCTTTTTTGACGAGTTTCTTATAATAATGGCTTGAATCCTGTGATAATTTATTGGAAGGGACGATATGAAAAGTTTTTATATTATATCCAAGCTCCAGGAGTCCGAGAGCTGCTACAAAACCGTCTCCTCCATTATTTCCGCCTCCACAGACTATCAAGCCTCTGGGAGACCTTTTAAGTCCCGAATCCTTATAATCCTGGAATATTTTCCTGAAGATACCTTCACCTGCATTATTCATAAGCTCAAGGGGATCAATACCTTCACTTGTGGCCCTGCTGTCTATTTCGGCTACCCTGCTGCCTTTGAGTATCCTGTTTAATTTTGGTTTATCTATATTTTTTTCTTTCAAAGGTTAAATGGTGAAAAAGTAATATTTAAAAATTATAATAGAATATATAAATAAATATAGCAAAAGTTAAAACTTATCCCTACCATGCATGAGTATATCCGCTTCTTCCTCATACCTTGATCTGTTCAATAATATCAGCCTGTAAGCTCCCCGGTCCAATTCCCCGGACAGGCTCCAAAACCTCATCATACTGTGATCTACTTTAAGGATATAGCATAGGCTACTGCAAAATTATCAGTTGCTGATACTGACACCTTTATTTCCCTGATGCCCAGGCCCTTGCTGTACTGGCGCGTATTTCCATATAGAATAATATAGGGGGCCCCGTTTTCAGTATTTGTGAGTTCTATTTCAGAAAGTGATATATTTTTTCCCACTCCCTCTGAAAGTGACTTTGCTACAGCTTCCTTAGCTGCAAAACGTGCGGCATAACTTGAATATTTACCCTTTTTCTTATTTTCACAATAGCTTACTTCCCGGGCAGTATAGACTCTTTTTCTAAAGGAGGGACCTTTTTTAATTGCTGCAGTGATCCTTCCCACTTCGATTATATCAGTTCCTACCCCGAATATTTCCACTGTTTATTACTCCACTGTAACGCTTTTTGCCAGGTTTCTGGGCTGATCCACATCTTTGCCCAGGTTTTTAGCAATATAGTATGAATATAGCTGAAGCGGGATTATGGTAAGTATGCCGTAAAGTTCTTCAATGGTCCCGGGTATCTCAAAAAGATAATCTGAGTATTTTCCTGAATTCTTGTCCCCTTCCGAGATAATCGAGAAGATAGAAGCTTTCCGGGCTTTTACTTCCTGTATATTTGAAAGCATTTTATCATAGACACTATCATCAGGGATAATGCCTACGACTACTGTTTTTGCATCTGTCAATGCAATGGGGCCATGCTTCATCTCGCCTGCAGGATAACCTTCGGCATGTATATAAGATATTTCCTTGAGTTTGAGAGCTCCTTCAAGTGCTGCCGGAAGCCCGAATATCCTTCCTAAAAATAAGAAGCATGTGTGTTTGAATGTGTGGCGGGCAATTTCCTTGAGCTCATCTGCCCTATTAAGGATGCTCTGGATCTTATTAGGGATTATATGCAGTTCTTCTATTATCTTCTTATAATCTGCATCCTTTAAAGTACCTCTTATCTTCCCGAAGTAGAGACCCATCAAATACATGATTATTATTTGCGAGGTAAATGTCTTTGTGGCACATACGCCTATTTCCGGGCCTGCATGTGTATATATTACTGAATCAGATTCCCTTGCTACTGTGCTTCCCACTACATTTGTGATCGCCATTACCTTTGCACCTTTTGATTTGGCTTCCCTTATTGCGGCAAGTGTATCTATGGTCTCACCTGACTGGGTTATTGCAACAAATAGATATCCTTCATCAACAAGTGGGTCACGGTATCTGTATTCTGAAGAAAAATCTATTTCTACAGGGATCTTTGCCCATCTCTCAATAACCTGCTTTCCTATAAGTGCAGCATGATAGGATGTCCCGCATGCGATTATCTGTACCTTCTTTATATCTTTTACCTGATCTACACTAAGTCCCAACTCATCAAAATGAAGCTCTCCATTTGAAAGTCTTCCCCTCATGCTCTCCTTGACTCCATATGGCTGTTCAAATATTTCCTTAAGCATGAAATCTTCATATCCGTCTTTCTCAGCACTTGTTATGCTCCAGTTAGCCTTAAACGGTTTTCTTTCTATAAGCTTTCCATCATTGTCAAATATTTCTACTTTATTGGCAGTGAGCCTTACTGTCTCATAATCATTTATCACAATAAAATTCCTGGTATGCTCGAGTACTGCCGGCATATCCGAAGCCAGAAAATTTCCATCCCTGGAAACACCGACTATAAGGGGGCTGGTGATCCTTGCTCCTATTATTTCCCCGGGTGAATCCGTAGACATCGCAACAATAGCTCCCGAACCCTTTATTCTTCCCATGAGTCTCTGCATTGCAAGAAGCAGGTCGCCATCATAATATTCTTCCAGCATGTGGGGCAATACTTCGGTATCAGTGTCCGATATGAATTTATGTCCCTTTTCTTTTAATTCTGATCTCAGTTCCTCAAAATTTTCAATTATCCCATTATGTATGACTGCTATCTTTCCGCTGCAGTCTTTATGAGGATGTGCATTGACTTTTGTTGGTTCTCCATGAGTTGCCCATCTTGTATGTCCGATACCGCATTTGCCGTCTATGCTTGATTCCTGCGCCTGGCCCTCCATCTCCCTGATCTTTCCTGCTTCCTTTACAACTTCAATAGCAGCATTTCCTGAAACATCCGATCCCGGGCCCTGCGGTACCATTATAGCTATTCCTGCTGAGTCATAACCCCTGTACTCAAGCCTTTTTAAACCATCTATTAAAATATTTTTACAGTTCTTTTTTCCTATATATGCTACTATTCCGCACATTCAGTCCTCCGGATTTTCATATTTGTATTACTCTGCACATTTTTCCTTGATCACCTTTGAAAGCTCTCCTATGACCTGGTTCACAAGATCTTGCTGTTCGGCTTCTACCATGATCCTTATGAGCGGTTCGGTGCCTGAGGGTCTCAGCACTATCCTTCCTTTTCCACCCAGGAAACCTTCCATCTCCATTACTTTTGCCATGACCTCTTCGCTCTCCATTATTTTATTTTTATCAGTAACTCTAATATTCTCAAGATGCTGGGGAAATCTGGGTACCAGATCATATATTTTATTTATATCATATCCGCTTTTTACAATTGCATTCAGAAATTCAAGTGTACTTATTATTCCATCACCCGTCGGGCTTATATCCTTAAAAATAATATGGCCGGATTGCTCCCCTCCCAGTGCACTATCGATCTCAAGCATCCTTTCCAGCACATACCTGTCACCAACTGGTGTTTTTTCTACTTCTATCCCGTTTTCATTCATCAATTTCTCAAAACCCATATTTGCCATTATCGTAGTAACCAGTTTATTGTTTTTTAATTTATTATTCTTTACCATATCCAGCGCACAGAAAGCTATTATACTATCTCCGTCGAGTACATTTCCTTTACTGTCACAAGCAATTACCCTGTCCCCGTCACCGTCATAAGCAAAGCCGATATCTGCACTCCCGGCGGTCATTAGTTTTTTTATCTGCTCAGGATGAGTAGAACCGCAGTTATCGTTTATATTTTCTCCGGTCAACCCGGTATTATATGTTATGACATCGGGCCCGAACCTTTCAAGTGCCCTGGAAGCCAGGATGCTTGATGCGCCATTGGCGCAATCCAGCACTATTTTTAATCCCTTTAAATCCATATCATATTTCCTGCAAACCCGGTCCAGATATATTTTTGGGGCATCTTCTAAATATTCATACCTTCCCACATCATTGCCCAGCGGGAGAGACTTATTATCCAGATCATTAGTTATATAGTCTTCTATCTCTTTTTCCTGGGTATCTGATAATTTCTGTCCATTTTTCCCAAAAAGTTTGATCCCATTATCTTCGAGGGGATTATGAGAAGCAGATATGACTACGCCGCCATCGAGATTCATTATATTGGCAATAAGAGCTACTGCAGGCGTAGTGATGATACCGGTATCGACAATATCATGTCCGCTGGAAAGTATGCCTGCAGATAGAGCATTCTTAAGAAAATCACCCGAAGGTCTTGGATCTCTTCCTATGATTATCCTGCCCCTGGATCCGCTGCCTGTTAAAAATCTTGCAGCTGCCCTGCCTACTTTTAAAGCCAGCTCTGCTGTAAGCTCACGGTTTGCAAGTCCCCTTATTCCGTCTGTCCCGAATAATCTTCTAATATCTTTCATAAATTACCTCTACTATTGTCTCAGTCATGGTCTGACCTAATTGTCTGTATAAACTTTTTTTACATACGGCGAAGTCATGCAAGATAGTAACCTAAAATAATTTAAATTAAAAGAAATTATACCCCCAACTCTGAATTTAAAAAATCTTTTTCTCTATCGCTATTATTGGTTCTGGGACCTATTCCAAATAGACTATGGCCACTACTCTGCGTAACTATTGATATCCCGGGTAAAACACAATACATATTATCCATATTTCTATCCTGCTATCACCCCAGGATCCTTATTCCCGCACCCCTCATGGCTGAACTGACTAGTTGATCCCCACAAATACACTTTATAATACCAACGACCGATATGCCTTCATAGGCGTATCGGTCGTTTATAAGTCTGGTATTATGTAATATTTTTCCTAAATCTATTTTTAATCTGGGAAAATACATAAAAAATATATATTTTTATCTCTTTGAGAACTGTGGTCTTTTCCTGGCTTTCTTCAGACCGTATTTCTTTCTTTCTTTCATCCTCGAATCCCTGGTAAGAAATCCTTCGCGTTTCAGGATATCCCTGAACTCCCCATTTATCTCAAGAAGCGCCCTGGAGATCCCATGCCTTAATGCTCCGGCCTGACCCGTGATTCCTCCACCCAATAATTGGGCAACTACATCATATGCACTGTCAGTATTCGTGAGCTTTAATGGCTCAACGATCATCGTCGTTAAAGCTTCTCTGTTAAAATACTCTTTAAAATCTTTTTGATTTACTATTATTTTTCCCTCTCCGGGAATAAGCCTTACTTTAGCAATTGAAGTCTTTCTCCTGCCGGTCGCATAATAATTAACTTTTTCAGCCACTTATAACTCCTTTATAAATCTATTTTTTCAGGATTTTGAGCTTTATGAGGATGATCAGGCCCGCTATAGACTTTTAGCTTCCTGAGTACGATCCTTCCAAGAGTATTGTGGGGGATCATGCCTCGCACAGCATTCTTTATCACAAATTCCGGATTCTTTTTCAGCATCTCTTCCAGACTTGTTGATTTTAGATTTCCCACATAACCGGAATGGCGGTAGTACTTCTTGTCCTCAAGCTTGTTTCCACCTTTTACTTTTATTTTCTCTGCATTAATGATAATCATAAAATCACCACAATCAACATGCGGTGTAAAAGTAGGTTTATCCTTACCACGCAGTTTTATGGCTATTTCAGTAGCTAATCTGCCCAGGATCTTATCAGTGGCATCTACTATATACCATTTTCTTTTTATTTCTTCTCTTTTTAAATTAAATGTCTTTGTTCCTACAACTACCATAAATTCCTCCACATATAATATCAATACTCTACTCTGGTTAAAAACAACCCCCTGGCCGGCGCCATGCTTGAAGCAAAATTATTGCCCCCGCCAGTAATAGCTTGCTTTAAATCTACCAGACTTTTTTCACCTTTGCCTACTTCTAATATGGTACCTACCATTATCCTTACCATATTGTATAAAAATGAATTTGCCACTATCTTGAATGTAATGACATCTTCATCATCACTTGTAACCGTAAAACTATAAATTCTCCTTATGGTCGATACACCTGAAAGGCTAGGGCTTGCAAAAGATACAAAATCCCTTTTTCCTACAAATATCCTTGCAGCTTTCCTCATCAGGCGCATATCCAGTCCACAGGTTAACAATATGCTATACTTTTTCAAAAAAACACTCTGGTAATTGGCATTTACCACATAATATCTATACTCCCTGGACTTCGCATCCTTTCTGGAATTAAAGGAGGGGGATATTTTCTTTATCGATTTTATTCCAATATCTTCAGGCAATACACTGTTTGTTGACCATTTAAAACGGTAAAGGTCAAGGTCAAGTCCGGTTTTAAAATTGATCACCTGTCCCCTTGCATGGACTCCTGAATCGGTTCTCCCGGCATATTGAAGGACTACCACATCTCCAAGTACCCTTGATATTGCCTTTGTCAATTCCTCCTGGACAGTCCTTGTGCCTTCCGGCTGGACCTGAAAACCATTAAAGCCGGTACCATCATACTCGACTATAGCCAAATAATTATTCATAATATATTGGCCTGTTTCATCTTTAATTTTCAAACAACAAAATCCTTATATTATCCACATATAAGCCCTCATGGAACATACCAGATATGAGCCTACTCTACCAATTCCATTATTGCCAGCGGTGCACCGTCACCCGGTCTGTTTTTATATTTTACAATTCTTGTATAACCGCTGGATTTCTGGTACATGCCTGGTGCAACTTCATTAAAAAGTTTTCTGACTGTATCAGTATTTCCAAGCAAACGGATACAATTTCTCCTGGATGCCAGGCTATCATTTTTCGCTATACCTATTAATTTATCCACAAAACCGCGCAATTGTTTAGCTTTTGGAAGTGTTGTCGTGATCCTTCCATTTTCAAATAATGAAATTGCAAGGTTTCTCATAATCGATTTCTGGTGGGCACTATTTCCACCGAATTTCTTTGCCTTCTTTGGCACAACCATTTCTATTTCTCCCGATCATTATTGTTTCTTAAAAGATAGTCCAAGTTCCTTGATCTTGTCCTTTACTTCCTGGATTGATTTCTGGCCGAAATTCCTGATATCCAGGAGTTCGTCTTCAGTGTACTCCAGAAGTTTTTCAACAGTATCTACTCCCTCTCTCTTCAGGCAATTATATGCCCTGACTGATAATTCAAGTTCTTCGATCGAAGGATATTCCTGTTTGTCATCTTCCTCCTCGATCTCCTCAAAAATAGGCATATCTTTTTGGGTCTCATCTGAGAGGTCTATTAAAAGAGCCATATAATCATTTATTATCTTTGAGGCCTGGCTTAAAGCATCTTCAGGTTTTATGCTTCCATTTGTCTTTATATCGACTGAAAGCTTGTCAAAGTTTGTCATCTGGCCGACACGGGTATTATCCACCTTAAATGAAACTATTTTTACAGGAGAGAAAATTGTATCCAGGGGGATAACACCTAATGGCTCTCCCTCTATAGTATTTTCCTCTGCTGTCCTGTATCCCTTGTCCTTTTCAACCTTCATCTCTGCTTTTATGCTTCCTTTTTTGGTAAGCGTGCAAATATAGCTGTCAGGGTTTATGACTTCTACTTCAGCAGGAAGACTGATATCGCCCGCTGTTATTTCTCCTGAACCCTTTTTGTCCAGCTTCAATATAACCGGGTCATCTCCCTCAAGTTTAAAGACGATATCCTTCAAGTTAGCTGTGAACTCTATCATGTCTTCCCTCATGCCTTCAATGGTGGAAAATTCATGCATGGCAGAGTCCATTTTTATCTGGGTTATACCCACGCCTTCTATCGAGGATAACAGAACTCTCCTGATCGAGTTTCCCAGAGTATGTCCAAAACCTCTTTCAAGGGGTTCTATTATAAACTCACCCTGAAAATCATCTGTAGATTTGACCTTAACATTAGGTTTATGCATTTTTAACAATTTATATCAACCTCCCAAAGAAAGTAAATTATTATTTTGAGTAAAGCTCTACAATGATCTGCTCATTGATAGGTGCTTGTATGTCTTCTCTTTCAGGAAGCCTCAGGATCTTACCTTTTAAATTTTCAAGATCCGATTCCAGCCACTGAGGAATACTTATGGTACCACCTGATTCTTTTGCCTCCAGAATCGGCATTATTTCTTTGCTTCCGGATGCAATACTTATTTCCTGGCCCTCTTTTACAGGATAGGAACCTATATCCACTTTTTTACTATCTACCTGCACATGTCCATGATTTATAAGTTGCCTGGACTGGGCCCTTGAAGTCGCAAATCCCATCATATATACAATATTATCCAAACGTGTTTCAAGAAGCTGCAGAAGGATCTCACCAGTAATACCTCTGGTCTTTACGGCTTTTTTATAATAATTAGAGAACTGTTTCTCAAGTACTCCATAATATCTTTTTGCTTTCTGCTTTTCACGGAGCTGCGTATAGTATTCTGTCTCGACTACTCTCCTTTTTGCTCTCTGGCCGGGAGAATAGGGTTTCTTTTCTATTCCACACTTATCTGAGAAGCATCTCTGTCCTTTAAGAAATAATTTCTCTTTTTCTCTCCTGCACTGTTTGCAAGCTGCAATTTTGACCACTGCCATTCTATTTAAACTCCTTTATATGATTATTAGACTCTACGTCTTTTAGGTTGTCTGCATCCATTATGTGGAACCGGGGTGACATCTATGATGGCACCTATTTCCAGGCCGGCAGCTTGAAGTGATCTAACGGCAGTCTCCCTACCAGATCCTACTCCTTTTACTCTTACATCTACCTTTGCAAGGCCGTGTTCCTGAGCATTTTTTGCCACTGCTGTAGCTGTTATCTGTGCTGCATAAGGGGTACTCTTCCTTGAACCTTTAAAACCCTGTCCCCCTGCGCTCCCCCAGGCAATAGTATTGCCCTGCTGATCAGTAATATTTACAATAGTATTATTAAAAGTAGACTGTACATGAGCTATTCCATAAGGTACATTCTTCTTATCTTTATTTTTTATTCTCTTTTTTGCGGTATTTTTCTTAACCAAACCTACCCCTTATATCTAATTTTTTAAGTAGCGATCTTCTTCCTGATACCAACACTCTTTTTACGGCCCTTCCTGGTCCTTGCATTAGTATGGGTTCTCTGACCCCTTACAGGAAGTCCGCGCCTGTGCATTATCCCACGGTATGAATTTATTTCTATGAGCCTTTTTATATTCTGGCTCACTTCTCTTCTTAAATCTCCCTCGATCTTTATATTGTTTTCAAGATAATCCCTTATTTTTACTACTTCGTCTTCAGTCAGGTCTTTAGCCTTAGTATCCCTTTTGATACCGAGCTCATCTACTATCTTCTCAGCAGTAGTCCGCCCAACACCAAAAATATAAGTAAGAGAAATATTTACATGTTTTTCATTAGGTATGTCTACCCCTGCAATCCTAACCAAGCGTGTGCCTCCTTAGCCTTGTTTCTGCTTATGTCTCGGGTTTTTACATATGATCAGTACTTTACCTTCTCTTTTGATAACCCTGCAATTATTACATATTTTTTTAACTGATGGTTTGACTTTCATCCTATTTCCTCTTTCCATCAAAAATTATTTTTATAACCATTAATATTTAATTTTGTCTATTTTTTCCTGTATGTTATCCGGCCCCTGGAAAGGTCATATGGTGATATTTCCACTTTTACCGAATCTCCCGGTAAGATCTTTATATAATGCATCCTCATCTTACCCGATATATGAGCCAATAATTTATGGCCGTTTTCCAACTCCACCCTGAACATAGCATTAGGAAGTGCTTCCAAAATCTTTCCTTCGGCTTCTATAATGCCTTCTTTTTTAGAGATATCCTTACCTCCTGTTATTTAGTAAAAATCTAAAATCAGCACGAATAAACAGATTACCAAAAAACCTCTTAGATGTCTACTAATTTATCACTTATTTCTACTCCGCACCAGGCTATATCCTTGTCAATACAAGCGGTCCATCCTGGGTGACTGCAACAGAATCCTCAAAGTGGCAAGATAGCTTTCTATCAGCCGTAGCTACTGTCCACAGATCATCAAGTATCTCGACATCGCTTCCGCCTTCATTGAGCATTGGTTCTATTGCAAGTACCATTCCCTTTTTTAAAAGCGGTCCCTGTCCGGGTGGTCCATAATTCAATATCTGGGGATCCTCATGCATCTTTTTCCCGATCCCGTGTCCTACAAAATCCCTGACTACAGAAAATCCGGATGAAAGAGCTCTTTTTTCTATACAGTTGGAAAGATCAGATAATCTATTGCCGGCAATACATTTATCGATAGCTTTATCGAGTGCCTCGCTAGTAGCTTTCCATAGCTTTTCTGCAGTAGAATTTACTTCACCGATCATAAAACTCCTGGCAGCATCTCCGTAAAAGCCATTCTTCTTAACCCCAACATCAATAGATACCAGATCTCCATTATCTATCCTGTTCTTCCCGGGGATCCCGTGCACTACTTCTTCATTTATTGAAATACAAATGCTGCTTGGAAAGGCTCTACTTGAAAGTCTTCCCATATAACCCTTGAATGCAGGAGTTGCCCCATGAGCCCTTATCGTCTTTTCAGCTATCCTGTCGATCTCCCCGGTTGTGATACCCGGTTCCAGTATTTTTTCAATTTTCAAAAGAACTCTTGCAACAATTTGACCAGCCTCTTTCATTGTCTCTATCTCAGAAGCTGATTTACAAATTATCATAAACTTTTTAGTATCCTTTCAGTTACTTCCCCTGCTGTGCCCAGACCGTCAATAACTGTAAACACTCCACTTTTACTGTAATACTCAATAAGTGGCTGCGTTTCTTTCTCGTATACCTCCAGGCGGTGCCTGATAATATCCCCTTCATCATCTTTGCGGATAATAAGTTCTCCTCCGCAATCCGGGCATAACTCGCCATTATTGCACTCTGCCACACTTGTTATCTTTTGGCATTTTCTGCAAGTCCTTCTCATGCCAAGCCTGTTTATTATCTCATTATTATCAACAGCGATATTTATCACATGGTCCAGTCTGAGTCCAATCTTTTCAAGCATTTCTGCAAACTTTTTGGCCTGCACCAGGTTTCTTGGAAAACCGTCCATGAGAAATCCGTTCTCAGCAGAATCCCCCTGAATGAAATTCTTGATTATTTCAATTACCAGCTCATCAGTGACCAGCTTACCGCTTTCTACAAAACTCTTTGCCTTAAGACCCAATTCTGTTTTATTTTTTATCTCTTTCCTCAAGATATCTCCTGTCGAGACATGAGGTATGTCAAATTTTTTAGAGATCTTCTCTGCCTGTGTGCCCTTTCCGGCACCAGGAGCTCCAAGCATAACTATCCTCATTTTAAAAATCCTTCATAGTCCCTCATAGTCAACTGGGATTCAAGTTGTCTCATTGTATCAAGAGCCACACCTACTGTGATCAGTATAGATGTCCCTCCAAACCTGAAGGGTATTTGTAGATAATTTATCAAAACCTCCGGAAGTAAAGCCACAATTGCAAGGAATACCGCACCTGGAAGTGTTATCCTGTTAAGTACATTGGTCAAATAATCAGCTGTATTCCTTCCGGGTCTTATGCCGGGTATAAATCCTCCATACCTTCTTAGATTATCAGCAGTATCTATGGGATTAAAAGTAATGGCTGTATAGAAATATGCAAATATAATAATAAGTGTGGTATAGCTTATAGCATATATGGGATTTATATTGCCCTGGGCAGACGGACTAAGCGCGTCTGCAAAAGCTTGTATCCACGGGTTCGGGATAAATTGTGCAATAGTAGCAGGGAATAAAAGGATAGCAATAGCAAGTATTATAGGCATTACACCGGACTGGTTTACTCTTAATGGCAGATAAGTGCTCTGCCCGCCAAAGACTTTCCGGCCCACTACTCTTTTGGCATACTGTACGGGAATTTTCCTCTCACCCTGCTGAATCATTATAATAGCCATTATTATACCTATTGTAAGGATCACGAATATTGCCAGGAAAAAATAATTCGTACCCTGCAGCCTGAAAAGGCTTATTACCTGTCCCGGCATCCTTGATACGATATTTGCAAATATAATGAGAGAGATACCATTTCCTATGCCATTGATATTGATAAGTTCTCCCAGCCACATTATAAGAGTCGTGCCGGCAGTTAGTGTTATTACGATCAATACAACATTGGGAATATTAAAATTTGGTATGGCGCCAAAATTCCTGAAGAAATATGTCATAGTCACTGCCTGGATAAGAGCGAGCACTACTGTAAGATATCTTGAGATCTGGTTTATTTTCCTCCGGCCGACTTCACCCTGTTTTGAAAGCTGTTCCAGTTTAGGTATCACTACCTGAAGGAGCTGCATGATGATAGTCGCAGTAATATAGGGCATGATGCCAAGTGAAAAGACGGCAAAGTTACCCAGTGCGCCTCCTGCGAAAAGGTCCATCATCCCAAGTACGCCGGTTTCTACCTGAGCCAGTATCACTTCGGCATCTACACCGGGAATAGTGATATTGGCCCCCAGCCTGTAAATAGCAAGGATCCCAATAGTAAATAATATTTTATTTCTTATCTCTTTAATCCTGAAAGCTGTTAACAGTGCTCGAAGCATTAGATTACCTCCGCTTTTCCTCCAGCTTTTTCTATTTTTGCGATCGCACTTGCGCTAAATGCATTTGCCTTCACTGTAAGTTTTTTAGATAACTGGCCATTACCCAGTACTTTTAAAGGAGAGTCTTTCCTCATTATAAGACCTTTTTTATCAAGTAGCTTATAATCAATAATGATATCCTCTTTAAAATTTTCCAGATCGCCTACATTTATAATATTTGATACTCTTTTCCTGAGATTCTTAAAACCTTTAAGATGCGGGACCCTTCTCTGGAGAGGCATTTGTCCACCTTCAAAACCTATCCTGGTCTTTCCGCCTGAACGGGACAATTGTCCTTTGGTGCCTCTACCACTCGTAGTTCCATGTCCGGAACCATTTCCGCGGCCCACTCTCTTTTTCTTCTTCAACGATTTAGGGGACTCTAATTCACTGAGTTTCACTGTTTTTCCTCCTAATATTATTAAAACTTCTTTTAGGTAGATAATTTATATTAATTTAGATCTTCAGGTCCGGTCTTCCCGCGGATCTGTGCGATTTCTTCAGGAGACTTCAAAGACTTTAATCCATCGACTGTAGCATTTACGATGCTTAAAGCATTTGAACTGCCAAGTGATTTGGTCAATATGTTTTTTACTCCTGCAAGTTCGAGTATTATCCTTACCGGTCCACCTGCGATCACTCCCTTACCATGTGATGCCGGTTTCATAAAAACATTTCCTGCACCTCTACGTGCATTTATCTGGTAAGGAATAGTGCCCTCAATAAGAGGTATCTTAAACATATTCTTCTTTGCATCATTCACGCCTTTTTGGATAGCTGTTGAGACTTCATTAGCTTTTCCAAATCCTACTCCAACTCTTCCGTTCATGTCTCCTACCGCAACAAGGGCGCTAAAACTGAATCTTCTTCCACCTTTTACAACTTTTGCAACCCTATTTATCTTTATTACTTTTTCGGCTAGTTCTGTATTCTTAGGTACTTCTGCCACTAACAATCCTCCTTTAAATATACTAAAATTTTAATCCGCCTTTACGCGCACCTTCTGCAAGAGCCTTGATCCTGCCGTGATATTTATATCCGCTTCTATCAAAGACTATCATATCTATTTTTTTATCAAGAGCCTTTTTTGCGAGGGCTTCACCTGTCCTAAAGCTTATATCGATCTTCCCTTTATCATCTTTTTTGACATCTATTTCTTTGCTTGAGATCCCTAGAAGGGTCCTGCCTGTAACATTGTCGATTATCTGGCCGTAGATATATTTTGAACTACGGAATACGCAAAGCCTGGGTCTTGAAAAATTACTCTTTACTTTCAGGCGGGATCTTATTTTTCTCTTAAACTTATTATCTTTTCTCTGTATTCTTGTCTTCATTTATTCTCCTGTTAAATTATCCTGCTGCACTGATAGCAGCTTTTCCTACTTTTCGTCTGATGACCTCATCGGCATACTTTATTCCCTTACCCTTGTAGGGTTCAGGAGGCCTTATTTTTCTTATATTTGCAGCTGTCTCTCCAACAATCTGCTTATTAATGCCACTTACAATAATAGTTGTATTGTCAGGAACTTCAAAAGTGATGCCTTCGGGCTTTTTAAAAACCACCGGATTTGAATAACCTACAAGCATCTCAAGATCACTGCCCTTGATGCTTGTCCTGTATCCTACCCCTACTATTTTTAAGGTCTTGGAAAATCCTTCAGAGACTCCCAATACCATATTATTTAACAGGCTCCTGTATAGGCCGTATTTTGACCTTACTTCTTTGCTTGTAGAAAGAGGTCTTATGATGACATTATCTTCTTCACGGTCTATTTTGACAGCTTTTCCATCATACTCCTGGTTTAGCTCTCCAAGTTTCCCTTTTACAAAAATGTTGTTTTTTTCTATTTTTATTTCAACACCATCCGGAACAACTACTGGTTTCTTACCTATCCTGGACAAAATCGAACTCCTCTCTTATTACCAAACTGAACAGATCACTTCGCCGCCTATTCCAGATTCCTTTGCCTTTGAACCTGTAAGCACGCCCTTTGAGGTGGACACTATAACTACTCCCATTCCACCCATGACCTGTGGTATTTTATTTTTTTCTGCATATACTCTAAGACCGGGCTTGCTGATCCTCTTTAGACCGCCGATAGCACAACTCCCATCTTTAATATATTTTAAATGTACTTTTATCACGCCCTGGATACCTTCATCTTTCCTGATCTCATGGCTTCTTATAAAACCTTCTTCATCAAGGATCTTTGCAATATCTCCTTTGAATTTTGAAAAAGGTATAACCACGATATCCATATTAGTGGTGTAAGCATTTTTGATCCTTGCCAACATATCGGCAATGGGATCAGACATATACGACATAAATTTCTCCTTTTACCAACTGGACTTGGTCAGTCCGGGAATCTTCCCTTCATGAGCCAATTCTCTTAAACAAATACGACACAACCCGAATTTCCTAAAATAACCTCTCGGCCTGCCGCACCTAAAACATCTATTATATTGTCTTGTCTTATATTTCGGTTCTCTTTTTTGTTTTGCTATTAATGATTTCTTAGCCACAGAGTCCTCCTACTGGCTCGCATTATTATTTCTAAACGGAAATCCGAATTCTGTTAACAGATCCAATCCATTGGAATCATTAACCGATGAAGTGGCAATAGTTATATTCATCCCCTTTACGGATTCTACCTTATCATAGTTTATTTCCGGAAAGATCAGTTGTTCCTTGATCCCCATGGTGTAATTACCTGCACCATCAAAACTTTTTTTGGATAATCCCCTGAAGTCCCTGACTCTCGGCAGTGAAATACTTAATAACCGGTCAAGGAATTCATACATCATATTCCCCCTGAGAGTTACCATGCAACCGATGGGATTACCTTCTCTTACTTTGAAATTTGCAATGGATTTCTTTGCTTTTGTAATAACTGGTCTTTGCCCGGTTATTACTGCCAGATCCTCACTTGCAGCGTCAAGCTCTTTTATATTCTCCGTCGCTGTGCCTACTCCCATATTTACACAGATCTTCTGTAATCTGGGTATTTCCATTATATTATTATACTTCCCACTCTTCATGAGTTTGGGTACGATCTCTTTTGTATACTTTTCTTTAAGTCTGGGTTTCATCTATACACCTCAAGCAATATCTTAAATCTGCTGATTACATTTTTTACAAACTCTGGATTTCTGGCCAGATCCACTTATATCAAACCCCATCCTGGCAGGTTTTCCCGCAATTAGGACATACTACCCTTGACATTGGCAATACTAATAGGACCTTCTTTCTTGATTATACCGCCCGGCTTACTCTGGTCCTTCTGCCTGGTATGTTTATTTATTATATTGGCCCCTTCTACAAAAACTTTTCCATCCTCATTATTGATCCTCAGGACCTTTCCTAATTTGCCCCTGTCCTTACCTTTTATGATCTTTACTTTGTCATTCTTTTTTATCTTTAGCATTTAAGTCTCCTAATTATAATACTTCCGGTGAAAGAGATATTATCTTCATAAAATTCTTTTCCCTCAGTTCCCTGGCTACAGGGCCGAAGATCCTGGTTCCTCTGGGATTATTGGTAATATCAATAATAACGGCGGCATTCTCATCAAACCTGATATATGAGCCGTCCGGTCTTCTATACTGTTTTTTTGATCTTACAAGTACAGCTCTTACGATTTCGCTCTTCTTGACCACTCCGCCAGGATTAGCAACTTTTACAGTAGCTACAAAAATATCACCTATTCGTGCATATCTCCTTTTGGATCCTCCAAGGACTTTTATGCATTTTATTTCTTTTGCACCTGTATTATCAGCGATCTTTACTTTACTTTCCGCTTGAATCATCTTGTTTTCCTTATCTATTCAGCTTTCTTGACAACTTCTTCCAGTCTCCATCTCTTGGTCTTGCTCAAAGGCCTGGTCTCAGTAATCTTAACTACATCACCTAGTTTGCCATTTTGCTTGGGATCATGCGCTTTATACTTTTTTATTCTTCTTAAGATCTTACTATATAGAGGATGTTTGTAATGAGACTCTACAGCAACAACAATGGTCTTTTCCATTTTGTCACTTACTATTGTACCTATTCTCGTTTTTCTATTTGCCCTATCCAAAAAAATCCTCCTTACTTGCTTTCACTACTGGTTTTAATCTTTTTATCTTCTTTTTTGCCGGCCTTCTTAACTGATATTTTCCTTGCAGCCGGACTTTTTTTCTTTCCTGCGCTTTTTTTAGTTTTTAGTTCCTGGTTTATACCCAGTTCTTTTTCACGTATTAGCGTCTCTACCAGGGCAATATCCCTGCCCAGATTGCCAATAGTCTGTGTATTCTCTACCTGGCCTATGGCTTTTTGAAACTTTAGAGTAAAAAGGTTTTTCTTAATATCATTAAGTTTTCCTTCAAGTTCCTCTTTTGTCTGTTCTCTTATATCACTTGCTCTCATTTTTATTCCAATCATTCTTACTGTTCGTCGTAAATAAACTTGGTTTTTATTGATAATTTATTTGAAGCCAGCCTTATAGCTTCTTTTGCAACATCCAGGCTTACTCCGGAGAGTTCAAACATCACTTTTCCGGGTTTTACAACAGCCACCCAGCTCTCAGGAGCACCTTTGCCGCCTCCCATACGGGTCTCAGCCGGTTTTTTGGTTATTGGCTTATGAGGGAAGACACTTATCCATACCTTACCTCCCCTTTTAATATGCCTGGTAAGCGCAACTCTTGCTGCCTCAAGTTGCTTGCTTGTTACCCATCCTGGTTCAAGGGCCTGCAGACCATATTCTCCAAAAGCAAGGTTTGTTCCTCCCTTTGAAGGTCCTTTCATCCTGCCTCTATGCACTTTCCTATGCTTAACCCTTTTTGGCATCAACATCGCTGCCATGAATATCTCCTAACTTAAACTTTTTTTTCCTGGTCTTTTTTATCTTCTTTGCTTTTAGCTTCTGCGCTGGTAGTTTTACCTTTTTTGGTATCACTATCTTTTTTTATATCAGCTTTTTCTACTTCTTTCTTAATGATCTTTGCCTTAGACTCTTTGGCTTTTTCTGCAATTCTTTCTTTTGCCTTGCTTTCACTGGCTAAATCTTTTTTATCTTTAACTATTTCTACCTTTTTATCTTCAACTGCTTTTACTTTTTCGTATTTCTTTTCTGAAACATCTTTACCGGGTTTTTTGTCCGGGGCAGCTCTTCCGCCCTCTCTCGGTCCCTTGAACCTTCTTCTTGGTTTTTCCTTCCGCTTCTCTTCCGGTTTCCCCAATATGGAAGTCTCTTCACCATTATCCTTAAAAATAACATCACCCTTGTACAGCCAGACTTTTACACCGATCTTTCCGAAAGTAGTCTTGGCCTCAGTGAAACCATAATCTATGTCCGCTCTCAATGTATGAAGCGGTACCCTACCTTCCCTATACCATTCTGTTCTTGCCATTTCAGCTCCGCCAAGCCTGCCTGAACACTGTACCTTTACTCCTTTTGCTCCTGCTTTCATCGATAAGGTCATTGCTTTTTTCATAGCCTTCCTGAAACTTACTCTTCCTAGCAGCTGGCCGGCAATACTCTCTGCTACCAGTTTGGCTACAAGTTCAGGCTTTTTGACCTCGACTATATTTAACTGAATAATATTTCCAGTGGTATCTTCGATCAATTTTCTTATATCATTGATAGTGGCGCCTCTACGCCCGATCACCATACCGGGTTTAGATGTGTGCATGTCAATTTTGACTTCTTCAGCAGTCCTCTCCATCTCTATCTTTAGAGATACCTGCATTTCCCAATTGATCTTCAATTATTTTTCTAATTACAAGATCTTCTTTTAATAATTTTGCATAGTCCTTGGTTGCAAACCATCTGGATTGCCATCCCTTATTGATCCCTATTCTCAGTCCTATCGGATTAACCTTTTGACCCATTACCCTTAGCCTCCTCTTCTTTGCCATCAGAAACGATCACGGTCAAATGTGAAGTCCTTTTTCTTATCCTTGTAGCCCTTCCTCTTGCCCTGGGTCTGAATCTCTTTAGTATAGGACCTTCATTAATAAATATTTTTACTACCACCAGGTCATCTTCGACCATTTTATGATTCTCGGTAGCATTTGCCGCTGCACTCTGAACCGCTTTCCTGATTATCAGGGCAGCTTTTTTTGTTGTGAATGTAAGCAAGTCTACTGCATCATCCACTCTTTTGGATCTTATAGCATCTGCTACATATCTTAATTTTCTTGGCGATATCCTAATAAATTTTTCAACTGCCTTAGCTTCCAAGCTACTGCCCCCTTGCTAAACTACTTTTATCATTCTGTAACTGTTGCCGTACTCTCACTTTTACTACCACCTTTAAATGTATGCGGTCGAATGGACCTTGTCGGTGCAAATTCACCTAATTTATGTCCTACCATCGATTCTGAAATAAAGATGGGGACATGCCTCCTGCCGTCATGAACCGCAATTGTATGTCCTACCATCTCAGGAAATACTGTTGAGGCCCTGGACCAGGTCCTTACGATCTTTTTGTCGCCAGCTTCATTTAGTTTATTAATCTTTTCTAGAAGTTTCTCTTCTATGAAAGGTCCTTTTTTTAAAGACCTTGACATAAGTATCCTCCTCTGGTCAAAACCTTATTTGTTTCTTCTCCTGACAATATACTTGTCAGTAGCCTTGTTTTTCTGCCTTGTCCTATATCCCAGGGTAGGCTTGCCCCATGGTGTAACCGGATCTCTTCCGGAACTTTTATTCTTTCCTTCGCCGCCGCCATGAGGGTGATCTACCGGGTTCATGGCTGTACCCCTGACTGTAGGCCTTACTCCCAGCCATCTTTTTCTACCTGCTTTACCAAGATTTATAATCTCATGGCTGGTATTTCCTATCTGGCCTATGGTAGCTCTGCATGTCATCCTTACAAGTCTTACTTCTCCAGAAGGAAGTTTAACATTTGCATATCTGCCTTCTTTTGCAAGAAGCTGGGCAAATCCTCCGGCAGACCTCACAAGCTCGGCCCCTTTACCCTCTTTGAGCTCGATATTGTGAATTATGGTACCAACAGGAATATTAGCGATAGGAAGACTGTTTCCTACTATGATATCAGCTTTTTCACCGGACATGATCTTGTCTCCCACCTTTAACTTAAGCGGGGCAAGTATATATTTTTTCTCTCCGTCACTATAGACCAGGAGAGCTATCCTTGCGCTTCTATTCGGATCATATTCAATATGAGTAACCTTTGCAGGGATATCGTCTTTTGTTCTTTTAAAATCAATTATCCTATATAACCTTTTATGTCCGCCCCCGCTATGCCTCCTGGTTATCCTTCCGGCATTATTACGTCCCGCCCTTTTATTAAGGGAGCTGGTAAGTGCTTTTTCGGGCCTCTTTTTTGAGAGATCCGAAAAATCTGCCACCGATGCACCTCTTCTACCGGGAGTGGTAGGTTTATATTTTCTTATAGCCAACTTCTATACCTCCAAACTAAATCAGACCGACTCAAAGAAATCGATCTTGTCTTTTTTACCAAGAGTAACAACAGCTTTTTTCTTTCTTGAACTTCTACCAACAGATTTACCCAGTCTCCTGGGTTTAGACTTAATATTGCTGGTGCTTATTTTTACGACTTTTACATTAAATATCTCTTCAATAGCACTTTTTATCTGGCTCTTTGTCGCTCTTAGATCAACAAAAAAAGAATATCTTTTATCTTGAACTCCCGCATAGCTTTTCTCAGATACTACGGGAGCGATTATTATATCTCTAGGATTTGGACTTATCATCAGTCATCCTCTCCATCATCTCAGTTAGTGTATTTTTTGTAAAAACAACATAGTCTGCAAGCATCAGATAATATGCATTAAGTCCCCTTGCGCTCTCGACTATTACATTAGAAATGTTCCTGAATGATTTTGAACTATTATCATTAAGGTTTTCGATCACTACAAGGACTTTACCGTCACTTATCTTTAAGCTATTAAGGATCTTTGCAGCTTCTTTTGTATTAGGTTTCTTAAATCCAAAATCATCTACTACAAAAAGTTTTTTATCCTTAAATTTTTCAGAAAGTGCAATAGCTTTTGCTTTTTTAATAACTTTTTTATTAAGTTTAAATGAATAATCCCTGGGCTTCGGGCCAAAAACAACTCCTCCACCTTTCCATAAAGGTGATCTTATTGTACCTGCCCTTGCATTACCGGTTCCCTTTTGACGCCATGGCTTCCTGCCACCGCCCCTTACTTCGCTTCTTCCTTTTGTACTATGAGTACCGGACCTTTGCTGTGCCAGGTATCTTCTAATATCCTGATAGATTACCTCTGATCTTGCACCCTGCTTCACCAGATCATCAGATATCTTTATTTTTTCTTTTTCCTTGCCCTGCTTGTCAACAACACTTAAGCTAGCCATCTTTTTCTCCTAAACAAATTTCTAAATCTTTTTCAGATATACCATGCTACCCTTGGGACCGGGAACACTACCCCTTACCAGGATCAGGTTTTCTTCTGTGATAATATCCACTATCTCCGTTTTTGGAAGAGTCACTCTTTTCCCACCCATTCTTCCGGGCATCTTCTTACCCTTTTGTATCTTGCCCGGAGTGGCACACATACCTACTGCACCAGGGATCCTGTGAGCATGAGAACCGTGAGACATTCTCCCCCTATGGAAATTATGTCTTTTTATAACACCGGCAAATCCTTTGCCTTTAGACTTCCCTGTTATCTTTATATTGTCCCCGGCCTTGAATATAGTAATATCTATACTATCGCCAGGTTTATATTCCTTATCGAATTCTTCTACCCTGATTTCCTTAAGGTATCTTTTAATGTCGATCTTGTTCTTGGCATATATTCCTTTAATGGGTTTATTGATTAATTTTTCCTTAGTGGAACCTATTCCTACCTGGAGGCTATTATACCCATTTTTTTCTTTATCTTTTACTTGTACCACTATGCATGGTTCAGCTTCGATGGCTGTCACGTATACAGCATCGCCATTATCCCTAAATACCTGGGTACAACCCAATTTTTTTCCATATAGTGCATCTACCATTTTTACTCCACTTTCACTTTTTAACACCAGACCCAAAGCCGCCAGTTTATATTATTTGGCCAGCCACGTCAACAATATTTTCCCTTAAATTATGGGGATCTAGGATTTGATCTCGATATCCACTCCAGCTGGAAGACTGAGCCTCATAAGAAGATCAACAGTCTTCGGTGTCGGCTCTAATATGTCTATCAGCCTCTTGTGGGTCCTGATCTCAAAATGTTCCCTTGAATCCTTGTTCACATGGGGTGATCTTATAACGCAATAAACATTCTTTTTGTTTGGTAATGGAACCGGACCGGAAACTTTTGCTCCGGAATTCTCTATGGTCTCCACTATCTTTTTAGCAGACCTGTCTATCACTTCATGATCATATGCTTTTAATTTTATTCTAATTTTCTGATCTATTTTAGTCGCTGCCAAATTATTTCCTCCTAAATCACCTAAAACTTTTTATCTTACTCAATAACGCTTATAACACTTCCGGCACCTATTGTCCTGCCGCCTTCACGTATAGCAAATCTCTGTCCTTCTTCCATGGCTATAGGTGCTATGAGCTTTATTTCCATATCTGTATTGTCACCAGGCATTACCATCTCTACGCCTTCTTCAAGTCCTATGGAACCTGTGACATCTGTTGTCCTGAAATAAAACTGGGGCCTGTATCCATTAAAGAATGGTGTATGGCGTCCACCTTCATCTTTAGACAATACATATACTCTTGCCTTAAAATGTGCGTGAGGTGTTATTGAACCTGGTTTTGCTATTACCTGGCCTCTTTCGACTCCCTCTTTATCTATTCCCTCTTAAGAGCAGGCCTACATTATCTCCTGCCAGGCCTTCATCAAGAAGCTTCCTGAACATCTCAATACCTGTTACTACGGTCTTTGTGTTCTCGGGCCTTATACCTATTATCTCAACATTTTCCTGGACCTTTACTACTCCTCTTTCGATCCTGCCCGTTACAACTGTTCCTCTTCCTGTTATTGAGAATATATCCTCTACAGGCATAAGGAATGGCTTGTCTATTTCTCTTTTGGGTGTAGGTATATAGGAGTCTACTGCTTCCATAAGCTCCAGTATCTGCTTGCAGTCAGCACATTCTTTTTTATCTGTACAGCTGCATTCCATAGCTTTTAGCGCTGAGCCCTTAACTATTGGAATATCATCTCCGGGGAATTCGTATTCATTTAGAAGATCCCTTACTTCCATCTCTACAAGCTCTATAAGTTCCGGATCGTCTACCATGTCTACCTTGTTTAGAAATACTACTATATAGGGTACTCCTACCTGGCGGGCCAGCAGTATATGCTCTCTTGTCTGGGGCATGGGTCCGTCTGCTGCGCTTACTACAAGTATTGCGCCGTCCATCTGGGCTGCGCCTGTTATCATGTTTTTGACATAGTCTGCATGTCCGGGGCAGTCTACGTGGGCATAATGACGACTTTCTGTCTCATATTCCACGTGGGCTATTGCTATTGTTATTCCTCTTTCCTTCTCTTCAGGGGCATTGTCGATGGAATCAAAGGAACGTACCGCTTCAGTCTGGCCGGAGCTTTGCAGGCACATTGTAATAGCTGATGTAAGCGTAGTCTTTCCGTGGTCTACGTGACCTATGGTTCCAATGTTTATGTGTGGCTTGGTTCTTTCAAATTTTTCCTTAGCCATACCTTATCCTTTCTTTGATGGTATATTTTTTATATATCTAAACAGCAATGCTGCTTCCTTTATAACGATTAATGATCTCATCTGCTACATTTGCAGGCATAGGTTCATATTTTGAAAATTGCATACTGAATGTACCCCTTCCCTGTGTCTTCGAACGCATGTCTGTTGCATATCCAAACATTTCTGACAGAGGTACTTCTGATTTTATTATTCTGTTTTTATTCCTTAGATTCACGGAAGATACTTTTCCCCTTCTTGAATTAAGGTCCCCGATGACTTCTCCCATGTATTCATCCGGAACCACTACTTCTACTTCCATTACAGGTTCCAATAAGATAGGATGGGTTTTTTTCATCGCCTCCCTGAAAGCTTTTGAAGCTGCTATCCTAAAGGCCATTTCTGAAGAATCAACTTCATGATAGGAGCCGTCCAGGAGGACCGCTTTTATATCCACAACCGGATAACCTGCGACCTCACCTGTTCCCATAGCCTCTTCAATACCTTTTTCAATAGATTTTATATATTCCCTGGGTATTGCACCACCCTTGGTCTTATCCTCAAATTCATAGCCCTTTCCATATTCATTAGGCTCAAATCTCACTACAACATGACCGTATTGGCCCCTGCCTCCGCTTTGCCTGATATATTTTCCTTCTATCTGTGCTTCCTTTGTTATGGTCTCCCGGTAGGATACCTGTGGTTTTCCGACATTTGCATCCACACCAAATTCCCTCATGAGCCTGTCAACTATTATTTCCAGGTGAAGCTCACCCATTCCGGATATTATTGTCTGGCCGGTCTCACTATCGGTTTCAACTTTAAATGTCGGATCTTCCTCGGTAAGTTTTGAAAGAGATCTTCCAAGTTTTTCCTGGTCTTCCTTAGTTTTTGGTTCAATAGCTATCGCTAATACCGGTTCAGGAAATGTTATTGATTCATATCTTATCGGCTGCCTTACATCACTTATGGTATCACCAGTGTTTACATTCTTAAGACCGACAATAGCAATGATATCACCGGAATAGGATTCTTTTAATTCCTCCCTGGTATTCGCATGCATTTCCAGCAATTTTCCTATCCTGCTTTTCTTCCCTGAATTAGTATTCAGTACCTGCATGCCGCTCGAAAGAGTACCCGAATAGATCCTCACATAACTTAATCTACCCACAAAAGGATCGGACATTATCTTAAAGACCAGGCCTGAGAAGGACTCACTATCATCTACTTCCCTGCTAACCTCCTTATCAATATCAGGATTGATCCCTGTCGGTGCTACGACTTCCAGGGGTGAGGGGAGGTAATCTACTACTGCATCCAGGAGAGGCTGGACTCCTTTATTTTTAAAAGCAGAACCACAAAAAACCGGAATGCCTTCTACATTTATGGTTATGTTCCTGATCGCTTCTTTTAGTTCCTGTTCGCTTATCGGAATATTCTCAACATATTTACTTAAGATAGTATCATTATAATTAGCAATATTCTCAATAAGTTCCTGCCTGTATTTTTCAGCAGTAGCCTTTAACTCTTCAGGTATATCTTCATATTCAAATTTTAGACCCATCTCATCTTTATATAGAATAGCCCTCATGCTTATGAGGTCTATAATACCTTCAAACTTATCCTCTTTTCCTATGGGTATCTGAACCGGCATCGGATTTGCACCAAGCCTGTTCTTCATCATTTCCAAAACATAGAAAAAGTCTGCGCCGCTGCGGTCCATCTTATTTACAAAGGCAATACGCGGCACATTATATTTAACTGCCTGTCTCCATACTGTCTCTGATTGAGGCTCAACACCGCCAACAGCACAAAAAATTGCTATCATCCCATCAAGTATTCTGAGTGATCTTTCGACCTCTACGGTGAAATCAACATGACCTGGTGTATCTATTACATTGATCATATGATCTTTCCAGAAAGTCGTCGTAGCTGCAGAAGTGATGGTAATACCCCTCTCCTGCTCCTGGATCATCCAGTCCATAACAGCAGCGCCATCATGGACCTCCCCGATCTTGTAGGTCTTTCCCGTATAATACAGGATCCTTTCAGTCGTAGTGGTCTTACCAGCATCTATATGCGCTGTTATTCCAATATTTCTTGTATTTTTTAATGAAACTTGTCTTGACATTTCCGGGCCATCCAAATAATTACACTAATTTTAATCTATTTACCATCTATAATGGGCAAAAGCCTTATTAGCATCAGCCATTTTATGCAGGTCCTCTTTTTTCTTAACGCTGCTTCCGGTATTGCTTGCTCCATCCAATATCTCAGAAGCAAGTCTTTCTCTCATCGTTCTTTCTTTCCTATTCCTTGCAAAACCTACTATCCACCTGACGGCAAGTGTATTTGCCCTGGTAGAAGATACCTCTATTGGAACCTGGTATGTCGCACCTCCGACTCTCCTGGCTTTTACTTCCAGCAGAGGCTTGACATTATCCATGCACTTATCCAATATTTCCAGAGGATTCTCTTTAGTTTTTTCCTCTAAAAGTTTAAGGCTCCCATAAACAATATGTTCAGCCGTACTTTTTTTGCCTTTTAACAAAATCTTCTTTATTATGTATGCGACCAGCTTACTTTTATAAACCGGATCCACAACAACCGCTCTCTTTGGAGGCTTACCTTTCCTTGACATTCGATCTCCTTCAAAATAAAAAATTACTTAGGTTTTTTAGCTCCGTAATGTGATCTTCCTGCTCTTCTTTCATCAACGCCAGCAGCGTCAAGAGCACCTCGGATGATTTTATATCTTACACCCGGAAGATCCTTTACCCTTCCGCCCCTTACAAGGACGATCGAGTGTTCCTGCAGATTATGCCCGATCCCGGGTATATATGCAGTGACTTCATGTCCATTGGTCAATCTTACCCTTGCTACCTTCCTCAAAGCCGAATTAGGTTTTTTAGGAGTAGTGGTATACACCCTTATGCATACTCCACGGCGCAATGGATTTTCCTGCAGGGCAGGAGTTTTCTTCTTCTTGACTATTTTCTTTCTACCTTTTCTTACAAGCTGATTGATAGTAGGCATACAAATTTACCTTTACTATTATTTATTATTAATATTATTTGATAAAAACTGTTGAAAGCTTAAATCCTCTATTGAGACACGAAAAAAGAATTTATCACTTACGGTATAAAATGTCAATAAAAAAAGTGGTTAAATTCTACATTTTAAGCCCTGTTTCCAACCACTTTTTTATTCCTATATATTAATCTCTATCTCCCTTAAATCATCTTCTTCGGATTCCTGCAATATTTCTATTTCATCTTTGTTCTCTTCCTTATATCCGGGATAGGAAAGTACATGATCTTTAAACTTATTCATTCCTGTTCCTGCAGGTATTGCCTTTCCTATTATTACATTTTCCTTCAGTCCGTGAAGGCAGTCTATTTTATTCTCAAGAGCAGCATCTGTGAGCACCCTGGTTGTCTCCTGGAATGAAGCTGCCGACAGGAAGCTGTCTGTTGCAAGAGAGGCCTTTGTTATACCCATCAGGTTCTGGGTAGCAGTAGCAGGCTGTTTCATATTTGATATAAGGTCATTATTCTTCTTATTGAAATCCAGTCTGTCAAGAAGCTGTCCCGGCAGGAGACCGGTATCTCCAGGATCTATAATGGTAACCTTTTTAAGCATTTGCCTTACGATGACCTCAATATGTTTGTCATTGATGTCAACACCCTGCGATTTGTAGACATTCTGGACCTCTTTTACAAGGTACTGCTGACAATCCTTCATTCCACTTATTCTTAAAATATCATGGGGATTCCGGGGACCTTCTGTTATCTGGTCACCAGCATTTATTTTATCTCCATTTTTGATATTAAGTTTGGCTCTTGTAGGAATCTGATAGGCCTTTTCCTGTTTGCCGTCCTTACTCTTTATTGTTATCATCCTGAATCTTGTATCAATATCCTGGATCTCTGTCTTTCCGGAGATCTCAGCCACAAATGAGTGCTCCTTTGGTTTTCTTGCTTCAAAAAGCTCGACAACCCTTGGAAGACCACTCGTTATGTCAATACCCTCAAAAGTCTTTTCATGCTTGTGGACATGGGTCTTTCTTTTTGCAGTCATTATCAGTTTGGCAAAAGTCTCGCCCGCAGTTACTTTTATACTCTTATTGAGCTGGAGCACCTCTCCTTTAGGGATTATTACGTCCACCACATCGCCTCTTTCCATCTTCACCTGGAAGACCAGCTTATGCGGTATCTGTTCAATATTGATCTCTATGATCTCACTGGTATCCTTCTCTATAAAATCTTTCTTCTTTAGCGCCAGGTCCTTTAAGAGACCTTTACTAAACACCAGGGTACCTTCAACAGGTGATTTGATCGACCTCTGGATAACCGTTGAGGCAACACCCCCTGTATGGAATGTACGCATAGTAAGCTGCGTTCCCGGTTCACCGATGGATTGTGCAGCGATCGTACCTACTGCCTCTCCGATTTCAACCAGTTTTCCTGAAGCAAGATCACGTCCATAACATTTCTGGCAGACACCTGACTCAGCCTCACAATTCATCACAGATCTTACCCTGACATTTTCAATATTTGCATGAATAAATTTCTGCAGATGCCTATCGATTATTTCCTCCCCAGCCTCTATTATCACTTTCTTGGAAGTAGGATTCTTTACACCTTCCAGGCATATCCTGCCGACAAGGTTTATATTGGGCTCTCCCTCAAGTGTCAGGACATATAGATAGACCCCTTCTTCAGTTTCACAATCATTAATGGATACCATCGTATCCTGGGCAACATCCACCAGTCTCCTGGTAAGATAACCGGAGTCAGCTGTCCGGAGTGCTGTGTCTGCAAGTCCCTGTCTGGCACCATGGGTGGAAATAAAGTATTCAAGTACATCCAGTCCTTCCCTGAAATTAGATTTTATTGGACTATCAATAATATCTCCCCGGGCATTTGCAACGAGACCTCTCATCCCTGCGAGCTGTCTGAGCTGCTTGATATTTCCTCGGGCACCTGAAGTAGCCATCATATATACTGGATTGAATTTATCAAAATTCCGTTCCATGGCATCGGCCACATCCTCATTAGCCTGCGACCATGTCTGGATGGTCCTCTGATGCCTCTCAAAATCTGTGATGAGACCTTGTTTGAAGTAGTCTTCGATTTGTTCGATCTTTTCCTCTACTTTTTTAAGTATCTTATATTTTTCATCAGGTATTTTGATATCGTCTATACCTATTGTAAGACCCGACCTTGTAGCATATTTAAACCCGGTAGCCTTTATTGCGTCCAGTATCTCGACTATCTGTGACTGTGGGAATTTTCCAATAGACTCTGCAATGATCCCAATCAACTCTTTCTTTGATACTTCTTTATTCACGAATCTGAACTTCTCAGGAAGAGCCTGGTTGAATATAAGTCTTCCTACAGTGGTCCTTACTATTTTATCTGCCATTTTTACTTTGACAGGAGTATGCAGCGATATTATCTTGTAATTGTATGCAAGTAATGCATCGTCACTACTATTATAGAATCTCACTTCACCCTCTATTTTTTCTCTCTCAGAAGTCAGGTAATAGACCCCCAGGACCATATCCTGTGAAGGGACCACTACAGGTTCTCCGCTTGCAGGTGAAAGTATATTATTAGAAGAAAGCATAAGTATCATTGCCTCTGCTTTTGCTTCATTTGAAAGAGGGACATGAACCGCCATCTGGTCGCCGTCAAAATCCGCATTAAACGCTGGACAGACCATTGGATGTATCTGTATGGCTTTACCTTCTACCAATATCGGCATAAAGGCCTGAATACCAAGCCGGTGAAGTGTTGGAGCCCTGTTTAACATTACCGGATGATTCCTGATGACATCTTCAAGTATGTCCCAGACCTCATCACTTGTCCTATCGACCATAGTCTTGGCACTTTTTATATTCTGGGCATATCCTTCATCGACAAGTCTTTTCATCACAAATGGTTTAAATAACTCAAGAGCGATCTTCTTGGGAAGTCCGCACTGACCAAGAGAAAGATTGGGATTTACCACAATTACAGATCTTCCGGAATAATCGACTCTTTTACCTAAAAGGTTCTGCCTGAACCGTCCCTGTTTTCCCTTTAGCATATCACTAAGGGATTTTAGTGGGCGGTTTCCGGCACCCACGACTGCACGGCCCCTTCTTCCATTATCAAAAAGCGCATCAACCGCTTCCTGGAGCATCCTTTTTTCATTATTTATTATTATCTCGGGTGCATCCAGTTCCAGCAGCTTTTTCAGACGATTATTCCTATTGATAACCCTTCTGTATAAGTCATTCAGGTCAGATGTGGCAAACCTTCCGCCGTCTAGCTGTACCATTGGTCTCAGATCCGGTGGTATTACCGGCAATACTTCAAGTATCATATAATCCGGTTTATTGCTGGACCCGATAAATGAAGATATTATCTTGAGTCTCTTTATGCTCCTGCTTCTTTTCTGGCCCTTGGATTTTTTAATAATGCCTTTAAGCTCTTCGGTTTCTTTTTCGCAATCTATATTACTCAGAAGCTCCCTTACTGCTTCAGCTCCCATTCCACCACCAAAATACTCCCCGTATATCTCTGTCATTTTTTTGAACAGGGCTTCATCAGAGACTAGCATCTTCTCTTCAATGTTTAAAAAGAATGTTGTTGTCCTCTTTATTAATTCGATTTCCTCTAAATAGATGTCCTCTTCTTCTACAAGCATTTTTTCAGTCTCTTTGATCAATTTGTTCTTCTCTGCTTTAGTCTTTAGGAGGGACATGTCCTTCCGCTCTTCCGGATCATCCTCGACCTGGGGCAGCTTTTCATTTTTTGTGGTCTTATTTTCATTATCCTTATTATCGTCCACAGTGTCTTTTTTATCTGTAGTGTCTTCCTTTGTATCCAGTCCAGAGTCATTTTCTTCCTTATCCTGATCATCTAATTCAGGGTCCTCTTCGTCAATTATCTCTACGGTTTCTATTATCTCTTCCTGACTGGCATGTATCTCTTTTAGTCTTAATTCGTGAAGTTCTTTACCTTTTTTTAGAGCTTTTTCCTGGACCAGCTTTAGTTCTTCTTCATCGATTTTTATTTTTTCCTTATTAACATTTGTAATAATATAGGAGTCAAAATAAAGTACTTTCTCAAGATCTTTCGGACTCAAATCCAGTATATATCCCATACGGGAAGGTACGCCCTTAAAGAACCAGATGTGTGATACCGGGCAGGCAAGCTCAATATGACCCATTCTTTCTCTCCTGACATTTGACCGGGTCACTTCTACTCCGCACCTCTCACAAATAATGCCTTTAAACCTGACTCTTTTATACTTGCCGCAATAACATTCCCAATCCTTTGTAGGACCAAAGATCCTTTCACAAAAAAGTCCGTCCTTTTCAGGCTTCAAGGTCCTGTAATTGATCGTCTCAGGCTTCTTTATCTCGCCATTTGACCAGGATCTTATTTTCTCCTGAGATGCCAAGCCGATTCTTATCGCATTGAAATCACTTACATCTAAATTAATCACCATATAATCATGCCCTTTCGAAATATATAAAAATTTATTTTTTCGTTTTTACTTTGTCTTTTTTCTCTTTTTTGGGTTTTTTCTCTTTTTTGGGTTTCTTACTTTTTTCTTCTTCTTTTTTCCCGTCTTTTGATTCTTTTTCTTTTTTCCCGTCTTTATTCTTGCTTGCCTCGATCTGTTTTTGGATCTCTTTTTCTTCGTCGGACAATTTGGGTTTAACCTTCTTTTTCTTCTTCTCCAGATCAGCTTCCTTCAGGTCTGCAATTTCTTTTCCGGGATCAGGCAGGTCAGCTTCCTTTTGTTCCAGCGTTTCCTCTTTAACCGCCTCTTCCAGGAGTCCCCCGCCTAAAAGACTCTTTCCGTCTTCAAGATTTATCCCTAGTTCTTCAACAGTTTTCATGATCTCATCTTCAGGTTTGCTGACTTTTATTTCCCTACCTTCCTCTGAAAGGACTTCTACATCCAGTCCAAGGCTCTGCATCTCCTTGATAAGTACCTTAAAAGATTCCGGTATTCCCGGTTTCTCTATATTTTCTCCCTTTACTATGGCCTCATATGTCTTTACCCTTCCAGTGACATCATCGGATTTTATGGTAAGCATCTCCTGCAGGGCATAAGCTGCTCCATATGCTTCGAGGGCCCATACCTCCATCTCTCCAAATCTCTGTCCGCCAAACTGCGCTTTTCCGCCCAGGGGTTGCTGGGTCACCAGTGAATACGGTCCAGTCGACCTTGCATGTATCTTATCATCAACCAGGTGAAGCAGTTTAAGTACATATGCATATCCTACAGTAATATCATCGGCAAGCTTCTCTCCGCTTCTGCCATCATACAGGGCAGTTTTCCCGGTTTCTGAGATCCCTGCATCTTTAAGGAACTTCCTAATATTATCTTCAGTAGCTCCATCGAATATCGGAGTAGCCATATATGTTGAGCCACCATCAGTATTTTCTTTACTTTTTAAGCCTTTTTTTGCAGCTGCTCCGAGATGGGTCTCCAGGACCTGGCCGACATTCATCCTTGAAGGTACGCCAAGAGGATTAAATATAATATCAATAGGTTCTCCATCTTCGGTATAAGGCATATCCTCTTCCGGCAGTATTACTGAAATAACACCTTTATTTCCATGCCTCCCGGCAAGCTTATCTCCTATGGATATCTTTCTCTTCTCGGCTATAAATACCCTTACCAGCTCATTTACTCCAGGTGGAAGATCGTGTCCCTTTTCCCTTGAAAAGATCTGTACATCTACTACTTTTCCATTTTCCCCATGTGGAACCTTCAGTGAGCTATCTCTTACCTCCCGGGCTTTTTCTCCAAAAATAGCCCTGAGGAGTTTTTCCTCAGCAGTAAGTTCTGTCTCACCTTTAGGGGTTATCTTCCCTACCAGGACATCTCCGGGTTTTACATCCGCCCCGATCCTGATAATACCCTGGTCATCAAGATTCTTAAGAATTTCTTCCCCGACACTTGGTATATCCCTTGTGATCTCTTCATTACCAAGCTTTGTGATCCTGGCTTCTACTTCCTGTTTTGAAATATGGATCGAAGACAATACATCTTCCTTTACAAGCCTTTCGGATATTATGATAGCATCCTCATAGTTATATCCCTCCCAGGCCATAAAGGCCAGTCTAAGATTCTTGCCCAGCGAAAGTTCACCAAAACTGGTAGCAGGACCATCAGCTATTACCTGTCCCCTCTCTACCTTATCGCCAGTCCTGACAAGCGGTCTCTGATTAATGCATGTGCCCTGATTTGACCTTTTAAATTTATAAAGCTTATGCTCAAAGCTCTTCTTGTTCGAATAATCTATAATAATACTATCAGCAGTTACTTCCTTGACCTCGCCGTCACTTTTGGCGAGAATAAGGGTCCCACTGTCACGGGCCAGTTCTTTCTCCATACCGGTCCCTACCAGTGGAGGCTCGGGGTCGATCAATGGAACTGCCTGGCGCTGCATATTGGAACCCATAAGGGCCCTATTAGCATCATCATGCTCCAAAAATGGAATAAGAGATGCAGCGGCACTAAATATCTGCTGGGGAGATACATCCATATAGTCTACCATTTTTGGTTCTGCAGCTATGATGTCATCACCAAGCCTTGCCTGCACTTTTTCATTTTTATATTTTCCCTTTGAATCAAGCTCCTCGGTTGCCTGGGCAATTATGAAGTCTTCCTCCTGGTCAGCGGAAAGATACTCAATATTATCTGATACTTTACCTTTGATCACTTTCCGGTAGGGAGTTTCAATAAAACCAAATTCATTTAATGTAGCAAAAGTAGCCAGCGAACCTATCAAACCGATATTAGGTCCTTCCGGAGTCTCTATCGGACACATCCTTCCATAGTGGGAGGAATGCACATCCCTTACTTCAAAGCCAGCTCTCTCCCTGGATAGCCCTCCCGGGCCAAGAGCAGAAAGCCTTCTCTTATGGGTGATCTCCGCAAGTGGGTTTGTCTGGTCCAAAAACTGCGAAAGTTGTCCACTTCCAAAAAATTCTTTTAGACTTGCTACAAGGGGCCTTATATTTATAAGTGATTTTGGAGTTATCATATCAAGGTCCTGGGTAGTCATTCTTTCCTTAACGACTCTCTCCATCCTTGAAAGACCTATTCTTACCTGGTTTTGTACGAGTTCCCCGATATTTCTGATCCTCCTGTTTCCAAAATGATCAATATCATCTACTTC
>PVMK01127437.1_pt1 | contig 51472 bp, 44 predicted proteins | sample 1853481 | NCBI WGS metagenome assembly PVMK01 (sample SAMN08533507, study PRJNA380276) | Marine sediment metagenome, whole genome shotgun sequencing project.
CCAAAAGGAACATCGGCGAGATAATAACCTGGTCCTGCCATATCAGCGTATCGATATTTTACATATATCCGGAAGGTACCTGTGACAGTTGGATGGATCCAGGTGCCTGTAGAGACAACAAATGTTTGAATCAGGTTTTTCCCCTCGTAAGCAGAGGCGGTTTGATTTGTGAGGTTAACTGCAAGCCAGCGTTCACCTTTACCGACACCCTCGGGTAATCCAGGGAAATTTGATGCAGCTGCTGGGGGTGGAGGAGGGTCTGTGGGGACCTGGGTAAATGTAGCAGTCGCGGTCGGTGTTTCAGTTGGTGTGTTAGTCGGGGTTGATGTCGGTGTTTCGGTTGGAGTAGGAGTCGGCGTGAAGGTTGGTGTTGGTGTAAAAGTCGGTGTGGCTGTTGGAGTGCGAGTGATCTTCACAACGTCAACTTGTGAAACCGCCATTGGTTCCCTAGATGAGAATGCCCGTGAAATTGTTGGAGTCCCGTACCAGGCGAAGATCGCAGCCGCTATCGCCAACACAATAAGTACCAAAGGGATTATTGATTTAGCTAAAACAGGTTTAGTCCTTGTCAGGGCAGAAGCTGCGGGATGCTTAACCACAACTTTATGGCGCTCGGGCTGCACCGGCGGGTTAGCGCGGATGCGTTGGATAGCCCAATGCATACCCTGACGAGCACGTTGGCTTTTCGGGTTAATTTCTAAAGCTTTATTTAGATATTCGAGACTGGCTTCGGGGCTAGCGACCGCAGCTAGCAGCAACCATGGTTCCTCTTTTTCTGGGGCTAAGCCTGCTGCATTTTCCGCTAGGCGGCGCGCCTCTCTGCGATTCCCATTAAGTAAAGCTTGATATGCGTCTTGAATGGTTCGCCGTGCTTGGTTTGATGGGGGACTCATGGTTGCTCTGGTGGAGATATATCCTCATTACGTATGTAGCAAAGAATTCCATCTGAGATCCCTTTGGCAATTTTATCCTGCCCTTTGGTTAATATCTGGCGGTCGAGGTTGAGGAAGCCAACTTCGATGATTACAGCATTTGTGTTGTTATCGATTTCATCAAAAGCGTGATAGCTGCTCATATCATTGGTAACGGTACTTGAATGATATGCAAGTCCAGTAGCTTTTGAATACCTATCTTTTATGCAGGCTGTCAAACGCGATGCTCGTTCTGGATATTGGTTTGATAAAGCTGCCGCTATTTTAAAGCCAGTTGCCTCGTCGTTAATGTACTCGCACGAATCGGCATGGATTGACACAAGGGTCAATGCTCGATAACCTTGGAGTTTCTGGTCGAATTCTCGAAGAAGATCAACATCAAATCCTTGGTCAACCAATTCTTGTTTGACCCTGGTAGCGATCGCCTGGTTAATTTCATTTTCGGTTAATCCATCAGCACACACTGCGCCTGGATCCTTTGTATTATCGTCCCAATGTCCCACAACCAGACCGATTAATGGGCGAGGTCGAGCAGTTGGGGTAGGATAAGCAGCAGTCTCGGTAGCTTGAAAAGCCAGGACCTGTGCAAATCTCTCACTCAGGTTACCTGGTAATAAGCTGGCTGGAGTCCAGGCGGTGAACAGTGTTGCCAGGATAAAAGCCACGATCAGCACGATCTGCAGCTGGTAAAACATACCGCGAGTAGGTGTACTCGGTGTGGGAGAATGACCCGTTTCAGGTGAATCCATAGCTTTCACAGAATCCATAGTACCTTAAACACCTCTGAAAAGCAAGAGATTTTGGATGAGCATGGTGACATTTCTTATTGTCTTGATTCTTCCATAACTCCCAGTGAGTAAGTATTAATTGATTTGAATTTATGTTCGAGATTTGAAAATTATATCTCAATTTATCTCTTGACATCGTTCATCACGAAATGTATGATGGGACTTATGAGTGTTATACTGAGCAGGTGAGGGTCTGGTATAACTTTTAAATAATTCACAACTTATTTTCGACTTTTGAGGTAATCATAATGCCTATTGATCAAAATCAGCTCCGTATGGTGATGCGCCAGTGGTCATCTGGTGTATGTGTGGTGTCTACTAATTTTCGAGGAGTTTCGCATGGAATGACTGTCAGCTCCTTCATCTCCGTGTCTCTCGATCCTCAATTAGTTGCAATATCACTGATGAAGAATTCCCGCACCCATGATTTCGTGATCGAAGCTGGGAATTTTGGGATTACGATTTTATCCAGCGCTCAAAAAAAGATCTCCGAAGTATTTGCTGGTCAGGTAACTGAAGATGAAAACCGTTTCGAAGGCTTTGAAACCTGGACAATGACAACGGGTGCACCTTTGCTGAAAGGTGGTCTGGCATTTTTGGATTGTAAATTGACCGCCGTGAATGATTTTGGTACGAATTCTCTTATCATAGGTGAAGTTGTTGCTGCCAAGGTTGGAGATGGTGGTATGCCATTACTCTATTTCGACCAGCGCTATCACCAGTTGCAAGACTAACGCCAAGGGGATTTTCAAAATGTCTGATAATTCCAGTCCGAACCAATTGATCGATCATTTGACGGATGATGAACACAAGATTCTATTGCAGCTCGCCCGAGAAGCCCTCTCCCTCGGAGTTCGTGGCCATACACTTCAATCATTAGACCAGGGTGGTTTGCCTCTCAGGTTAATTCAACCTGGGGCAACATTTGTCACATTGACAAAAAAGGGCGAACTTCGCGGCTGCATAGGATCGTTGGAAGCGTCACGACCGTTAGCTGAAGATGTTCGCGTCCATGCTGTTGCAGCTGCTTTAGAGGACTATCGCTTTCCGAGTGTCCAACCGGAAGAGATTTCTTATATCTTGATCGAGATATCCAGATTGACTACTCCCCAGCTTATAGATTCTTGTGCTGAGAGAGATTTATTGTCCCAAATTCGTCCAGGTTTAGATGGCGTGATTCTCAAGAGGGGAGTGCGACGGGCGACCTTTCTGCCCCAAGTATGGGCGAAAGTCCCCGATGTAGAAGATTTCCTTGGAATGTTATCTAGAAAAATGGGTGCGCCCACAGATTATTGGCGGCAAAAGGATGTCCAGATCTATATCTACCAGGTAGAAAAGTTTCTAGAAGAGGCAGCGTGAGGTAAAAAATAAACCCCAATCTTTTGAATGGCAGGTGAATATATCCAGTAAGTTATTTTTAGATTTGAATAAATTGATCTACCTTCAGAACAAATAAGGTTGCACAGCGGGCGTTTTCGTCTCCAGCAGAAGTGCAATTGTCTCCCACCAAATGGATCGCCTGATCTACTTTTTCATCTTCGACACCAATCATCAAGGTTGTCATCCCACGCCTTAAAAAGCCACCAGTCGATGCGATCCGAGTGACCCGGAAATCCTCCTGTATCAATGATTGTGAAACTTGATCACTATCTTTATCGCGGATGATGGCAATGATTAATTTCATAAATCTGCTCCAATAGACTAATTGCCTCCATTTTACCATCTCAACCAACAAATGGCTTTTTGGAACAGGATCAATCTGGTAAATCAGTTGATCTGAGTCAATTTCGTTCTAAAACCAAGATTCGAAGAATATGACATTCGTCGACAAATAATCCTTCAATCTACACATCTCTCCAAAAATTTGCATCTTGAAAGTGTTTTTATTGTTAAGTCAAGATTTTTATGGTGAGCCCATATGGATAAAGAAGATTTCAGGCTCGGTTATACTATGTTGCTGGTATTTTCACCATTGAGAAGTTAACCGCTTTGGAACCTGAGGAACTATGTGCCATAATAGTTGATATGTCGCTGGTTTTGGATTTGAAGGTATTTATACTTTACCTGCTGAGGCATAATATACTGTAATAAATGGCAAGAATATTACCGAGCACTGTCGAATACTGATATTGCATTTTTCAACCGCCGAGCGGTAACATTATTCTGGAGGCAATCTAGTGGTCGAAATTACGGACATGAATGTTGTTCTTGATGAGGTGCGAAACGCCTTGACTGTTGAAGATTGGGATCGAGCTGTTGCTTTGGTCGAAGCACTACGCCCACCAGATCAAGCTGATGTTTTTGAAGAACTTCCTCCAGATACCCAATCCGAGCTACTTCCAAGATTAAAACCCGAAGATTCAGCGGATATCCTTGAGGAATTATCAGATGAAGACGCGATTGAGGTTGCTGCACGCTTAGAAGCGGACGATCTTACGCGAATTGTCAATGAGATGGAGCCAGATGAAGCCGCTGATCTGTTGGGTGATATGGCTCCGGACCAGTCTGCTGAGACGCTCTCCGCGATCGAAGACGCTGACGAGATCATTCCGTGACGTATATTCAGTGATGACACAGCGGGGGGATTGATGACCTCGGCCGAGGTTGTACTTCATAAGGGTATCACGACTGCCGAAGCGATAACCCATTTAAAAACTACAGTTCCGGAAGCAGAAATCGCTTACTATTTATATGTCGTTGATGATGAAATAAAGCTGGTAGGAGTTGTTTCGCTGCTCGCTATCGTGGTTGCTTCATCTGAAACATGCATCGATGAAATCATGAATACAGAGGTCATCTCTGTGTACGCAAGTACAGATCAGGAGGCTACTGCCCGATTGATGGCGCGTTACGATTTATTAGCCTTGCCTGTGGTTGATGAAAAATATCAGCTGCTTGGTGTAATTACACATGATGACATGGTTGCAGTCTTGGAAGAAGAGGAAACCGAAGATATCTACCGCTTGGGTGGTGTCCCAGATGAGCGTGTTTCCCCAACTGTTGCTCCAGGAATTGCATTACGGGCTCGCTTACCCTGGCTAGTTTTAAATATGGGCACAGCTATGCTTTCCGCACTTGTATTGAGTCTATTTGAGGAGACGATTGCCCAGCTGGCAGTTTTAGCAGTATTTTTCCCAATTGTCGCAGGTGTGAGCGGTAGTGCAGGAACTCAGACATTGACCATAACAGTTAGGGGTTTGGCGTTAGGAGAAGTCAACCCGAGAGATGGGATTGGAACGTTAACCCGGGAAATATTGATTGGCTTGGCGAATGGGATAGTTCTAGGTTCGCTAATTGCAGTTATCGCTCTATTATGGAAAGGATCTCCAATTCTGGGTATTGTTGTTGGTCTGGCCACATTTATTAATCTAGTCGCAGCTGGATTTGCCGGTGTACTTGTTCCGCTCGGCATGTCGATCATCAAGTTAGATCCTGCGCTCGCCTCACCAGTCTTGGTATCCACGATAACGGATACACTAGGATATTTAATCTATCTGACTATCGCCACATATTTGTTACTCAGATTTATCTGAGCAAACCAAATAAAGCTGTTGGGGGAAAGCCAATAATACCCCTCTCAAGTAGGAGTCGATTCTATTTCATAGGTTCCTGCTAACGACCGCACGATCAGCTAAGATAGGAGCAGTATATTTCCTCTTCCGATGGGCGCGCAGTCAAGCATGTTTATAAGTTCTGAGTGGCGTTCAAAGGAGATCTTGCTGGTCAGTGATAATGATCACCCGTTTGAGAGTAGGGAGAGTCCCAATCCGGCAGCCTCTAGTGGCAGCTGGATTAACGTTGTTCATGTCGGTATTTATTTTTCGCGCCGTAGCTCGTGTGTTTCACGCCCAGATCCTCTCATCTGGCCAATCATTTCTTTTAAACCTTTGTTAATTATCAATAAGGCGTGATAATGATAATATGGTCTAATCAATTGGATGGAAAAGTCAACCATAACGTAGGGATTATAATCAAAGTGAAACTATACTCAAGTAGGGGAGTGATCTATACACCAGGCCCATATCAAGTTGAAGGCTATGTTGTGTGATTAATGAATGGAAAAAATATCAAAGATTAATTGATTCTGTAAGAATGGATTCAAGGAGCGATTAATGACTCAGGTCCAGGTATCACATATCGCAAAATCCTTCGGCAGTATTAAGGCTGTTCGCGATGTGACATTCGAAGTCGACAAGGGAGAAATCTTTGGTCTTCTCGGTCCAAATGGTGCGGGAAAAACTACAACAATCCGGGTGATGCTGGATTTATTTAAACCAGATGCTGGTACTGTCTCTGTGCTGGGCGGACCGATGAGTGAAGAGAAAAAAGATTTGATCGGATATATGCCTGAAGAGCGTGGTTTATACCAGGATATCCCTCTCGAGCGGTGCCTGGTGTACTTGGCAACATTGAAGGGGTTCTCGGCTGGTGAGGCACGAAGGCGTCTGCAAAAATACCTAGAAAGGTTTGATTTGCTGCCCCATAAAAACAAAAAAGTGAAGGAATTAAGTAAAGGCATGCAGCAGAAGGCGCAAATCATTGCCGCGATTTTACACCAACCCGATTTAGTCATTATCGATGAGCCATTCACTTCCCTTGATCCCATAAACACTCAGTTGGTAAAAGATTTAATGGGGGAGCTTCGCGAAGAAGGTGTGACGATCCTTATGTCAACTCACCAGATGCACCAGGTTGAAGAATTGAGCGATCGGATTCTACTGATCAATGAAGGAAAGAATGTCCTCTATGGAAATCTGGATTCTATCCGCCAAGATTATGCTGGAAACGCAGTCATCGTTCGAACGGTGGGAGATATCCCTAGATTACCTTTTGTGGAGACGATGGTTCAACATAATCGCGCCACGAAACTGTTTCTTACTAAGGGCTCAACACCTCAGGATGTTTTGGGGGCTTTGGTGGCAAAAGATGTCGCTATAGAAAAATTCGAAATCGCTCTGCCGACCCTTGATGAAATCTTTATCAAAGTTGTGAAAGAAAAGAGTGAGTAATTTAGGGTCATAACTCGCATTTTTAAACCCTGATCTGGTCTACTTCGTCGACGATAGGTGTTTAAAAATGGATTTCTTAGGTCACTGGACAATAATATTGATATCGGATAATGTCTAGGAAAAAGGACATTATTTTCGATAACGAGAGATGTACATACAAAATCAGTAAATGGTATTTTCCCAAACCCTGATTCTTTGCAGGAATATTCTCAGCCATGAAATTAATCACCGGTCAAAGGTCGTAGCCTCTTGATAAACAACCTCAATTGCTATAATTTGTCGTTAGAATGTATATTGCCTCGCGATGTAACGGTGGAGATTATTGATCAATAATGGCTTTCCAGATGAACTTACCTCTGACCGAAGTGACTTACTTTATTTTGCTCAGTTTAGCTTCTGAACAAAAGCATGGTTATGCCATCATGAAGGAAGTAGAGATGCTCAGTGAGGACCGGGTGCTTATAAGCACGGGCACACTTTATGGAGCGCTAAAGAGACTATTAGACCAAGGATGGATAATTCGTTCGAGTAACGACACTGAAAATATTTCCAGGCGTGAGAAAAAAGTTTACCGCCTCACGACCCTCGGCACACATATATTAGATGCGGAAATCCTGCGTTTGGAGGGCTTGGTGAGAGTAGCTCAACTTAGGACCATTGGGGAGCATTCGTGAAAGCTAGATGCATTTGCAATCATTAAATCACATCAGCTGACTGATGGCGATAAGAAAAAGGACCAATCTTTGACCTCATGAAAAGAATGAATTCTATCCTCAGATTATTTAAGTTTCTGCTGCATATCTATCCCCAGAATTTCAAGAACGAATTTGGTGAGGAAATGTTGGACGTATTCGAACAGAATCTAATGGATAGCGACAATTGGTTTCAAAGACATATAAAAAAACTGAGAGAGATTCAAGGTTGGTGTGCAACTGCCCTCCCGCAAAACTTATTAGACATTCAAGGTGGTTGGGAGGATTGGAGAATGAATAATCGTATTAAGAGTCAATCTGGTTTTGTACCGCGTGACAATAAACCTGGAACATGGAGACAGGCGATTTTTGGTGCTATCCCGATTTTATGGGTGCCTTTGATATTCTTGAGTTCAAGTCGGTTCTCTGGATTTGCAGGATGGTACTGGATGTCTCGGTTTGGATTCTTGGCCATAACTCTCTTCCCTGCGATAGGATTTTGTGTTGCCTGGATTAAAAGATTCCCCCGCTGGTCATCTTCATGTTTGGGAGTTCTCACTGCAATTTTTATTTTCACAATATCATGAATAATCCTCGATATGATGCTTCTATTCTCGTGTTTTTTTGGACTCCGGTGATAGTTACCTTTATGATCGCATTGCTGGTAACTCGCTCATTTGATCCCCTGCTGCACCTCATGAGAGGAATTCGGAAAGGCTGGACGCGGTTGTCATTTGCTTTGTATGGAACTTTGACCATTTTGCTGCTCGATGCTTACGATGGAATTCACTTATCATTTAATTCTCTTCTTGAATCGCTCACCTTCGCCATTCTCGCTTTTGGAGCGATGGCCTATGTGCGCAGCTCGGAGACGAGACAGCGAGCTCAATCCTTGTTGGTTGGTTTTGGTACAGCATGGATTTTGATCATCTCAGTGAATGCAGTTTATTGGAATGGGCGGCAAGAGGTGTGGATGAGAGAACCTGCTCATTGGCAAACAACTTTGCTACAGCTGCTAGTTCCAGGTCTGATTATGTTAGGCTTACTTTTCTCGCCCATTATTTTTAGCAGCTTGCGGCGGTTCTCCCGGTCGACCAATGCTGTTTGATGAATCCAGCAGGATCTTTGCCGCTACTCTTTACACTTTCAAGCGGGAAACCATTTACCTTTATTTCATCAATGCTTACAGATGTTGTCGAGTTTGATAGAAAATAGTATTCAAATTTGTGGACTTGGTCGGGGGAATTATAATTCTTCGTATCTTTCAATTTCAAAAACAAAGATCGTCGCACCACCAACATTGACTGGGATCGGATTGGGGAAAGGTGTAGGTCCTGCTTCAAGCGGAGACGATATATATTCAACCCTCTTCTTGCAGCTGCTGCTGAGGGCATCTACGGCGTTTTTTTCTTGTCCTTCTGCCAATCCAATCAAAAGGGTGATGCTGCGGCGACCTAAAAACCCACCGGTGCTTGGAAAATGTGTGACTGAGAATCCCAATTTAGATAATACGCTGAGTGAATTCTCTAAATCTTGTTCCTGGATGACAGCACATAATAGTCTGTTTATGGGTAGATGAACACCTGATTGTTGGCGAATTAATTCGGGCCAATTTTGAACATCACTGGTGAGCGCAGCATCCACCTCGGAGACGATCTGGATGTAGGTTTCGTCACTGATGACTCCATCTTTTAATAAGGTACTTAGTGTGCTCCGTTGAGCTTGCAGGGATTCGCGCCGAGCTGCTTCCATCTCTTCAGCTTCCAATTCTGGGTGGTTTGTCAGCACTTGTTTGGTTGCCTCAACCAAAACTTGATTATATTGTTCTAACAATGGTGAGATCGTTTGCCAGGTGTGCGCAGATATCAACCCGTTCTGACGCATATTTTCGAGATGCTCAAAGGCAGACTGTGTTGCCATTGCTCGTGCGTGGCGGCGCTCATATTCTTCTTTTACCGCACTTCGTTCAGTAATTCCCAATCGGCGAACGAGAGGTCCAATTGTTAGACCCTGCACTAGTAAGGTGAAAATTACCACACCGAAGGTCATAACCTGTAATTGGTTACGCGCATCACCTAAGACAAGTGGAAGGCTAAGAGCGAGAGCGAGAGAGATCGCCCCGCGTAAACCACCCCAATTGAGAACGTGTTGCCAGCGGAATGGAATATCACGTCCTACCCATGCCAGACCGTAAATCGTAACCGCTCGAGCAATAAGTACTGCGATGATGGCGATAGCGATCACCCGCCAGGAGGCGAAAAGTGATGAGAGTTCGATCTGTAAACCTATCAGTAAAAAAATGAATGAGTTGGCTAAGAATGCAGCATATTCCCAAAAGTTGAATAAAACGATGCGGGTGGTTGGGGACATCCCTGCGGGCCCAATGTTACCCGCAATTAGACCTGCCCCCACTACCGCTAAAACACCACTGACATGAAAAACTTCTTCAGCAATAAGGAATGAGCCAAAAGCTAAAATTGTGGTTAAGGTTGTTTCAATTAAATAATCGTCGATTCGGTTGATGATCTGCGAGACGAGCGCTCCAAGGGCCACTCCTACGATTATCCCTCCACCGGCGATCCTGACGAAATCGACAATACTGGTAAAGAGATTGAATTCACTGGCAGTTAGGGCAATCGAGATTACCAAACCATAAAGAACTATCGAAGTTCCGTCATTAAGAAGACTCTCAGCTTCGAGCATAACTCGCAGGCGTTTTGGGGCCCCTAAATTTCGGAATAGTGAGATCACAGCGACTGGGTCAATGGCAGCGACAATCGCCCCGAATACCAATGTATAGATGATCGGGATACCAGTGCCCCAACTGACGAGCGCTCCCACAATTGCCATGGTCAGGATCACACCCGGGATGGCAAACGTCAGGACTGGAACGATATCCCGGCGTAAATCTTTAATGTTTAAGTGGAAGGCACCTTCAAAAACGATGGGGGGTATCAGTAACGCAAAAATCAGGGTCGGTTGGATTGTGATATCTACTTGGGGTAACAAGGTAATCAGCAATCCAATGACAACCAAACCAAGCGTGTAAGGGACGCGAAAATGACGAGCAGCAATACCTACTAATGACGCTATTAACAATAAGATGACAACGATTTCTTCAATAAAGATAAATGATTCTTCGTCTTCCGCTAAAACTGCCTGTTCTTCTGCTTGAACGTCACTTGTTCCTCCAACCTGGGATTCATTCGTCGGCACCTGAGTATCCTGGAGGATCGGCTCAAAACCGAAAGAAGCACAGCCCGACAAAATACCGCTTATACCAAACATTGCGGTTATAAAGATTATTCTGAATCGGGAATGTGTTATTTTTTTCAACATATTATTCCAGAGTTACGAGACGAGGTTCAGGATCATCAATCGCGATTGTTTGGCCATCAGGGAAAACAACCTGAGTATTATTATGACCACGGAGCACTGTCATCCCCCGATATTTTACCGTAACTGGCCAGGGAAATGGATTACAACCTGCGAGGTGAACTTTCCAAGGGGAGATCAGCTGTACGCCGAGAGTCTCTAAGAATAATCCTAATGGCGCCAGACCCCAGAGGGAATTCGATTCTCCATGTCCTTGACCTGTATCTGCACTGTAGTATTGGCGAAAACACCCGTCCTGCTTCAAGGAATTGATGATTGCACTCATAATATGAGTCACTAGTTTACCTGCTTCCTCCTGATATCCGTAGGAGATCAACCCTTCTCCAATTAATGCACACCATGGGAGATAGACATATTGGCAAACTTCATTTTCCAAATCAGCGATTTTATCAGGACAGGCCGGTAATCCGAATTCACGCCAGTAACGGTTTGGGTTTGTGATCGTATTCTCAACCAGGGATTGTGCCCTTTCATTTGATGGGATTCTTGCCCAGATCGGAAGTAAAGTTGTAATGTCTTGACTCGTGAAACCTGCGCTGGAAATAATGACGGTATCATCCTCATCGAGTCCTTGAATTTCCACGAATTCAAGTGAGGTGTAAGTTTGATCGCTGGTAGCGGTCCCCCACCTTGGAAACCATAGCAATCGTTCAGATGGAATACGTTCAACGCGATGTTTGCCAGACGGGCTGAGACCATGGATCGTGATTTGGGATTTACGGGTTGTTTCTTGACTGGTTTTTATCCGGAAAACCAAACGCTGCGGCTGGGAGAAATCTTGGTTTATGTGGATTACTCCAGAACCAGATTGTTCGCAAATCACTATTTTGTTTGTACGTTTATGGCTATCACGATCCCAATATGTATAGCTGCTAATTGTCTCATCCCAAGCTTCCTCAACTGCAATCCGTAATTTATCAGCATAGGTCTCCAAATTAGACACTGGGTCGGTCATGTCTATCAATTTGGCGATTTTGATTAAGACCTGACATTCTTGATACAAGAAAGCGCATAATGATGGACTTTCAGAGGTTGTTATGTCTATCCCTTGTGCCCATGAATGCCAGCGTGCAAATATTGGATGGTCTTCAAATCCAGCCTGGATTGGGTGGTCCCATTCTGGAACACCATCTTCATCTCTGTCATGTTGTGGAGAAAACCATGAGAAGAAGAAATTTAATAATTTCGGAAACACCTGCACCAGGAATTCTTTATCTTCGAGGACTTGATAGATTCGCCAGGCAAAGCTGGCAAGAATAGGTGTCGCTAGTCGATTGCTCAGCTGACCTCCTAATCCAGGTTTCCAATCGATTTCGCCACTTTCATTTATCGAATTCAATGAGTTTTTCAATATTCCTGCAGCTAGATTGGGTGCAGAAGGGAGTATCAAGTTGGCCAAGTAATATGAATCCAGCGGTGTCTGTCCACTCCATTGAGGACCGTAATCGCTTCCATCACCTCTGTAAGAAAAGCCATCATCTGGGTGGCGGGTTGTTGCAAATGATAGTTGTTCAAGTTGAGGTGTTTTACCAATAAACAAACCGAAGGCTGTCTTTTGGGCTAAGGAAAATGCATTGTCCCACTCTTCATCACCAGTATAGATATCGACTTGAGCTAAATTTAGAAGCTCAAGGCGTGCAATTTCTGCCTCCCAGTTACTCGCTGCGATCTCTCTCGCGAGGGAGAAAGAATCTTCTGGTGTACTGAGGGCAGCTTGGCACCAGACAAATTGACGGGATTTCCCCGGAGGTAAATCTAAGCCATGCACAAGAGCAGGATAGGGGCTGTTGACCGTGGATGCGCCGCCCGTGATAAAAACGACCGGAGCTAAATTCTCGCTGGTGCCGACGAGAACCGGAACGGCTTCGATCTCCTGTGGTGTAATTCGTGAACCATCATCAGAGGGGTTTAACAGTGCAACCCATTCAAACTTAATTTTCCTATTCTGAGAACTTGTATTGGTGATGCGAATTCGTCCTGCGACCGCATTCGAACCCGGCACCCAATATTCACTGTATACCTCTAATGAATCCAGAGGAGCGTAGGTTATCTCAGTGAAATTGGGGAACAAACGGCGAAGGTTTGGTGTTTTTACAAAGCTCTTCGGATCGGAAATGCTGTCATGTGCTTCAGAAAAACGAGGAAACAAGCGCATCTTCTTCGCGCGAAGTCCATAGGTTGTCTGGAGAGCGATAGCTTGAGGTTCGCCACTATTCTGGGTGAGTTCCCAAATCTGGTCATTAACGTAATTAGGATTTGAGACTCGTGCATCAGCAGCGATGGTCAGCGTTAATGGGATTCCCGAGCCGAGATTATTCTCATGCATATAGAACCTAAAACTCGCGATGTCCCTCATTTACGTAATCTGTTAAATCAGTAACACTTAAAAGATCGAGGCCTAATTTTCGCAGAGTTCGTCCTCGGCGCCAATAATCAGTGCGGTGGATGATACACGCCATCCGAATGATACTCTCCATCCCACGGACAGAGACTCCGTACCGTTGAGCCAATGAAGCTATGGGCACCAAACTCATCGGCACATCCTCAAAAATATACCGGTGATTAAGGGTACTTGGAGCTTTGATCCCATAGTAACCTGGTTGATTATGAATTGCCTCATGCAGGTCATCACCTGATGTGGTATATGCCATTTTTAACCATTCCATCGCACTTTGGGCGCGTATTCCCAGCGCGGAAGCAACCGTCACCCTTTCACGATCTAAGACTTCCAGTAGACGGGCAACAGATGGTGTCACTCCATCAATGTAAAACTGAAAATCACCATGGGTAGATTCTATCCAACCGGCATTGAGCAAAGTCAATGCCGGATGAAAAATGGCTCCCATATTGTTCAAACCCGTATGAAGTACATTGGTGCCATCAATATATTGTGGGTAGGCTGGGATGATGGCTTTTAAAACTTGATCTGTGCGGTTGGAGGGTAAGGCTGCCAGCGGAACAGCATCCTTGATTCGAAATATACGTGCTTGTGCGGGACCATCAGAACGACTGGCATAGATAAATGTTTCAGCTTCGGATATCGTTACATCGGCTTTACTGCCTGAATCACGGACAACTTTAGCGAATTCGAGAGCTCCACATGTGCGACCTGGGTGGAGGACTACAATTTGCCCGTCCCGAAGAAATGGTGCTGCGCTCCGGGCGATATTTGCATGTGCCGACGATGGAACTACAACCATCACGACATCCGCAGCTTCTATTGCAGCTTCAATCTCGGAGGTGACGATGTTTAATTCCCCGAATCCGTGGGGGCCACCATCGTAACTTTCTAATTCAATTCCGCCTCTTGCCTTTATTACCGCGATATGCTCTGGCGTGCGGTTGTACAAGTTCACCTCGAATCCCTTCAAAGATAGGTGAGCTGCCATAGCTTTTCCCCCGTGTCCTGCACCAACTACAGTAAATCGGGTAGATTTGCCCATCGTCCCTCCTTAATTCTGATTTTTAATGATTGCATTTAACCAGGAATATACTTCCTAACTTATTCTAGAGAACCTCTAGATTTGCAATGCGTTCATTTTCTGATACTTGTCGACCAGAAGCGTCTATCGCAGTACACGCTCCTTTGATAACCCGGGTTTTGATTTTTCCCCTGGCAAATGGGTTGTTACGTAATTGAGGTGCATCCAGTATTCCCTTCTCAACCGCGTTGGAAAGAGTTGTTGGGTCAATTAATGGATCCGATACGCCCGGACTTCCCAGGGCGCGAATGGATTGGATCGTAATATTACTTTCTTCTACCAATTGCTTTTGTCGCTCTTGGACTAATGGATCAGCTCTCATGTCTGGCTGGCCCGCCAGAGCGTTATCTATTGCCCGATGAGCTAGCTTGCTTGCCTGGATAATATCCTTGGCTGTCGCAGCATGGTCAGCTTCTGTATGTCCCACGATGTGAACAATATGCGGTTTGATTGACATTTGCAAATATATGCTGGCAACTAAATGTGCACGAGCAGAATCAATATCTAGAGGATAACTGAGCAGCCCTGTCCGGGTTTGACGCCAAATGCGAAAATCCTGGTCAGCCAATGGGGAAATCAAGTCGAGGATCGCCAGCATTTTTGCTAAATCCATTGCATCACTTAAACCTGGAGGGCTGTTGAACATCAACTGGGCTATATAATCACTCACTCCGAAGTATTTTGCATTATAAGCAGCCAGGAATGCCGATACGACAAAAACCACATCCGGGGCATCACGCATACCCCAATGATGTGGTTCATTAAGTTCAACTGGGATATTTCGTCTTCCATACCATTCCATGACATTCTGGTGCTCACGAATAGAACCTGCCAGATCCCAAGGACCGCGGCCATCCATCTGATTGAACCAGAATAAAGGGATTGCACACCACGCATTCTGGATGGTATCGACGTATAGTTCGGCAAGATCGATAAAATCATCTGTTCCAGAATAAGTGCGCATTAAGGGGTAGTTACCAAAACGGCTGGCAGCATATAATTCCCGGTAATCATCTGCTGAGCGGACAGGAACGCCCCCTGCCCCTCGCCTGCGCGGATCTTGCTTTTCAGGGTTAAAAAAATTCTCTTGTGCATCCTGATCAATACCCAAAGAGATAACATCCATCGCTTGTCCTTCGGCGATTTCTGTAATGCCGGTGCGTGTTGCCTTCATGGTTGGTAGACCAAAATGGTGACGGAGAAGAGGATAGGGTGATTTCCAAAGAATGCGAGCAATTGTATTTTGGGGGAAATCAATTTCGCTTTGGGAATGAACAGGTTGTCCTTTCAAGTAAGCTAAAACAGTTTCAGCTGGCTCTCCACCTTCAAATGTACGCTCAAAGAAACCGAGCGCCTGTGCCCGAGACGCAATGGGTGGCGTACCCCCAAATGCAAATCGAACACCCCGGTTGCGCAAGTCATCAGCTGATTCAGCGAATTCACCGAGTAATCGTTCACCCGTGTCTGGCGTTAACCGATAAGAAACTGCCACAAGATCAGCGTTTTCCCGCTCGGCAGCTGCGATCACTTCAGCAATTGGAACTGATGGTCCAAGGAAGATTGTCCGCCATCCTGCTTCTTCCGCCACGCGCAGAAAGTTCATGACCCCAGCGACATGGACACATTCACCAAGCGCTGCAGCGACGACTGTTTTTCCCGAGTCCGACATATTTGTAATTGAGCCTTGTCCGGTGATAATGATGAGTTTGATTTCGGCGATCTACTTTGCTCAATGATCACAGCCGAATGTTACCTGCCCAATTAGTTTCATTACTAAATTGGGATGAGGGAACAAGTTATGAGCATTTTTCGTCTTTAAAGTGTTGATATTTGTATTAATCATTCTAACACACCCTGCAAATGCTTGATTGACTTAATGAAACCTGAGAGAAATCGGTCATTATGTACTACATGTTATAATTTTTTGACTTTTCTCGGGAGAAAACTCGAGGCGATAATAATATTTGAGGTCAAGATTTAATCATTCAAGTATTTTGAGTGAATTCATACGATCAGAATGAGGGACTTCTTAAATTCGTTTGAGGGTGCAATAGAAAAAGGGAATTGGCTTGGTGAATAAAAATTGCTCGAGTGTGGAGGAGAAATGACAACCTTAATGCGTGGAAAATACTTTGATGAATTTGAGGTTGGAATGAATTTTGTAAGCCCTGGGCGAACAGTAACTGAAAGTGATATTGTTTCATTCGCAGGCTTATCCGGCGATTATACGCAAATTCATACCGATGCAGAGTTCAGTAAAACAACACCTGTCGGTCAACGAGTTGCGCATGGATTACTGGGTCTTTCAATCGCCTCAGGTCTAGCTACGAGAACAGGAGTACTTGAAGGCACAGTTCTTGCATTTAGAGAAATTGTTGAATGGAAGTTCGTTAAGACGATTTTTATTGGTGATACAGTTCGTGTATCATTACACGTGCTTGATCTCAAGGCGCTTCCCAGGGTAGGAGGGGGGGCAGTCAACATCGGAATAAGATTATTGAACCAAAATGACGATGTTGTAATGAAGGGAATCTGGAAGGTATTGGTGGCATCAAAACCAGAGTAAATTATGCCAGTTCCAGTTCTGAACAATTCATCAGAAGATGATCCTGATCGCGATGAGAAAAATATCTCCGCTCAAGATGGAGAAAAGCGTGGATTCTCAGAATCTGCCGATATCGGACAACAACTTAGTAAAGAAAAACCTGTTTCTGATCCAACTGAGGATTCCGTCGGAACACTCAATGAAGATTTCGAACATGAAAGGGATACATCAGAAGTAAGAATACATTCTGAAAGTGAGATAGAGCAGGATGATGTTGATTTACCAAGAGTTGAGGATAGCAAAGGTTCAGATACAGAATACGAATCAGATGAGCAGGCTGCTGAATCCGTCGATTCTTCAGAATTCTATTCAATATATACCGCCAGGGGTTGGTATAACCCTGATGAAGATCTTCCTGATGACCCCGAGATCACCAAAGGAGATCCTGAACAGGATAATGAGCTGATCACTGGGGATACACAGCCGGTGAATGTATCCTCTGTAGAACCCCCACCAACACTTGATTTAAAATCCCCCTCCAAATTACCACAAAGTGACACACAAAGTAATCATTTACCAAACCAGATCGATCTGGATGCCACCCGAGTCGCTTCCACGGCTTATGTCGCTTCTAAGATTGATCCTGTAAATCCAATAACTTCAACCCCTCAATCCAGGAAAGGATACTCTGCCTCTCCGCGATCATCTGCTGTTCCACCACGTGCTGGGGTGTTTGACTTGCAACGTGGTATGGGATGTTTACTCCGATTTTCCATCGCCGGAATGTTCATTCTGGTGATTGTGGGATTGATCGGCATATCAGTATTACTATTCCAATATTACAGGATTGCGGCAACATTACCCCCAGTTGATGATCTGCGCCAGAAAGCAGCCCAATTTGAGACGACCCGTATCCTGGATCGTAATGGAAATGTAATGTATGAAATCTTGGATCCAAACGCCGGTCGTCGTTCTTATGTAAGCTTGGATAAGATCTCTCCCTACCTGGTGGCAGCAATCGTTGCGACGGAGGATAAAGGTTTTTACAGCCATCCTGGATTTGATGCCACTGCAATTGGCAGAGCTTTTTTACAAAATTATCAAGGTGGAGAAACAGTTTCGGGGGCTTCCACAATTACCCAACAATTAGCTCGAATGCTCTTATTCTCTCCGGAAGAGCGTTCGGAAATCACATATATGCGCAAGGTCCGGGAAGCAATCCTGGCCGCGGAAATTACACGACGCTACACGAAAGACGAGATCCTGGAGCTCTATATCAATGAAGTTTACTTTGGAAATCTTACTTATGGTGTGGAAGCTGCTGCGCAAACATATTTTCGTACCTCTGCAGACAAGTTGACATTAGCCCAGGCAGGTTTTCTAGGAGGGTTAATCCAAGCCCCTTCAGTTTATGATGTCTACACAAATCGAGATGTCACCTTGAACCGATTAGAACAGGTTCTGTTCTTGATGTATGAAGCTAGTCAGGAACAAGGATGTATCTTTGTGAGTAATAGTCCTCAAAGAATTTGCGTGGATGCGCTCGTTGTCGCAGATGTCGCTAGTGAGATGGCAGATTATGATTTCAAATCACCAGATATTGAAATCCGCAATCCACACTGGGTAACATATATCCGATCCTTACTCGAATCCCAATTTGATGCTCAAACCATTTATCGTTCTGGATTCGATGTGCACACAACGCTTGATCCAGGTTTACAAGAACTTGCCGAACAAGTTGTTGCCACCCAGGTAAACGCTTTAACAGATCGCAATGCCAGCAGCGGCGCCCTGGTAGCGATGCGTCCAAATACTGGTGAAATTTTAGCAATGGTTGGATCGGCTGATTTCTATAATGAAAAGGATGGCCAGGTGAATATGGCAATCAGTCCACGCCAGCCAGGATCGTCATTTAAACCCCTCACATATACTGCTGCATTCGAGAAAGGGTGGACACCTGCAACATTAATTTGGGATGTTCCTTCTGAATTTCCCCCATCAGGTGATCCAAATGACACACGCAAACCTTATATACCAGTAAACTATGATGACCGCTTTCACGGCCCTGTCACAGTCCGCTCAGCATTAGCTAATTCATATAACGTCCCAGCAGTTAAGACTCTCGATTTTGTGGGTATTTACGATAATCCGGACACACCAGCTGAAGATGGATTGGTTGCTTTCGCAAAACGTTTAGGCATAACGACATTAACCCGAGACGATTACGGGTTATCTTTGACCCTCGGTGGAGGTGAAGTTACTTTACTCGAGCTCACCGGTGCTTATGCGACCTTTGCTAATGGGGGCCGGCGCATACCTCCGATTGCAATAACCCAGATCGTTGATTTTAATGGCAATGTAGTATACCAATACAACCCACCGACCGGTGAGCAGGTAATTCGACCTGAACATGCATATTTGATCTCTTCCATTCTATCGGATAATGAGGCCCGTACTCCTGCTTTTGGACCCAATTCTGTCTTAAATTTACCTTTCCAAGCTGCTTCGAAAACCGGTACTACTAATGATTTCCGGGATAACTGGACACTAGGATACATCCCAGAACTCGCAGTGGGTGTATGGGTCGGAAATGCAGATTATTCACCAATGCAAAATATTAGTGGTTTAACTGGTGCAGCACCCATTTGGGCTGAGTTCATGAAGGAATCTGCTAACCAGGTCACCGGAGGAAACCCTTCACCATTTATCAGACCTGGTGGAATTGTCGAAAGGATAATCTGTGCAGTATCAGGAACGGAGCCTTCTAATAAATGTCCAGTTCAGCGCAGTGAGTTGTTTGCTGCAAACCAACCACCATTACCAAAAAATCAGGATTTATGGAAAAAAGTGGTTGTTGATACCTGGACTGGTTTGGAATCTTCGCCAGCATGTGATAAATTTACTGATGAAAAATTAACCGTCAACGTTGATGATTCTTGGGCAATTCACTGGTTAAAGAAGGATTCAAATGGAAAAGCGTGGGCAGAAAACAATGGTTTTTCCAGTCCATTGTTCTTCGTCCCCAAACGTAAATGTACGGTAGAGGACCCACGTCCGCTATTACAATTTACTTCACCGAGAGCTGGGGATAAGATCACCCAAAGCCCATTGGAGATATTCGGACAAGCAGGTGCGACGGCAGATTTCGAATCTTATCGCTTAGAGTATGGGTTGGGAAGCAAGCCGGTCAAATGGGAATTACTTAAGAAAGATGGAATTCCGATCAATGATTCAGCAAAACTTTTTGAGTGGGCTCTAAAGGAATTGCCTGCTGGGGAGATCACCTTGCGCATAATTCTTCGCAGTATCAATGAGACCTACGCTGAATTAAAAATGAGCTTGAATTTACAGGTTCCCACACCAACGCCAACACCGACTCCAACTTTCACTCCTACACCAACCAATACGCCGACACCGACTTTTACACCGACACCGACTTTCACTGTTACACCCACCCCGACTTTGACACCCTCAATCACTCCGACTCCTCAGGATACACCGGTCCCATCACCCACACCGATTGATCCATTCTGGACCCAACCACCAACTGCCACAACCAGCAGTCCATAAAAAAATACCCGCCAAACGGCGGGTATTTTTTTGCGTTTCTTCAGTTTCAAACATCTGGTTCTGTGATCGTTACACTTGTGGCTTCCGGAGCAGCCACCTGACCAAATAGGTGGGCATAGACCGCAAATAGATAAACACTGCTGAGAGCGCTGATCAACCACATTAGAACCCAACCGATGCAGGGAATTAATCCCAGTACAACCGATATAAGCGTGACAACAATGCCGACAACAATCGCACCTACGATTGAGACCAGCCAGGCTGTTAAATATTTACTTGTGTTCTTCGAAACAATCTTGAAGATCTCACCAAATTCAAAGCAAGAACCGAAAGTTCCTTTGCGAGCAAAATTGATGAAGACTGCCGGGAAATAGAAGCTCAGCGCTAAAAAGTACAGAACCAGCAAGCAAATTAAGAAGATGCCAATTCCAGTAAACAATGATATTACTGTCCCGGAGATATCTGAGCCTTCTATACTGGCAGGAATCACCAGGAAGCCAATTGGGAGACAGCCGATAATCAGGGCTGGCAGAGCGTATATGAATCCAGCTGCCCAGATAAAAAATCCTTTGACGAATTTATCACCAAAGTCACTCCATTCCGGCATTGGAAGAGAAACACCGTCGTTCACGTTCCGAACTATGTCGACAGTGAAACCAGTCCAGGCGAAGTTAAGAATCGGGATTAAGGAAACAATTGTCCCAAGAAATAATTTCGAGAGCCAATCATCATCCTCAAATGGGTATGAAAACGATTTGCCAATATCCATAATGCATTCTCCTTAGTTAAAATAATCTTTTATAAATGGATCAGACGTCTGGTAATTCTTTCACTAACACAGATTAGAACTGCAAATTCTCCAGGGTGCACACGTTAAAGTGCATACCCTATTCATTTTTATAGAACACACCGATCAACTTTGAGTTACGTATTATCTGTATTATCCCATTGGGTAATATGGAAAAGAAATCTAGGATTGGATAAATTAATATTATTTGCAATGCGTGATCTGGATAATCCTAGCTGATTCAGCTCTTCTCCGAATTAGAAATTTGGACTAGGAATTCAGATTATCAATAACGTTTCAGAGTTGTCATGCACGGAGTCAGGCGAAACATTTCCAGACATAATGGGATCAATATTATTGTAATACATAGCAGATAGGCAATTACCAACCATATGGCACTCCACCACCAACCGATTAAAACGAAATATAATGCTCTCAGTAAAAAGTTGCGTTGAGGGAGATCGGTTTCGGTTATCCTGGTTTCCCCTCCCGAATACATTACCTGGATTTCTCTCCTTGGAGGCTGGAGAGATAGAATGCGAGGTATGTTGTTTAAAATCGCCAAACCAATTGGCAAGCCAATAATGGTGATGTTCAATAACCAGGCAATAGCAATTGCGATTGCGCCAAGCCACCACCCAATAAAAATGAACCATAGGGCCTGTATTAGACAACCTGGTCCTGATTCTCTTTGGATCGTGGTTGATGATTGAGTTGGGGTTTCAATTGACATAATAGCTCCGGAATTTGGTACTGGATTTTATATCCAGTATAGTTTTCTTTCGCTCAATAACTGACTTTTCAAAATGTTAGAGCAACCGCATTTGAGCAGGCGATTCGGTCAAAGGATCAAGGGCAAGAAGTGTATCCAAGTTTTCTCGAGTGAGCGATGGAGATTCTAAAAGATGGCGTAAGTGACGGAATTTCAGGAATCGCCAACCACTTTCGATCGTTTGATTTAAAAATAAATTGTAACGTAATTTATATATTATCAGGTTAGCGCGTGTCCCTGGTAAAACAATTATTGATTTATCTGGGGGGGAGGAAGAATTATAGACAATCTCACCGATCGCCGCGGAGGAAGAAATGAAGAAGACAAGACGAACATCTTCTTTTGCGTCCATCCAGATTATTGGGCTTTCTCCTTGTGCTGAGTAGCCAAGCTGATTGCCTAAATCACGGATCGCCATGCGGATAGCTGCAAGTTCGAGGGAGCGGCTCTTCGCATCATCTTGTTCGCGTAAAAATATTTCTCCTTTCTCAAGATATTTTTTAGAACTGTAAGATTCAATGCAATTATTGATTAATTCAGATGCAGGGGTCATCATTCCTGGAAATATCTCGCAGATTGATTGATCAATTTGATGCTGATTGATCTGTGGGTGATCTCTCATCATTTGAAGGACCGCAGCTTCAACCCGATCTGAGAGCAAGGCGCTTGGATTATTGATTTCTTGGTGCCATACACTGGCACTCTCCGAGGATTTTTCCCCACCACCATAACGTATGAAACCGTGCTTGAATGATAACGAGTTTTCAATCAATTCATGAATACGAGAATATTCATCTGCAGATGAATTCTGCCGATCTCTGGTTAATCCCTGGTTCTTAATAACGGTTATTAATGCACTGGTATTCATGGACAGGTATGGGGCTGGTTCTCCGCGTTGTTTTAGGTATTCAATGCCTCCATTGATCATCAGTTCGCAGAAATGATCCATCAAAAGCGCTGGGGCAGTGATTTGATAATTATTTTGAGATTCCGGATCAAACTCCCATTGAATCTGAGCAAGATTACTATCAGGGCGTAATGCGATCCCATTTAAGGAAAATCCAGCCCGTCCAACAGCAATACCTGTTGCATTTATGAAACTAGATTCTACCTCTGCGATTACACCGAAAAATGGCACCTTTTGCTGAAGAATTTCCGCCAGTGAATTGAATGCATAGCTGAGAGCTGTGCAATGCCATGCCCAGTCATAACGACGACGATGAAGAACAGATCTGAACGATCCGATTGCCTCATGACCCCAAATCCAACCAGCCCATAATGCTGATAATGTCCAAAATGCCTGATTGTGTCTAGGAATAGCGGTCATAATCGCCACAATATCGATACAAGAACCAGGTTCTGAATTTACAAGGTTTTCACATAGATCTCGCAGAGGTCCTTCGTATAGAATTACGCCTCCACTGTCTTGTGGAATTTGGGGGTAGATCGAAAACGGAACCGATTTTTGCCCTCCGGCAAGCTGATCGACAGCTTCTTCAAGTATGAACCAGAGATTGTTTTCCCTAAAGCGAGGAGATGATGACAATTGCTTTGGTCTTGGTCTTCCAGAGGGGTATGACCAAAGATTATTACCTTTGTCCAAGGCACTCAATACCAATGCAATCAGGCTTTTATACCTGCTTGATTCTTTCGGTTCGTTAAGCTTTGGGGACACCACCAATCCATCTAGACGGTTGATCAAAGTGATCAAAGCATAAATCGCTCGTGGTAAATATACAGAGAGGGCTTCCTCAACATTATCCCGTTCAGGGTCACCAGGCGGTGTGATTCTTTCCAATACTCTCATCCGATGTAATGAAGAGGCGGTGTAGCTCCGCGCCAGCTCAATATCTGACTGATTTACCGGATGTTCACCTGAATCCCCACAATGATAGCACTCATAGATTTTTGCCTGTGGAGCGGTGGAACCGTGTTCCCAGATGAAGGCTTGAGCAGACACCAGTTGGCCACATTGGGTGCAATTTGTCTGGTAGAGCTGCTGGAGATGGTTCTCCAGGCGCTCATCACCTACTCGCGTGGCAGCTAATTCTGCTAAAGCTGATTGTATATCCTCTTCCTTTGGTGGATTAACACCGAGTTCCAACATAAACCGCGCAATTGGGTTGTTGGAAGAAACCAGTACTTTGCATCCCGCGCGTGCTATCTCGAGTGAAAATTCTGGTGAGGTGCCAAATGGATCTAACACCCAGGATCCGCTCTCCAAGTTGTCAGCGATCCAATTGGCGGCAATGCCTTCTGGGATGGGGGGTAAGAATCGGGAAAGCAGCCCCGTGGGGTTTGCTGGTTTCCCGGAGATAAATATCACTTGTTTGACCATCGAGTTAATCCAACTTTAGTATAATGATTTTTCCGATTATTTCAATCTATTGAGGGAATTTCGAAAGAGTCTTATGAAAAGTTATCTCATATCAGGTGGGATTCAAGTTAATAAATATCGACCAGTTGTTTTGTTGGGAGTTATTCTGGGTATATTTGTTTCCGGTTGTTATTCAACTCCACCCTCACCAACAATTGAAGCAATCCTGACACCGTCGGCTCTATCAAAACTGGAACCTACAAAAACGACCACAATATTAGATATAAAGAACGATTCTTCTGCTCAAGAAGATATCACCAGCGAGGCTGTATGTGTCGCACCAAAGCCGGGTGTGAAGCTACCTGAGCTCGAATTCTGGGGATATCCCCAGGCAATCCTTGAATTCCTTAATTCTGGTGGATCAGCCCGGGAATTAGATCAAGCGCTTTATTCAGCTGGTGTAGCCAACCAACCATTGGCAGTTGCTACCTTTGATTTGACGGGCAATAGTATTGATGATGTAGTAGTTTCGATCATTGAACCGCAATCCAGTACAATCTTACCGGGTGGAACATTTTTGATCTATGTGTGTCAGCAATATGGATATCGTTTACAACACCGTCAAGATTCATCTGATAACCGTGGTGCCTACGGGATCCGTTATTTGCAGGATTTGAACTCAGATGGGCAAGGTGAAGTTGTAATCAGCTCACCTAGTTGTGGTGCTCACACCTGTTTTGAAGATGTCCAGGTATTGAGTTGGCAGGGGAGCGATTTTGTAAGCTTGCTGGTTGGGAATACTAATGAATTACCATCCCCTGACATCCGCATAATAGATCCGGATGAGGATGGTGTATTTGATATTGAAATAGGTAGTGGAGGCTTCAATTCCGTAGGGGCTGGTCCTAATCGTACTAAGATTCGGCACTGGGTTTACAACCACGCAACATCCTTATGGGATAGCTACGAGGATATTCCAGGGACATCCTTTTATCGTATCCATGTGCTTCATGATGCTGACGATGCAGCTCAAGTTGGGAATAACGACCAGGCATTGATCGATTATGGCAGGGTGGTCTACGATCCTAATTTAGTAGATTGGCAGGATCCTGAGCAGGAAATTGCAAATCTTTCCGCTTATTCCCTGTACAAAATCGCTGTCTTGCATCTTATCCAGGGAGATGCTGACCGGGCAGGGATAACTTTTGATTTATTGGACAAGAGATACTTGTCCCAGGACGTTGGATACATGTATGCAGAATTGGCATCAGTATTCAGGGAGAGTTACGAACTTGAGGGGCTTGTCAGTGCATGTATTGCCACGCAAGAATTCGCTAAAGGCCATTCTAAAGAAATTTTATCGCCTTTAGGATCGGAGATATATGGATACGCAAATCGGGATTATTTTCCAAAGGATATCTGTCCGTGGGAATAAAACATGATTATAGTACAATTACGTCCAATTGAATGCGGGGAGGACGTTTTGTGCAAATTTATTGATCATGCAGCTGATTTGCATGCTGGTTTAGCACAAGGAGAAATCTATTGATTAGTTATTCAACAATAAATTATTATTTTACAAGTGGATTGAATTTTATTAAAGTACTCAAGGGTGAACCAGTTAAAGAAATAAGGCTGATTAATTTAACTGATTGGGGATGGATGCTCCTGCTGAGTGTTGTCATTTTGGTGGTCTGGTTGCTGATTATCTTCCAGACGAAATCAAAAGGAGCCCATGAGTTTGGGCAGGTTCCAGACCCGGAATTAAGTGGTCATGTGAATGACCACGGCGATGATCACACAGGTTCAGAACTTTCTGAACTTGAAACCGAGGACTGATCTGGGGTATTTATCATTCAACTGGATTCTTATTATTTGTGGGTGAATAGAGCGTAATAATGTGATCAAACCCTATTCAATTACAGTGGTTGAGGTTTGGTCTACCATGGTTAAAGTAATAAAATATTAATTGGATTGTAATCAGAAGAAAAGCATATCTTCCTTGGGCTTGGATAGCTGGAAGTGCACAGACCTAAGAAGATAATTATCGTTCTTCATAAGGAGAAATAATATGACCTCACTGATCAAAATCGAAGGAATTGGGGAGAAATATGCGATCAAGCTTAAGATGATCGGGATTAGCACCACCGAAACTCTCTTAGAAAGAGGTCAAACACCGCAAGGGCGTCAAGAGATCGCTGACAAATCTAGCATAACGAAAACCCTTATCCTTGAGTGGGTGAATTTAGCTGATTTGTTTCGCATCAAAGGTGTTGGTGAAGAGTATTCTGACCTGCTTGAAGAAGCTGGTGTGGATACTGTGGTCGAACTGGCCCAGAGAAATCCAACCAACCTTTACCAATCTGTAGTTGCTGAAAATCAGAAGAATAAACTGGTTCGTAAGCTACCTACACAAGATCAGGTGAGTGATTGGGTCAAGCAAGCGAAGAAATTACCACGTGTTGTTAAGTATTAGGTAATCGCTTCCGGGGTCAGCAAATTAATTGGCTCTGGAAGTTTTTATTTAAAGTATATGGAGGGAACGAACAAAATAAATCTCAAAGAAATGCCGGATTATGTTTAAAAAAGTTAAGTGTTTAAAAAACAAATATCGGTGTAGAATTGGGTCTTGCATGTCGAACACTATTCTGATAAACGATAAGGACCAGAGAAATGAAGGCAATCCAGTTCAATTTCACCATCCCTCGCTACATACTTGGTAAAGCATTAGGGAGATTATCTCCCAAATTCTTCTGGAGTGGTTTGACTTGTACAGATTATAAGGAGGTATCCGAACCTCAATTGCCAGGAGATGATTGGGTTGTTGTAAAAACCAGGCTTGGTGGTGTTTGCGGAACTGACATGTCCTTAGTAAATTTAAAAGCCAGCACATATTCTACTCCACTTGTAACTTTCCCATTTGTGTTAGGTCATGAAAATCTAGGTCGTATAGAAAAGATAGGCGCTGGCGTTTCAGACTGGGAGGTTGGAGACCGGGTGGTAGTTGAACCACCTTTGTGGTGCAAGCCTCGTGGATTTGAAGAATTGTGCGAATTTTGTGCAAAGGGTGAAATTAATAAATGTGTACGGATCACAGAAGGAGATATCTCTCCAGGGTTGTCCACTGGATTGTGTTCCGATACGGGAGGCAGCTGGTCGCCATTTTTTTTGGCCAATGATGCACAACTCTACCGAGTGCCTGATGAAATTTCGGACAATAAAGCCCTGATGATTGAACCCTTCGCGATTGGTCTCCACGCGGTCCTTCAGAACTTCCCCGACGATAGTGATAGAGTTCTTATCATTGGGGCGGGAACGATTGGATTATGCACTCTCGCTGCCCTTCGGGCTCTCGGATCTAAATCTGAGATCATCGTCCTGGCAAGATATAAATTTCAAGTTGAAGCTGCCGAAAAACTTGGAGCCTCGCACGTAATTCTCGGATCGCGAAAGAATAGTTTCTATAATGATATTGCCAAATTGAGCAAAGCGGATCTCAAGAACCCAATCATGGGAAAACCATTAGTTATTGGTGGAGTGCATAGCACATTTGATTGTGTTGGCAGTAAAGGTTCTCTGGATGATGCGATGCGTTTAACCCGCAACGGTGGTCGGGTGATATTTGTTGGTGACCCTGGTGTCGTTAGTAATTTAGACTGGACGCCAATATTGACTCAAGAACTAGAAGTTAAGGCGGCTTATCTGTATCATCATATTGAGAATTTCGGAGGGAAGCTCTGGAAAGCTTTTGATCTGGCAATTGAATTAATGAGAACTGGCAAAGTTGATTTGGGGTGGATGGTGACCCATAAGTTCCCGTTAGAGAAATATAATGAGGCGTTTGAGCTTTCTAATCAGCGGGGAAAGAACATGGCGATTAAGATCGCCTTCGAATTTGAGGAGTGAAAAAAGCCATCTGATTATTGGTACCCATTTATTTTCTAGACCGAGCAATTGTGGTCAATCCAATCTGTATGAAAATTATTATCCCAACACCTGATCTTTCCAAAGGGGGTAATTGAATTCAGGGAAGTAAAAATCTCGCTAAATACTTCCATTAAACGCAAATAATCCTTGTATATCCAATCTGAAATCCGTTCTTAGCCAGGTGTACTTAATTAATGTTAAGAGTTGATTTCATAATAGTCTATGGCTAAGATCAAATAAGAATCTAATAAATAAATCAGGGTATTCTAGTAAGATTTGGTAAATTAATCACGTCTATGCAATAGTAATTGCATGAAAAACATCGCAATTTGATAATAAGGACAACCGGATTGTCAAGTTTGCTATCATGGAGAATCATATGTTAAAAAATGAATCTGATCTAGATTTAGTCTGGTTAAATGATGTATCGGTAAGTGAAGATGTAGAATTACGAGACAATGGTCGCCATACCGAAGAGAACGTGCAGGAAATCATACGAAAAGAGACCATCGAATCTGCTGTTCGTAGCATACTAGCCAACGTCGGTGAGGATCCGGAACGCCAGGGTCTTTTGGGTACACCCGATCGTATTGCCCGCATGTATGATGAGGTATTGGGTGGTTACAATGTCGACCTGGAGAAATTGGTCAACGGGGCGCTGTTTGATGTGGCATACGATGAGATGATCGTGGTTAAAGACATCGAGTTCTACAGTATGTGTGAACATCACATGCTGCCTTTCTTTGGTCGAGCTCATGTAGCTTATATACCCTCTGATAAAGTGATCGGATTGTCAAAAATCCCCCGTATCGTGGAGATGTTCGCTCGGCGCTTGCAGGTCCAGGAACGGATGACCCGCCAGATTGCAGATACGATCGATGAAATCCTAAGTCCACAAGGTGTGGCAGTGGTCATTGAAGGCAACCATATGTGTTCAATGATGCGGGGTGTCAAGAAGCAAGAAGCATCGATGATCACTAGTGCCATGCTGGGATGCTTCAAGAAAAGCGATAAGACACGCAACGAGTTATTTAGCCACCTGCGTGGGAGCAATTAATATCAGTTAAAATAATTTCAATTAGAAAACTTGGAAAATAAAAGGGCGACTACTGTGAAATTCAGTTAGTCGCCCTTTTTTCATGTTATGTTTGCATAAGTTTGGGATGATCATCGTATATAATCTGCTGGGTCTAATTTCATGAGGATTATTCTTAGCCAAAAATATTTATGAAATTTCGACGGACTTCACTTGAAACATGTAAAAACGCAACTGGAGTTGTTGTAGTTATTGATGTGCTGCGCGCCTTCTCCACTGCGGCTTATGCATTTGCAAAGGGTGCGAAGGATATCAGATTAGTCAGCACAATTGAAGAAGCGTTCTATTGGAAAGAGGAATTTCCCCAATCCTTTGTGATGGGCGAAGCTCAGGGACTACCCATTCCAGGATTTGACTTTGGAAATTCCCCTCCCCAATTCGACAGCTTGAGTTTAGATGGCAAGCACTTGATTCAAAGGACAACATCAGGCGCACAAGGTGTGGTTCGAAGTGTAAATTCCGAGATTTTATTGGCCGCGAGTTTTTGTAACGCTGGAGCAACAGCTAAACATCTTAAGGCTATTTCACCAGCAGAAGTTACCTTTGTAATAACTGGTTTACGCCCGGGAGGATGGGGAGATGAGGATGCGGCTTGCGCCGATTTCATGGAAGAACTGCTTTTAGGTTGTAATCCTGATCCCAGCCAATACCTGAGACGAGTGAGCGAATCACCACCTGGCCGTTTATTCCAGGATCCAAAATCAATTGATTATCCTTACCAGGATCTTGAGTATTGTTTAGCTGTCAACCGGTTCGAATTTGTCATGCCTATTTTCAGGGAGAATGAACATTTACTCATGATAGCTACTGATTTATAATAGACCACCATCCACTCCTTGGATCTGAGAAATGTCGATTAAATGTCTTGGAATGAAATCCCCTGTTATTATATTCTTCCAAGTTGATGGCGTAGATGAGACATAGAAATGGGTATTGCGCGTAGACAAATTACGTGGAGAGAGGGAATATGGAACGTAGAGAGACACATTATTTCAAAAGTATATTAGTCAGTGGATTGGCATTCGGAGTAGGGGGCGTGGTTGGAAATTTTGCCTTGTATCTCTTAATCCGCAGCGAAATCCTCAGTTGGCCGTTGAATTTAATTCCTGAGAGCCAAAGCTTAGTTCTTTTATTATCCACAATTGTATTGCTGATATTGGGAATAGGCATCACGACCGGTATCGGGGGTGCAATCGGTGGATTTGCATTGAGCACGATAGATCCAATTTACTCGCGAGGGAAGTACATCTGGCGGACGGCGATATCAGCTGGGGTCACTGAAGGTCTATTAATTCTCCCGCTCATTCTGTTCACTGCAATTCTCGCATTGTACAACAATGGTTTGGATCGAGATCCGTCCGGGCAGGTTATCGTTTTCGGGATCTATGGGGTGCTCTTCGGAATCATTTTTGGACTGATTCTGGGTCTGTCAACAGTTGGCTGGCGGCAGGTATGGCGAGTTTTACTGGCTTCAATAACTGGATTTGGATTAGGAGGGGCGGCTATGGGCTATGGCTTGCGGATAGCCTATTACCCTGCTACATTGGGAGAGGCTCTACCAGAATTAGCAATAGTTTTGCCCATCCTTTCGTTTGTTATCTTTGGGTTGGCTGGGTTATTCTTAGGTTGGGTATATGAATGGGTGACACAATGGCGGGTAGAAAACGTGCCTCACGAGCCTGCCAGGTGGGTAAAAGTTGCTGGAGTTTTCGCAGCATTAGTAATTGCTTTTTTCTTGATCTCAAATTTCAGGCAGCTGATCAAATTCTTGACAATCCGACCAGGATCTTTGTCATCTCAACTAGAAATGAAGACTGTTGGAGTTCATTGGGAAGATGACATTGAATTATCTCGACAGCTCGCTCCCCAAAATCTAGCTACCTATAGTGTCTCGGCAAATGGAAATGGTTTATCGAATGCAGTATGGGTGGAAGAAGTTGAAGGTGTCTTGGAGGTCGTTCTTTCTATTCAAATTGATCAAGAAGATGGTAATACTCTTTGGGCTGAACCATACTCCGTATCTTCAAGTCCGGAGTTAAATTCAATCCACCCCGAGATTACAACGGATAATGATGGCATAAACCATGTTGTCTGGACTGAAGAACTTGATCAGGCGACTGAGATCTACTACAGTCGATGTGATGGTGAGTCATGCAGCGAACCTCTAAGGTTGTCCAGTTTTGGTGGAGTTGCTTGTGAAGGACTTGAGAATGGTGAACTATCAGCGTTGAATGATTGGCCAGTTGTTGCACTTAACGATGAGAATTCGTTAATGGTCATGTGGAGTAATGCGGCTAATGCATTGGTATATTCAACCTGGAGTATCAGTCAAGGCCCTCCTGGAGCACCGACCGGGTGTTTTGCCGGTCCGAAAACAGGTGGCAATTTTCTCGATCAATACCAGCCTCGCCTGAGCGGAGGACAGGCTGGATCTTTCTATGCAGCATTTTCGGATTTAGATCCCGAGTCTGAGACCGTCTACTCATTGGAATACCAGGGACAGGAGTGGAGTACTCCGCAATCCTTGGCAAGCGGCAGGGTACCTGATGTGTTCACCAATACCAGCGGCAAGGTTTTCTATTCCTGGTGTAATGGTGACGAACGGGTAGGGATCAAGAATCCTGATACAGACCTGGTTGAGATGATTGATTTCCCACCCTGCAATAGCCGACCTGTTATGGCGGAGGATGAGAATGGAGAGTTACACCTGGTTTGGTATTCAAATAAGGTCAGAAATAACGATAACGTTGTATCAACAGCAAGCATGGTATATGAAAGTATTCGCACAGAGCAGGGATGGTCTGAGCCAGCTATTGTAGTGCAAACAGAGGATTATTCATTTCCAGTAATAGCTGGGATTGGTGGCGGAGATCTGACCATCCTGTGGAGTGATGTTGCGAATAATAGACTATTTACTGCCAAACAACCTATTTATCAATGCTCGGACGACGAGCTCGGTCGGATAGGGCAGGTAATATTGAACGTTGCCCAAACAGGCTCATTCAGGCCTGAAGGTGACATCATCCCTTATTGCGGGAACAATTACATCGGGCTGATTTATATGCCAAATCCGGAATCCGCATACAGTCCCCAGCAACCAAATCCAAACGGCGGATTTGATACCTTATCTGATTTGGCAAAAGTGGTCGAGTACGAAGTTCTATTTGCTGTGATGGAATGGGCATCCGAAGAAGATGCAGCTGATCTTAATCCAGGCATCGTTTATACCAGTGAGATAGCTAATCTCTACCAGCAATTAAAAGAAGATCCATCCCGCTATCCTCGTGGAATTACTGTTCGAATTCTGTTAGGGAATTATCCGGAGCTGTCCAACCTTGAATGGGGGGAGCAAATATGGAATGTAATCAATGATTTGAGTAAAGCTGGTGTCGATAAAATGGTCGATTCTGAAATCGGTTGGAAGGTTGAAGTGGCCAACTTTGAGGGGGTCTATCCCCACAGCCACACGAAATTTCTGATCATCGATGGAAAAACCGCTGTTGGGGCGGGATTTAATTTCGGATACCTGCACTTCCCTTTTGACCATCCATCTAATAAAGGTAGTGATTTGTTTGATCTGGGAGTAATAATTTCAGGTCCAATCGCTCAGCAGGTGTTGATCACATTTGACGATTATTGGCAGGGAGCCGAACAATTATACTGTCCAGATTTATCACCCGATCCTGAATTCTTGTGGACACGCGATTGCATTCGCAGTGAAGCCCAGGCAACCCATGTTCCCGAGATAATGAAGTATTTCCTTCCCGAGACCCCTGGAAAACCGAGTAATGCTTTTTCTCTGAATAGGAATATCAATTTCAAAGAGTCAGATAATGTCATTCTCGCGACATTGTCTTCCGCACAAGAATCACTGGATATTCTAGAAGTGAATTTTTCCCTGGAGATGATTTGCATGTTGGATATGCTCAATGATGAAGTTTGCTCCTATGATAACGCTTTGGATTATATGAAAGCTATCATGACATCTGTAGAAGAGAACCAAACCAGAGTGAGGGTGTTGGTGGAAAAGGTGAACAGTAATGGCATGGAAAACCGGATTTCTGCCAAGGAATTCACTCGGGAACTGGAGATACGCGGCCTCAGTCAATATGTGGAAATAAAATTCTTTGAGGGAAGAATGCATGCCAAAGCCTTCTTAGTTGATGATGAGATGCTTTTTATTGGCAGTCAGAATTTCCATTACAGCGCCTGGGGTGAAGCGGGATTAGCCGAATACAATCTAGCAACAGATGATCTTCGTGCGGTTGGGACCTTTAAGACAATGTTTGATTATTATTGGGAAAGTGGTATTCCATGGGAGGAGTACAAGTAAATCTCTCTGGCTTGGAATCCACATGCAGTAATTCAACAATAAATCAAGCTTGACCTGGTATTCAAAACTTGGTAAACTCGAACGAGTGTAATATCGGAATCTGATTATAAAAGGAGGCACGATAATTCAATGCAAGCGATCATCTCTATTGAAGAATTAGTATTACGCGCACCTCCTGGGGTCAGGTCATAAGAATAACTCATTAAGGGATATAACCTTTCGCCACAGGTGCGCCTCCGCCCTGTGGTTTTTTTCTTAATCGAATTTCATTAGCCGAGCTCAGCTCGGTATAAACCATAAGCAATCCTCAGGGCGTTAATAACCTGTGGATTTTATCTTTAAGGATCAATGTACAATGAATTATTACGACGATTTCGATGATTTAGAAGGTCTACCGAGAATAAAAAATATGCCGGATATCCGGACTTCACAGCCGTGGAAGGGGCCAGTGAAACAGAAGAAGAAGTTATCACAATCTGAGATTATAGCTTCTTTGAATGAGCAAAAAAATGGTGTGGATGAATATGAATTCACTTATGATGCATCTCGTCATGAGCGGGGTTGGATAGTGAATTCATTAGGTTTGTTTTATGAAATGCAATGGTTTGCAGATATCTTGCGTCTAGTTAAAGGTGGCAAGGAGGCTTCTGTGTACCAATGTCTTGCTTCATCTGTCTCCCCTGTCGAGGGCAGATTTATTGCCGCGAAGGTGTATCGGCCACGGCGCTTTCGAAACCTCAGGAAGGATCACATCTACCGGGAAGGTCGTGAGGATTTGGATGATTCTGGCAATGTCATTGTCAAAGATAAAATGCTGAAAGCCATTCGACAGCGGTCCGACTTCGGTCGGAAGGTGATGCATACTTCCTGGCTTGAGTATGAGTACAAAACAATGCAAATCCTGCATGCAGCCGGCGCTGATATTCCAAAGCCTTATGCAAGCGGGAAAAATGCCATCTTGATGGATTATATTGGGGACGAAGAAATGGCTGCTCCAACCTTAAATACAGTTGATCTTGACCGGGCTGAGGCAGGGCTGCTCTTTGAGAGGCTTGTTTACAACATAGAGATATTGCTGGCAAATGAACTTGTACATGCAGACCTTTCCGCTTTCAATATCCTTTATTGGGAAGGGGAGATCATGTTGATCGATTTCCCTCAAGCGATTTCTCCAATCGAGAATCATAATGCCTTTATGATATTTGAGCGTGATCTGCATAGAATATGTGAGTATTTCATTCGTCAGGGTGTTGAGGTTGATTACCGTGATTTGGCGAAAAAGCTTTGGCAAACATATAACTATCGCCAGATGTCTGAAATCGATCTCAACATGTTGGATGAGCAGGACGAACAAGATCGAGTTTATTGGCAACGAATAAAGGACGACAATTAAGATGCCCAGATTAAATATTTAGTGCATCAGGTCAAAAGATCTGAGGCACTGTCCATCTATTGTCATCCAGGTGCATCTAATCCCTGGAGAAAATTAGAACTCAGAAAAAAACCCAAGATTTTTCGATCATGATGATTGTTGTCAAGCAAATCCAGAAATTGTGTCATCGCGGACAGAATCCACATCAAGAACAAATATTTTTGATTAATTGGAGAAGAGGTGTATAATTTTATAGGCTAGGGAGAAGTTATCAAATTCATTAGGTGTTGCAATTCATTCAGCGCATTCAAGTCAATTCAGGTAAGATATCTGACAGGATAGGTGCACAGATGAAGCTCAGGAACCTTCTTCTCTACTTTTTTGCGACCATTACTGTCTTGGGTTTGAGTTATGGAACATGGCATCCTGCGTTCGCAGAAGAAGATGTTTCGACTGCTTACTATTCGCTCACCTATCAAGAACCCGCGGACGTTTATCTGGGTAAGGCTGGAGTCTTTATGGTCAGCTCAAGCTATAATGCGACCGCTACAATCAATCGTTTTGATCCAGATAAAACTTATCCTTCTGACAATTTGGAGTTTTATGATCGTTGGCTAGATTTTGGTATTTATGATTACTATGGTAATCCTTACATAGGGTTATGGGGCTTTAATTATGCATACTTTAATTTAAAATACAACACCCGGAGGTTGTGGGACAATGGAGAATTGAGCATTTATCGCTGGGATATCGACCGAAGAGATTGGTTCAAATGTCCATCCTACCTGGTGGAATTGAAGAATCTTCCTCATGGGCGGGTTACGTGTATTATGACCACATTCGGCTTGTATGGTATTGCAACCGAAAAATGATGGCTTGGCCCAGGGGAGAGTGAGAGGACACAAACTGCTTAGGGAGGTGATTATCAACGCCTCTTCCGAAGGATTAATTATGGACCAAGACTTATTAGATTTTCAGTAAATATGGAGGTTATGATGTCAATTATTAGAAAATTATTGGTCGCTGTAACGATTACTGCTTTGCTGCTGGTAGGACTTGGATTTCTAACTCAGCCGGCACAAGCAGTGACGAACGGCGCGCTGCAGAGTTATACCGGGTCCCCCCTCTTTCTCGATTGTCACTGTTGTGCAAGATAAGAGTGTCACTGTCAAGACGTACAATTTACCTGCGAATGATAAGTTTGACGTCACCATGGGACCAATGGGAACGAAGGGCATCGGTGGGATCAAAGTTGCCACAGTGGATTCTGGCTCTGGCGGCTCGAAGGTGTACACGTTCAATACCCCATCATCCTTGTATGGCTCTTATAAGATTTCCATCCGCATGCAGAGTCCATCGAGCGGATACTATGCATACAATTGGTTCTACAACGACACCACCGGGAGCGGGACTCCACCACCAGCAAGTACGCCACCTCCTGGTTATTCTGGCTTCCCAACTTTCTCGATCGTGAGTGTTGTTATGGATAAGAATGTCGCCATCCAGACAAATAACTTGCCTCCTAATGACACATTCAGAGTCACTATGGGACCAATGGGGACGCAAGGCATTGGTGGGATCGTAGTTGATGTTGTGGATTCAGGTACCGGCGGGTCAAAGAAGTACACCTTCGATATTCCAGCTTCTTTATACGGTTCCTACAAGATATCGATCCGCATGCAAAGTTCCACCAGTGTCTACTATGCCTACAACTGGTTCTATAACAACACCACTGGTGGTGCGACTCAACCGCCTGCTCCTAGTCCATCTCCAACTCCACCTCCGGGTTATACTGGAATCCCAACTTTCAATATTCTATCCGTGGTTCGCGATTCGAGCGTAAAAGTCCAGACGTATAATTTACCCCCAAACGATAGCTTTGTGGTTACGATGGGCCCAATGGGCACCCAGGGTATTGGTGGTATCCAGGTGGATACAATTGGCACTGGCGCTGGTGGTTCCAAGGGGTACACTTTTAGTATTCCTGCATCTCTATACGGATCATACAAGATTTCGATCCGTATGCAGAGCCCTACCAGCGGTTACTATGCTTATAATTGGTTTTACAATAATACAGTTGGCTCCCCTTGAAAACAATTAGCTTGATTTAAATTTCCCTTAAATCATAAGAAAGAATATCCGTCAAGTCGAGACAATTGGCGGGTATTTTTTTTACCTCAATAAGAAAATATTATCCACAATCGCTCGTCCGCATATCAATATATTAGGGCTGGAGCTTACAGCTAAATGGGATGCTAACAATAAATAAAATGATTTTTATCCTTCAAATTAGCAAGTCATTCGCGGATCAGTACATTGCTCTCATTTTTTTATGGGAAACACCAGCTACATAATTCTGCTCAATTAGTTCAGCTAACTTTGGGTGATTACATCCCTACGATTGCCGGGAAATTATGATATTTCCCACTTGAGAATAGTTAATCTAACTGTTATCCTTCGATAAGCAAGCTTGACATAATATTTCTCTGGAAGGAAAGCGGACTAATTTAGGTGAGGACTAACGCCCAAGCAACAAATCAATTGTTATATAAGGAATCCTCGAGTAATTACAGCAAGGTGGAGCTGGTGAGCAATAAGAATGAATGGACAACAGGAAATATTCCCTGGCAAGATTTAACCGTGGCCAACGCGATTGAAGTTCGTGACTTCTACAGGGAGATTATTGGCTGGGATTGTATCTCAGAAGATATGGGAGGTTATGATGATTTTTACATGGTCATACCTCCCTCAGGGAATAGTGTAGCAGGGATTGCCACGCCCGCGAAGAGAATGCTTATTTACCACCTGTATGGTTGATTTATATCGCAGTTGAAAATGTGGAAAAAAAGCGCCAGGTTGTGCAACGATCTTGGGGGCGAGGTGGTGGTCAAGCCGAGAATGATGGGCAAGGGTCGGTTTTGTGTGATTCGCGGTCCTGCTGGGGCAGTGTGTGCCCTATATCGACCACCTGAATAAACCTTCGAAACACAATCACCGGATCGAATCAGTAAGTTGGAGGTATTTATGACTGTTCAGCGATTGGTCAATCAATTATGGTTTACCCGCAGTGAGTTTACCAGGTGCTTAGATGGTGTAACAGATGAAGAGGCGCGCAGGCGTTTCGAACCCATGAACAGCATCAGTTGGATTGTTGGTCATTTAGCCGATCAAGAGAATCGATATTGGGTGCGTATTGCTCAGGGTATAACCATAATCCCAGAATTGAAAGAACTAGTAGGATATGGTCGCCCCCCTAGTACACCGCCATTAAATGAGATGTGGTCGGCCTGGCAAAGAATTACCGAAAATGCAGATCATTATTTAGAAACGATATCAGCTAATATGCTACCAACCCACCTGGAGATAAATGGGAAACCAGTTGGTGAGAATATTGGCACAATGCTGATGAGAAATATTTACCATTATTGGTTTCATTCAGGTGAAGCATATGCTATCAGACAGCTATTAGGGCATGGCAACCTTCCGGAATTTGTAGGGAACATGACCCAGGCGATTTATCGTCCAGAGACGTGAAGAAGAACAATCCTAAATGATATGCAAGGCTCTTAATCTCGATTGAAACGTATTATCAGGACTGCTCTCTCATTTCTTTTTTTGGCACTAATGTTGTTCATACCAGCGGGATGGATTGATTGGTGGGAAGGTTAGCAATTCCTGGTATTGTTCACAATTTTTGTGTCTGTGATGCTGTCTTGGACAGGCAAGCGTGATCCGGGGCTGATTGCTGAGCGGATGACCGTGATCATCGGGTGGTTTCAATGGGACCTAATCGATTTGTATGTCATTCAATGTATGCTGGAGCGATCTTATTTATGATCTGTGCGCCCATCGTTCCAGGTTCCTGGTGGGCCTTAGTAACTGGAGGATTGGTTATAAGCTTGTTTGTGATTCGAACTGGGGAAAAGGATCGAACCCTGATTAATAACCTGCCAGGTTATTTACAATAGAGCGAACAATTGCGGTATCGATTGCTCCCTGGGATCTGGTGAAGACGAGTTCACAAGTTATTGGTTAATTAAAATCATCCCGAGATGGATCCGGGATGATATCGAAAAATTCAATTAAACTAATCAGGATGTCCCAAAAGATTTTCTCACTCCTGGCAGCATGCAATAAATCAGGACAGCGCTGTTGAAGAAAATCGACCAACCATATTCAACACCGGTCCCGGCACCTATCATGCCCAGGAAATCCAGAATCAAGTTGAAAATGGTGATCACCACCAGGAAAATCCAGGCGGAAGGGTCAACATTCCACAGCATTTGAACCAACCAAATATAAACCCAGACCAGCAGGCCGTACATGAGCGCCGCAAATAAGTTGAAATTGCGGAAAGAGAAAGGTCCAAAGTTGAATTTGAAAATTCCTAAAAATTGGAGAGCATGAAATGCAGCGATCAGCGCGGCAGTGCCCGCCAGGACAACGAGTATGGTTACCCCAATGGGTCGTTCCTTTTCCATGAAATGTCTCCTTTCAAGACTAAAAAAATTGAGTTGGAATATTACGCGTAAAGAGGTGATCTTACGCGTACACATAAACACCAGACTGTGGGTGAAGTTGCTCCTGAATGATAAACAAAGTTTGGTTTCAGATTATTGACTTTTCTAAGGAAATTTGCTATGCTTAATCTACCGAACGTTCGGTAGGGTTATATGACTCGTAATGAGATATTGGTTGCAGCCGCTCAAATTTTTAGCCAGAAGGGGTATCATGGCACGTCTATGCAGGATATTGCCCTTGCAGTAAATCTGCAAAAAGCCAGTCTCTATCACCATGTTTCCAGCAAACAGGAGATCTTATTTGAGCTATTAAACCAGGGTCTGGTTATTCTAACAAATCGCGTGGAGGAGGCGATCGAAGATCCAGGACCACCGGATGAGCGATTGCGGAAAGCAACGTGCGCATATTTAAGCACATTAACGGAATACCAAGATCTGGCCTCTGTCTTATTGCTTGAATACCGTTCACTAGAACCAGACTATCATGATCGGCATATCCCTCAGCGGGATCGCTTTGAGCAGATATGGAGAGAATTGATCCAGGAGGGGGTGGATGCTGGTTACTTCACTTGTGATCACCCATCATTATCTGCCCGCGCTTTGCTGGGGGTCTTGAACTGGACAGTGACCTGGTTTCGAGCTGATGGACCAATGTCCGCAGAGGACATCGCTGGTCAGCTTGCGGATCTCTTCCTGATGGGGCTTACAACCAGGGACAATAATTTGGAGACCGGATGAAGGCAGTGAAAGAATTACAAGCCTTCGAAACTTCATTGGGGGCACGAATATATCAAATTCCAGTTGAAGCATTTCCTGGATTTTGGGCATTTGCCTACCTGGTAGTCTATGAGGATAAACTTGTATTGATCGATGCCGGATCAGGAATTGGCGAATCGAATCAACAGCTGACTAATGGAATTCTAGAAGCTGGATTAACAGATCCTGGTCTCAAATTCACAATAGAAGACTTAACTCATGTGCTGATCACACACGGGCATATCGATCATTTTGGTGGATTAACCGAAATCCTCTCGAAATCGAACCCCCTGGTGGGCGTGCACGAGCTGGATCGTCGCAATCTAACAAATTATGAAGAACGGCGAGTTCTCCTATTGCGCAGATTAGAAAACTATTTAATCGAAGCAGGTGTTGAGGTCGAGAATCGGGAAAACCTGCTTGGACTTTACCGGTTTACGAAGCAATTGTTTCAAACTGTTCCGGTGGACTTCAGCTTTGAAGATATGGACATGACGCTGGGTGAATTTGAGTTCTTACATGTTCCTGGTCATAGTGCCGGTCATGTAGTGATCCGTCTCCATGACATTCTCTTCTGTGGGGACCACATTTTGACGGATATCACTCCCCATCAGGCACCTGAACAATTATCTTCATGGACCGGTCTCGATCATTATTTGCATTCATTGGATGCCGTGGAGCAATGGTCAGATGGTATCAAGCTTGCCCTTTGCGGTCACAAGAAAGTGATCACTGATTTACCGGCTCGGATAAAGGAAATCCGTGCCATGCACATGGAACGTTTGGAGATGGTTATGGAGTTTTTTAGATCTGCGCAAACGATTCATGATCTGTCAAAATCTTTATTCGGGAAGGCGAATGGATTCAATGCGCTGTTAGCGATAGAAGAAGCTGGTGCTCATGTTGAATACTTATACCAGCTTGGGATGCTCGCCATCGATAATTATGAACAATTGGAAAGCACAAAAGAGCCGATTACACTTTTTTACAAGCGTCAATAACAAGGCATGTTTGTGTTCAGGTAGGCATACTAAGGAGAATAATATGTATGCATTTGAGCCCTCCGATGAGCAGAAAATGCTGATTGATGCAATTCAGCGTTTTTCGACGAATGATTTGAGACCTGCAGCACACGATGCAGATGAAATGAGCCAATTGCCTGGAGATTTGGTTGAAAAGGGTTGGGAATTGGGAGTCTTGCAAGCTTCAATCCCAGAAGTATATGGGGGATTTGGTGATCATTCGGCGTTGACCGGGGTATTAGCTGCGGAGGAATTAGCATGGGGTGACCTGGCAGGAGCATTTGCTGTTCTTAATCCTGGTTTGTTTGCACTTCCAATCCTTCTGTCAGGTAGTGAGGAGCAAAAGAAAAAATTCTTACCACAGGTCATTGAAGCGGAGTGGAAGCCGTATACTGCTGCTTTGGTCGAACCACGCTTTGATTTTGACCCAAATGATCTGGACACCATAGCATCCGAGAATCAGGATAGTTACCTCCTCAATGGAGTAAAGGTTTTTGTACCCTTTGCGGCTGATTCTGAGGCATTAATCGTTTTTGCGAAATTGAATGGTAAAACCCAGGGCTTTATCGTACCCGCGGAAACTGATGGTTTGGTAGTTGGAGCTCGTCAAGCATTGATGGGCATAAACGCCCTCCCGCTATACAAATTAAAGTTGGATGGAGTGCGTGTTCCGAAACAAAACCGGCTCGGTGATCAGCCCTACCATGATTTCAATCCCATTATTGATGCCTCGCGTGTGGCGGTTGCCGCTCTGGGTGTAGGACTATCGAAGGCTGCATTCGAATATTCCCGCGATTATGCCAAGGACAGGGAAGTATTTGGAGTGAAAGTTGCTCAAAAACAAGCTATCGCATTTATGCTAGCCGAGATGGCGACAGAAATTGAGGCGATTCGCTTGCTGACTTGGGAGGCAGCCTGGATGATCGATGAAGGAAAAGAAGAAGCCAGTAAACACGCATATCTCGCGTACACAGGTGCCACAGATATGGCGATGATGGTCACCGACCGCGCCGTCCAAATATTGGGTGGTCATGGATATATTCGTGAGCATCCGGTTGAGATGTGGATGCGCTGCGGTCGAGGTATAGCGACTTTCACTGGCTTAGCGGTGGTTTAATAGTACAGCATCTGTGACTCACGGAGGAAATGATGATTGAATTTGAGATGCCGAAGCCGATTGCGAAACAACGATATTTGCTCCAAACTGTTGCTGAAGAAATGATGCGTCCACATTCGCGCTATTTCGATGAGCATGAGCATGAGATACCGTGGGATTATATTAATTTCATGCACCAGGCATTGCGGGCGGTGGGTGCGGGATCATTATCACCGAGCACTGAGAACGGTGGAGAAGAGAAGGAAAAAGAGGGTAAGCATAGTAAATATCCACCCATTGGATATCAATCATTGGCATTTATGCTTGAAACACTCTCCTGGGGGGATGTAGGTGTCTATTTGGTCACACCAGGAGGGTCTCTTGGAGCGGCTGCAATTGAAGCGACGGGTACACCTGAACAAAGAAAGAAATTTTTGGAACGATACCAGCAGGAAAAACCAGCTTTTGGTGCAATGGCGATGACTGAACCTCAATGTGGTTCAGATACCTCTGCAATTCGCACAAGCGCTGTATTAGACCCAGAAACTAACCAATGGGTGATAAATGGGGAAAAGATCTTCGTCACTGCTGGGAAGATATCGCTTGAAGACAGTGATGGATTGGTAGTGGTTTGGGCGACTATTGATCCAGCAGCTGGTCGGGCAGGGATGAGACCCTTTGTGGTAGAAGCAGGTACGCCGGGAGTGAAAGTCACCAAGCTAGAGCACAAAATGGGCATCCGAGCGAGCGATACTGCATCGATTGTTATGCAGGACGCAAGGGTACCTTTTGAAAATCTACTTGGCAGCCCAGAGATACCGAAAAAAGAGACCAAAGGCTTCAAGGGTGCCATGGCAACCTTTGATGCCACGCGTCCATTAGTCGCCGCGACTGGGATTGGAGTTGCACGGGCTACGCTGGAATTGCTCAAGGATTTGCTCTCTCAGCAAGGCGTGAACATCCGTTATGGATTACCCCGTCAGAAATTATCCAGTGTTGAGAGTGATGTGATCGATATGGAGATCATGCTTGAGTCAGCCTGGTTGTTGGTGATCAAGGCGGTCTGGATGGCAGATAATCGCAAATCAAATAATCTAGAAGCATCGATGAGTAAAGTGCGTGCTGGCGACATTGTTACGAAAATTACCCAAAAAGCTGTTGAGATCATGGGTCCGATCGGTTATACGCGTGATCACCTGCTTGAGAAATGGTTCCGTGATGCAAAGATTACCGACATCTATGAAGGCACAGGTCAGATAAATCGACTGGTTGTCGCCCGCAATATCTTGGGTTATCGCGGCAGTCAGCTCCGTTGAATTGGCATTTGCTTTATGCTGTGATTCTAGACGAATGGAGAATGAGATTAAATTCATCTTGTCTATGGTTATGACCTGGTAAGCTAGATATAAGCTGGCCATTTTCCCTTTTGGAAAGTGTTGTTGAAATAATGATGGGAGTTATTTCCAATATGCCTGGAGGACAAATAGATAATCGTATTCGAAAACCATTCGCATTAATCCAAATAACGTGTTTTATTTAACCTTAAGGAGGCATTATGAAATACCAAGTCAGAAAGGCAGTTGTGATTGGTTCCGGAACGATGGGGGCTGCCATCGCTGCTCACCTGGCAAACATTGGTATGCCAGTTACATTGCTGGATATCGTTCCGAACAGTCTTAGCCCAAAGGAAGAGAAGAAGGGATTGACATTGGACGCGCCAATAGTCAGAAATCGTATAGCCCAGGAGGGTTTAGAACGGGCGCGAAAATCACGTCCGGCGAGCTTCTTCACTGCCGAAAATGCAGACTTGGTTTCAATCGGTAATCTTGAGGATGATTTTGATGTCATCCATAGAGCCGATTGGGTAATCGAGGCGATTATCGAGAATTTGGAGATCAAACAGGAGTTAATGGAGCGTATCGATAAGGTGCGTGGGGAGCAGACGATAGTCTCCACAAACACCTCAGGGATTCCTGTCTCGTCTATAGCTGCAGGGCGTACGCAGAGTTTCCGAGAACACTTTCTGGGAACGCATTTTTTTAACCCTCCCCGATACCTGAAATTGGTTGAAGTGATACGAACTGAACATACGCATTCTGATGTCTTCGAATTCATCAGCCATTTCTTGGAGTACCGGCTTGGAAAAGGTGTCGTCATCGCCAAAGACACTCCGAACTTCATTGCTAACCGGCTTGGATTTGCAGGCGGTGCATTCGGTCTCGATTACATTCTTGAGCATGGATACACTGTAGAGGAAGTGGATGCCATCACAGGACCAGTTATTGGACGACCAAAAACTGCCACATTTCGATTGATTGATTTGGTTGGAATCGATGTTTGGGAGCACATTGGGCGGAATCTGGTGCCTGCCATACCCCATGATGAGAATGCGCTGCGTTATCTTGAGGCTGAGCGATCAAATAAGCTGATTCGCACCATGGTTGAGAATAGTTGGTTGGGGACAAAGACCAAGCAGGGATTTTATAAGCAAGTCCGAAAGAATGGCGGTGGGAAAGAGTTTTGGGTGCTGAACTTAGAGACCATGGAATATGAACCTCCCACGAAACCTAAATTCGACTCTATTGGGGCAGCGAAAGATGAAGATGATCTTGGTGAGCGTGTGAAATTGATGTTAGCTGCTGAAGATCGTGCAGGTGAACTGGTGCGGGCGCTCATATACCAGGGTTTGGCTTACGCCTCTGAGCGAATTCCTGAGATCGCTGACACACCTGAGCCAATTGATGATGCTATGCGTTGGGGATTTAACCACCAGGCAGGTCCTTTTGAAACCTGGGACTTGCTGGGAGTCGCTGATACAATGGTTCGCATGCGAGAACATGGATATGAACCAGCTGGCTGGGTGGATGATATGCTGGCAAGCGGTAAAACTAGCTTTTATGAGTATCAGGATGGCAGCAAAATTGGCGTTTTTAGCCCAGAACAGGGAGAGTACCTGTTCATCGAGCCTTCCCCAGCGATCATTTTGCTTCAGCAGCAAAAACTAATTGATAAGAATCCCGGAGCAAGCCTGTGGGATATGGGTGATGGCGTAGCTTGCGTAGAATTTCATGCCAAGATGAATATCCTGGATGAAGACATCATTTCAATGATCGAATTGGGTTTAGATAAACTCGATCATGATTTCGAAGGTCTAGTCTTGGGAACCGAAGCTGATAATTTCAGCGCTGGTGCAAATTTATTTATGGTGGTCATGTTGGCCCAAAACCAAGATTGGGAAACTCTTGAGATGGCCGTAAAGAAACTTCAGGATCTCAACCAAAGAATGCGGTATTCTTATAAACCAGTTGTTGCTGCACCAGCAGGATTGGCTCTTGGAGGTGGTTTGGAAATTATCATGCACACCAACCGAGTAGTGGCGGGTGCTGAACTATATACGGGTCAGGTGGAGATCGGACCTGGAGTTATCCCTGCTGGAGGAGGCACAAAGGAGTTGTTACGACGGATATTAAACCCTGCCATGCGTACTCAAAATGCTGAAGCGCTTCCATTCCTGATGCGAATTCTCGAGTTGATTGGAATGGCCAAAGTCGCTGCCAGTGCTGAGGAAGCGCGAGAGTTCGGTTTCCTTGGTCCCTGTGATCGGATTGTTTTGAACAAGGATCACTTACTGGCAGAGGCTAAGAAAGAAGTGCTGAACATGGTTAATTCCGGGTATGTGGCACCACTCCCAGAGAAGATTTATGCCGCCGGGCGTGATGGTTTGGCCGCATTGCAGGTTGGCATCTTCATGTTTCAGGAAGGCAAGTTTATGACTGACCATGAAGCGTTGATCGTAAATAAAGCTGCCCATGTGATGACTGGGGGAGAAATCAGTCGACCATCTTGGGTAGATGAACAATACATTCTGGACCTTGAGCGAGAGGCTTTCCTTTTCTTATGTGGTGAAGAGAAGACCCAGGAAAGAATGTGGAATCTCTTGCGAACCGGGAAACCATTAAGGAATTAGGAGAGATAGCTATGAGTGGTCTAGATACAAACCGAGATGCTGTGATTGTTGCTGCTGCGCGCACTGCTATTGGTAGGGCTAAGCGGGGAAGCCTGGCGACGACACGTCCCGACGAAATGGCAGCTGCAGTGATCCGTGATTTACTAAAGAGAGCAGCAGGTTTGGATCCAGCGGATATCGATGATGTTATCCTCGGCTGTGCCTTTCCGGAAGGAGAACAGGGGATGAACATGGCTCGCATGGTTTCCTTACGGGCTGGATTGCCGCAATCCGTGCCAGCAGAGACTGTGAACCGATTCTGTTCCTCTGGACTGCAGACGATCGCCCATGCTGCCTATGCGATTATGGCCGGTCAAGCAAAGACGATCATCGCGGGAGGCACCGAATCGATGACGATGGTGCCGATGACTGGATTAAAGTTTGCCCCTAATCCTTTTTTCGCTGCTGAATCTCCAGTGGTTTACACCAATATGGGGCTTACTGCTGAGAATGTGGCTGAGAAGTATGGAGTAAGCCGTGAGGATCAAGATAGCTTCGCCCTCCGCAGCCACCAGAATGCCAATCGAGCTGTGAAAAGTGGACTATTCGATCCAGAGATAGTGCCCATAGATGTGGAGATCATAGAGCCAGGCTCTAATGGAGATGCTCCTATCAAACGCTCTTTTACCTTCCAGCGTGATGAAGGTCCGCGAGCGGACACTTCGCTTGAGGCTCTGGCGAAGTTAAAGACAGTGTTCAAAGTTAATGGAACGGTCACGGCTGGTAATTCATCTCAAATGTCGGATGGGGCCGCAGGGGCGATCGTTATGTCACGCGCCAGGGCTGAAGAATTGGGTTTCAAACCGTTGGTGAGATTTGTCGCTTATGCAGTTGGCGGCGTGGCACCAGAATTAATGGGGATTGGACCAACGGTTGCGGTACCGAAAGTTCTCGATCTGGCAGGATTAAACCTGGAGGACATCGGATTGATCGAGCTGAACGAGGCCTTTGCAGCCCAGGGATTAGCGGTGATACGAGAATTGGGTCTTGATGAAGAGATAACGAATGTCAACGGTGGCGCGATTGCATTGGGTCATCCATTAGGCTGCACTGGCGCCAAGCTGACTACCCAGCTGATATATGAGATGAAACGTCGTAATGTCCAATATGGAATGGTGACAATGTGCATCGGTGGGGGGATGGGTGCCGCAGGGATATTTGAAAATCTAAACTAATTAGGAGAATTCTATATGGCTGAAGAAATCACGATCGAAGAAATGATGAACCGCATGCCGAAAGCTTTCTTGCCGGAAAAGGCTGGTGATGTTGAGGCTGTCATCCAATACCACCTGACTGGAGCTGAAGCAGGTGACTGGATTGTTACCATCGGTGACGGAAAATGCGAAGTGGAGCAAGGTACAACCGATGAATCAACTATGACTCTGCGAGCTGATTCTCAGGATTATAAAGATATAATTCTCGGGAAATTAGATCCAATGACAGCCTTTATGCAGCAAAAAATCAAGTTGACCGGAAATTTAAATATGGCTTTAGGATTGACGAAGTATTTCAAGTTTCCTTGAGCCAGAACCTCTATTTGAGGGGTTTGCATTAAAAATTGGAGTATTCTCGATTGAACACTCCAATTTTCTTATATTTTATAATCGGTATCCTACTCTTCAAATGGGATCGTCACGACTTCTTGATCTATACCCGCATGCAATTCGGCGATCGCAGCCTCAACATGGGAGACGATCTGATCTATTGGGATTATGGTTTTCTCTTTCTGGTCACGTTGTTTAGCTTCGATACCTCCGGCTTGAAGCGATCGATCGCTGACTGTAAGACGAATCGGAATACCGATTAAATCAGCATCATTGAATTTCACTCCCGGCCTTTGATCGCGATCATCAAATAAGATCTCGATCCCAGCTGACTGAAATTGTTTAAATAATCCCTCGGCGACATCCAGTGGATCATCATCAACTTCCTCACCTTCATTTTGATCTTGATGCTTTACTTTTTTCTGTAAGATGATCAGGTGCACCGCATATGGGGCAACTGAAATCGGCCAGATCAATCCGTATTCGTCATGGTGCTCTTCCGCCACAGAGGCCATCAAGCGACCCGACCCTATCCCATAGGATCCCATGATGACAGGTTTGGTCTTGCCTTCTTGATCTAGAAAGTTGGCACCCATAGCTTCGGTGTAGCGGGAACCGAGCTTGAAGATATTTCCGACTTCGACTCCTCGCTGGAGGCCCATAGGATTTCCACATTCAGGGCACAGGCTGCCCTCCTCTGCCACAGCGATATCGGCAACTATTTCTGCTTTGTAGTCACGGTCGTAATTGACGTTCAGGTAATGAAAGCCCTCCTCATTAGCGCCAGCAACCAGGTTGGGAGATTCAGGAATCGCATCATCAACCACAACCAAGACATCCTTCAAGCCTTTTGGAGATGCATAACCTGGAACAGCACCAACTGAGATAATCTCATCCTCGAGAGCGGGTCTTAACTCCTTTGCCTTAAGGACATTTGTGAGTTTTGTTTCGTTTAAGTCCATGTCTCCTCTGACGATGGCAAAGACCAAACGATCATAGGATTCTACGCCTTGAATGATGCTGGCGATAATAAAGATAGCTTTGGCGGTTTTTGATTTGGGAATACCTAAATACTCCGCTAAATCTTCAATTGTCTTGGTATCAGGTGTGGCAACTTTTTCGATGGGCAGGGGTTCCTCAACCGTTGCTGGATCTTTCTTAAAGCGTGCAATTTGCCGGTTTGCTGCGTAACCACAATTATTGCAGACTAAAAGTGTGTCCTCGCCAATCGGGGTAAGATACATAAATTCATGCGCCATGCTGCCGCCCATCATGCCGACATCAGATTTGAATGCTTTAACCTGCAACCCACAGCGGTGGAATATGTTGTAGTAAGCCTGGTAATGGGCGCGATACTGTTGATCTAATCCCTCCTGGTCCATATCCAGACTGTAGCTATCTTTCATGGTAAATTCGCGCACCCGGATCAAACCGGCACGAGGACGAGGATCATCCCGCCATTTTGTCTGGATATGGTATATCAGTACTGGCAGCTGTCGGTACGAATGGATGGTTCTTCTCACCAAATCGGCAACAACTTCCTCATGGGTCATCGCCAGCACCATATCTCGTCCAGACTTATCATAGAACCGACCCATCTCAGAGCCAATTTGGTACCATCTTTCCGTTTCTTTCCAGATCTCAGCCGGGTGTACAACTGGCATAGTGATCTCCTGCCCCCCAATGGCGTCGATCTCCTGCCGCATAATATTTTCAATCTTGGTCAGGACGCGCTTGGCAAGGGGCAGGTAGGTGAATATTCCGGCGGCGAGCTGTTGGATATATCCGGCTCGAACTAAAAGTTTATGACTCTCTACTTCAGCATCAGCGGGTGCCTCTCGCAAAGTCTGGCTGAAAAGTTGACTCATTCTCATAAAATATCCTCCGCAGATTAATAAACAACACCCTCAGTCGGCTTCCATTGCTGAGGGTGTCATGTTCAATGTCAGACGTCTGTCACCAGCAAATACTCAGCATATTAAAAGCCCTATTGGGCTCAGATGGGTAAGGAAAAGAAATTGTACAGGCGAGGCTGGTTATGTGCATGGTCAATAGTGTACCACCCTGATTGTTAGATGAGAAGGTTGCTGGTTATCTGAATTAAATATTGAACCAAAATTTTGATTTGCGCTGATCAAGACGTTGTAAACCTGCTGATTGGGCTGAGTCTACGGCAGATTGATATTCCTGTTTGGTTAATCTTCTGTTCAGTTCTGGGTATGAGAGTGATTTATAAGCAGGGTGATATTGGTCCATGAGGTTCAGGTAAGTGTGGGGTGAGATCTGATCGCTTAAAAATCTGACAATCTCTTCGGTCCCCGCGATTCCTTCTGGCAATACAAGATGCCGCACGAGCAGTCCTCGCTGGGCGACACCCTTTTGGTCAACTTGTAAATCACCGACTTGGCGATGCATCTCTTTCACAGCAGATTGGTTGACCTGAGGATAGTTGCGGATTTTTGAATATCGCCTGGCTGCACCCGGTTCACTGTACTTCATATCAGGCATGTAAATATCAATCACACCATCCAGTAGTCTCAACATGGCCAGCGAATCATAACCTCCAGTGTTATAAACGAGTGGGATCTGTAAACCGGCTTGAGCAGCGATCAAGACAGCAGCAAGAATTTGCGGCACAACATGGCTGGGAGAGACAAAATTTACGTTATGGCATCCGAGAGATTGCAATTCCAGCATCATCCTGGCTATCTTGTCAGGTTCTACCTCGTCACCGCTATCCGTCTGGCTGATATCATGGTTTTGACAATATTGGCAGCGCAAATTGCAGCGAGTAAAAAATATTGTCCCTGACCCACGCCAACCCCTTAAAGGATCTTCGTCTCCCATGTGAGATCCATAGCTGCTAACACTGGCAAGTTCTCCAGTTCGGCATACACCGATCTTCCCTGCCCGGCGGTCGACTGGACACTCCCAAGCACATATATCACAAATGGAGAGATGCTCATAGGCCTCAGAAACCCGGTTGGCAAGCTCCCCATTATCCAGAATATTCAGGTAGGCAGGAATAAAGTCAGTCATTCTAGGAGACAATGTTGGCTGTAAAATCTGATAGTAGAGTTTTAGGAATCCGAATAGGTCGACCGTTTTTTAAATTCACCCACACTCCCAAAGAGTGAACCAATGCCAGCTGCGCTCCATCCGATTTTCGCTGGATCAGATAATGGCGAGTAGCATTCGAATGGTGCACATCTGAGACCCAGGTTGAGAGAACCAAATCGTCATCCAGGATTGCTGGTTGGCGATATTGGATTTGGTGTTTACGAATCAAGATAGCAAAGTTTTCATTGAGCATTCTGGTCACTGGCCATCCATGTGCGGCAATAACCTGCATCCCACACTCTTCAACATAACTGAGATAAACCGCATTATTTACGTGCTGTGCAGAATCGATATCTTGCCAAGCAACTCGCAGGTTCATTTCGAATTTTCCCAGAAGGTCCTCCAACCTCTTTTCCACGCCGGGAAAAGTTTCCAGTTGCTCCAACTCCT
>PVMK01160711.1_pt1 | contig 51432 bp, 44 predicted proteins | sample 1853481 | NCBI WGS metagenome assembly PVMK01 (sample SAMN08533507, study PRJNA380276) | Marine sediment metagenome, whole genome shotgun sequencing project.
GACCGGCGTCATCCACGCCATATCCGTGGTGGTGGAGATCGCCTTCAGGGCGATCCGCCGTCGCCCACCAATCTGCCGGGAGGCGGTTCGGGTGATCGGCCACGGTCATCACTGCGACGGGAGTCGTGCAACAACCGAACTCGGTCTTCATTACACCCCGGTGGAGGACACGATTCGCCGCACAATCGAGTGGTTCGCGGATGAGGGACTCCTTCAACCGAACAATTAGTCTCCCATGCCGAGGCCTCGCGAGAAGGAGAGATCGATGCCGGGAACCGTGACGGGACAAGAGAGATGACTGAGACACTGGCGACCATCGCCAATTTGGCGATTCTGACTTTCGTCCTCGCCTCGATGGTGTCGATGGGACTCTCCCTCACGACGACTCAGGTGATCGAGCCTCTCAAGAACCCGGGATTGGTTGCACAGGCCCTTATAGCGAACTTCGTTCTGGCGCCACTTGCCGCCTGGGGAATCGCAGAGTTGGTGGGGCTGAGCGATTCGACTGCGTTGGGACTGATCCTCATCGGAAGCGCCGCAGGCGCCCCTTTTCTCCCCAAGCTTGCTCAGATGGCGAAGGGAGATGTCGCTTACTCGGTCGGTCTGATGACCCTCCTCATGGTGGTGACTGTCGCATTCATCCCTCTGGTCCTCGGTACCCTTATCGATTCCGTCGAGGTGAGTGCCTGGGAGATAGCAAAGCCGCTGCTTCTCGGGATGCTGTTGCCGCTTGGTCTGGCCCTGCTGGTGCGAGCCAGATATGACGATGCCAAGAACGTGGCACCGGCCCTCAATCAGATCTCAACGATGGCTCTGATGTTGGGAGGGGTCATCGCCCTTGTGCTCGTCCTTCCGACGATGATCGACTCCTTCGGGACGGGGGCGTATATCGCTTTGATCCTCTTTCTGGTCGCCACCCTGGCTGCGGGGTATCTCCTTGGAGGGAAAGACCGTGCCACCAGGGTTGTTTCGGGGCTGGGCACGGCTCAGCGAAACCTCTCGGCCGCCCTTCTCATCGCCACCACGAGTTTCGCCAGCGACGGAGAGGTCTTCGTCATGGTCATGCTGGCGTCCGTGGTGATGCTGGTGGTTCTGTTGCCGCTTGCCGCCGAGCTTGGCCGCCGGGCGGAGATCTGACCCGGTCCTCGGAGGCAGGGAAGTCGCTTTCAGACCGAGCCGAGTACGAGGCTCGAGCTCATCGAAAAAACCCAAACGGACTCCTTGTTCTTGCCGTTGGGTATACGGCGGCAAAACTGACGATCGCAACAATGATCTCTTGTGCCGCCCTGATCACAGGCTCAAAGACCACGGCGGATGGAAAACCATACGCAACCCGGACGGCAGCTACACCTGGAGCCCCACACTTGGACATGTCACCGGAAAACCTCCCTAGCTGAAGATCCAGCTTCCCCGGTACCATCGCCGGTTCGGATGACCGCACCTCTCTCACCTCTCCTTGCCAGTTGGCGTTCTGCGCCCCTGCCCGATCTCGACTCCGTCTGGTCTGTCGCCCCCGGGGGAAGGGCGTATGCGCTCGCCGGTCTCTTCGAGAGTCTCGGCGAGACACTGCTGGTGATCCTGCCGGGGGAGAGTGACGCCGAGGAGCTGGTCGACGACCTCAATCTCTTCACCAGCGAAGTCGTGTTCGCCCCGGCCTGGGAGACCCTGCCCTTCGAGCACGTCTCGCCCAATACGGCGACCATGGCGATGCGCGCGCAGGCGCGTCATCAACTGGTCTCAGGCTCACCGGTCATCATCGTTGCCAGCGTCAGAAGCGCCATTCAGCGGATCAGCGTCTCGGATGTCACCCCGCTCTTGTTGAATCCCGGTGACGAGGTCGAGATGGATGGCCTCACACGGGACCTTGCCAGAGCTGGCTATCACCGCACCGACCGTGTCGAGGCACGAGGCGAGTTTGCGGTCAGAGGCGGGATTGTCGATGTTTTTCCCGCTCAGTCCGAGCAACCGATCCGTCTCGATTTCTGGGGAGACCAGCTCGACGAGGTAAGGCGGTTCTCGGTCGCGACCCAGAGGTCTTTGGACCCGGTGGACAGCTTCGTCGCCTACCCGGCCCGAGAGTTGAGGCCCGACATTGGTGTCCGGGAGCGTGCGGCGCGCTTGGTGACGACCGAAGCCTGGGCTGGCTCAACATGGGATCGCATCGCAGAGGGTCAGTTGTTCCCTGGGATCGAGTCATGGCTTCCATGGCTCGCCGACGATCGCTCCATGATCGACGAGCTTCAGTCTTCTTCGGGGCACCTTGTTCTCATCGACCCGACTCGCAGCCTCGATCGCTGCCGCGATCTGATCAAAGAAGAGGCCGAGTTGGCTGCGGCGCTGGCTCCCACCTGGGGCGAGGCGGCGCCAGAGGCAGGAGATCATCCGGCCCTCTTTCTCGATCTGGAGAGCGCCGTAACGGGGAGAGCTCATCTCCGCATCCCGTCGTCACCGACAGGACCCGGCGACAGGGTGTTCGAGATCACCTCTCTCGATGCCACCGCGGGTGATCCCGAGTCGGTGGCTGCCGGACTGAGCCGGTTGTTTCAGCGAGAGATATCGGTCGTGGTCGCCATGGATGGGGAGACAGCCGCCGAGCGTGTCGCCAGAACCCTTGCAGATCAGGGCCTGGCTATCGATCAACTCGATGCTCTGACCAGTCTCCGATCGGCCGTCGTTTCGGTTGGCATACACAAGGGATTTGTCGCTCCCGGCCTCGGTGTGGCGGTGCTGGGCGAGCAGGAGATAGCGGGTAGACGCCGGGCTCATCGCCGAACGGGACGAATAGCCTCGCCGCCACGGCAGCAATACCAGGACCTCACCGAAGGCGATTACGTCGTTCACTTCCAGCACGGCATTGGCCGATTCGAGGGATTGGTCACCCGGACGATGGTTGGGATCGAGCGGGACTACCTGATAGTCGCCTACGCGGGAGGGGACAAGCTCTACGTCCCGGTGGACCAGCTTGCCGCGGTCAAGCGATACACCGGTGGGGAGGCTCCGCGGGTCTCGCGTATGGGTGGCAAGGACTGGTCGGAGCAAAAGACCCGTGTTCGCAAGGCCGTGGCCGTAGTCGCCGCTCAGGTGGTAGACCTTCATCGCCAGAGGGCGCTCGCCACCGGTCACGCATACGAGCCCGACACCCCATGGCAGCACGAGTTGGAGGCGTCGTTTCCGTTCGAGGAGACCCTTGACCAGCTAAAAGCGATCGGAGATGTCAAGACGGACATGGAGACCGTTACCCCTATGGACCGTCTCATATTCGGTGATGTCGGTTTCGGAAAGACCGAAGTGGCGATCAGGGCAGCCTTCAAAGCAATTCAGGACGGTCGTCAGGTCGCGATTCTCTGCCCCACGACACTGCTTGCCCAACAGCATCACCAGGTGTTCTCGGAGCGCCTTTCCCCCTATCCGGTTCGGGTCGAGGTCCTGTCCAGATTCCTCACCACCAAACAGCAGAGACAGGTTGTGGAGGGTCTGGCAACTGGTGAGGTCGATCTCGTCATAGGTACCCACCGGCTTCTCTCAGAAGATATTCGTTTCAGGCGTCTTGGGCTCTTGGTCATCGACGAGGAACAGCGATTCGGGGTCAACGCCAAAGATGCCATGAAGCGGCTCAAAGTCGGAGTGGACGTACTCACCCTGACGGCCACCCCTATTCCCCGCACTCTCGAGCTGGCCCTCACCGGGATTCGCGACGTGTCACACATCCGGACACCGCCTGAGGATCGCCATCCGATCCTCACCTATGTTGGGCCCTTCGACGAGCAAGCCGCATCGGCCGCCATCAGACGCGAGCTGCTCAGGGAGGGCCAAGTCTTCTACGTCCACAATCGTGTCCAGTCGATCGATCGTGCCGTTGCCCGGTTGAGGGAGTTGGTCCCGGATGCCCGTTATGCGATCGCCCACGGGCAGATGTCCGAGGGACAGCTCGAACAGGTGATGATCGACTTCTGGAATGGCGAATACGACGTGCTGGTGGCGACCACCATCATCGAGTCGGGGCTCGACCTTCCCAAGGTCAACACATTGGTGGTCGAGCGGGCCGATCTTCTCGGTCTTGCCCAGTTGTATCAGTTGCGGGGACGGGTGGGCCGATCGAGTCAGAGGGCGTACGCCTATCTGTTCCATCCCCAGGATCAGTCGCTCAGCGAAGATGCCCACAGACGTCTCCAGGCGATCGGTGAGTCGACCGATCTCGGTTCCGGGTTCCAGCTTGCCCTGCGGGACCTGGAGATTCGAGGGGCGGGGTCGATCCTCGGCGAAGTGCAGAGCGGCCACATAGCGGCCGTCGGGTTCGATCTCTACGCAGAGCTCGTAGCCGAAGCCGTGAAGGAGATGGAGGGCAAGCCGATCGAGGACACCGGTCCGCCTGAGATCCGGATCGATCTTCCGGTGGACGCCCACCTCCCGGATTCGTATATAGCCGACCAGGAACTGCGATTGGAGGCGTACCGCCGGCTCGCAGCCGCGATTACCGAAAACGATGTGAGCGACGTCGCAGCCGAATGGGTCGACCGATTCGGGCCGCTCCCTCCCGCGGCGGTTGCATTGATCGAACTCGCCCAGCTACGGGTGGAGGCCATTCGGATTGGTGTCAGCGAGATCGTCAAGCTCCATCATGAGATCCGAATCTCACCTGTCGACTTCAAGCCCTCCCAGGAGGTGAGACTGAAGCGTTTGCAGCCTCGCGCCCTGCTTCAGGCTCGTGACGGTGTCCTCTTCATCCCGGCGACCGAGCCGTTGGTCGAGACCCTGGTGGGGTTCTTCGGCGAGATGTGGAAGACCTGATGAGGGTTGTTGGTTGCGGCGCAACAGTGAACCCAGCCTGAGAATCGAGATGAACACAAATCGGATTTGGGACGTTCGCCTCTAGCGACCGGTGAACGCAATGAGGTTGCATGGAACCGAAAGGACACCGTGGAACTATCCACGACACGATCCTCCTGGCGTTCCAGGAGCGGTCGGGTTCCTTGGTGTTTCCGCAAGCATGAGCGAAGGAGGCGAATTGTGAAAGGTGGCAACAACATCATCGCGTGGGCAGTCTTGGTCCTCATTGGAGCCGTGGCTGTCGTGGTTGGGATCGCAACAGGTTCGGCTCTCTGGAGCTTGGTACTCGTCGTCTTCTTGGCTGCAGTGATATCGCCGCGGGTGATCAAAGAGTGGGAGCGTGGCGTGCTGCTGCGGCTGGGCAAGTTCCGACGGGTGCTTGACCGGGGCGTGGTGTGGGTCATCCCTGGGATTGAGGGCGTCACCCGGATCGTGGATATGCGAATCCGTTCCACGCCGGTCAAGGCACAGGACGCCCTGACCTTGGACACGGTCCCGGTCAACGTTGACGCGGTGCTGTTCTGGCAGGTTACCGACGCCAAGAAAGCAATCCTGGAAGTTGAAGACTTCCAATCCACGGTCAGCTGGGCGGCGCAGACGACATTGCGCGACCTGATCGGACGAACGGAACTTCTGCGAATGATCTCCGATCGCGAAGCGCTCGACAAGGAGCTGCGGAACATAATCGACCAGAAGACGAGCAACTGGGGCATCACAGTGCAGTCCGTCGAGATTCGCGACGTGATGATCCCCAAGACGCTTGAAGACGCTATGAGCCGAAAGGCGCAAGCCGACCGCGAAAGAGAATCAAGGATCATCCTCGCCGAAAGCGAACCACAGATCGCCGACCGTTTGAGCAAGGCGGCGCGGATCTACAAGGACGATCCCGACGCGATGCGACTACGCGCCATGAATATCACCTACGAGTCCATCAAGGAGAGCGGCGGGATGATGGTGGTTCCCTCGGGCATGGCGGACTCGATCAACCCCGGAGTGCTTGGTCTGGCGGCAGCCGGACTCCTCGAGTTCGGAGACGGGAATGGCGAGAGCTCGAAGGACGATTCAATCCAGGATCTCGCGGCAACCCTCCTGGAGATGTCCGGGGGAGCTGCGCAGTCCAACTGAAACGACGGGTGACGATGTAGATGTGCGATGCGGGTTTAGGTCTCACGGATCGGGAACCCGTGTTCCCTTAAGAGCGTCCAATACCTAGCATCTGCCAAACTTTCTCCCGTAAAGGACCTCTTTTGAAAAAACTCGTCCCAATTCTCCTTCTGGTCGCGCTCGTGGCTGCCGCTTGTGGCAGTGGTTCCTCAGCCCTGGCAGCAACAGTCGACGGGACCGAAATCACCGATACCGATGTCGAAGGCTTGATCGATGTGGAGGGGTCCATCATTCCCAAGGATCAATTTGCCCAATTCCTCGGCTTCGAGATCCAGTGGGAGGTCATCAACAATGCGGCCGCAAAGCAGTTCGGCATCGAGTTCACCGATGAAGAGGTGATCGCCGAGGCCGATCGCATCTATGAGACCGCCAACGCCGACGAAACTCGTGAGGAGTTTCTGGTGAACAGGGGGGTCACCGAGGAGTTTCTTCTCAACATTTCCCGTCAGGGCCTCCTCGATGTGGCCGTTCGGGAAGCGCTGGGCTCCGAGCTACCACCTCCTTCCCAGGAGATGATCGACGCCGAAATGGCAACCGCTGTCGCCTCCCTGACTCAGGTATGTGTGTCCCATATCCTGGTGGACACCGAACCCGAGGCCCAGGATGCCATGGACCGGGTCACGGGCGGCGAGGAGTTTGCCGCCGTTGCCTCCGAGGTGTCCCAAGATCCGGGAAGTGCGGACAACGACGGGATTCTGCCCTGCGGATCCGCCGGCCAGTATGTTCCGGAGTTCCGTGACGCAGCCCTGGTGGCACCGGTTGACGAGGTTTACGAGAACCTCGTCGAGACCCAGTTCGGATTTCATGTGATGCTCGTGACCGACCGGGTCGCCCCCGCTGCTGGTGATCTTCCAACGGAGGACGAAATCGTCGAGACGTTGCAGGCGATCGCAGTGGCCGCCGAGCTGGAGATCTGGTTTCTCGAGCAGATGACAACCGCAGATGTCACCGTTGAAGAGGAGTTCGGGATCTGGCAGACGACACCGGAGCCCGGAGTGACCCCCCCCACCGAATGATCACGATCGTCGGTCTCGGCCCTGGCGAATTCGACCGGGTCTCGGCGCCGGCGAGGTCTCTTCTCCTCGATCTTGCGAAGACGGTGGTTGCACGTACCGAGCATCATCCTTCGGCGCGCCAGCTCGGTGATCTGAGAGATGTCGTCTTCTGCGACGATCTCTACGAGTCGGGCGGCACCTTCGAAGACGTCTATGAGGCCATCGCCCGCAGGGTGGTCGAAGTCTCGAAATCGGGGCACGTTGTCTATGCGGTGCCGGGAAGCCCGATGTTGGGCGAATTCGCAGTGCGCAAACTGCTTGAGTCAAACCTCGAGATCGAAGTGATCCCGGGCGAGTCCTTTGTCGACGCCATCCTCACAGAGGTCGAATACGATCCCCTGGATCGGGGTCTTCAGATCCTCAATGGCCACCATTTGGCTGACCCTTTTGTCCTGGACAAACCGACGATCATCGCCCAACTCGATCGACCCGAAATTCTCGCGGACGTCTGCGCCTCGGTGGACCGTGTGACCGTCGAGGGGACGAAAGTGAAAGTGCTGGTTGGCCTGGGTGCAACGGATGCGGGAGTTGCCGAGTTCTTGCCCGAGGACGTCGACTCGTCCCTTGCCGGTCTTCGGACCTCGATCTTCGTCGACGCCGAGCCAGGTGGTCTGCTGGCAGCGGTCCGCACCATGCGTCGGCTCCGCACCGAGTGCGCTTGGGACAAAGATCAGACCCATCGGAGTCTGATCAAGAACCTGGTGGAGGAGTCCTACGAACTGATCGACGCGATCCGGCGTCTTGACGAGGACCCATCTGACCTGGTGGCCTATGCAGAGGTAGAGGACGAGCTTGGGGATGTGCTCCTTCAAGTGCTCTTTCACTCAGTGATCGCCCGGGAAAAGGGGGTGTTCGACATTGACGACGTGGCCGAGGTGATGCGTCAGAAGCTGGTGCGACGCCATCCTCATGTGTTTGGTGACGTTCAAGTGGCATCTGCCGCCGAGGTGAAGGCCAACTGGGACCGAATCAAGAAAGAGGAGCGGGGAGAGACCGGTGACGAGTCCGCACTCGACGGCGTTCCGGCGGGAATGCCGGGTTTGCATCGGGCAGCCAAGATCCAGAACAGGGCAGCCAAGGCCGGTTTCAACTGGGACGAGCCCAATGAGGAGCTTGGAGAGTTGCTGTCTGCCATGTCGGGTGCCACCGATGTTGAGGCAGAGCTGGGAGACGTGCTGTTCTCGGTGGTCGATCTTGCCCGTCAGCTCGATCTGGACGCGGAAGTCGCCCTTCGCGGGGCGACCGATCGTTTCGAGGAGCGTTTCCGTCGTGCCGAGACCTGAGCGCTGGCACGCATAGGCGAGGAACAGCACGGGAGCGGTGGTAGCTTGACGCCGCGAACGGTCTGCCAGCGTCTATGAAAAACACCACCATCGAGCGAATCCACGCCCGCCAGGTGCTCGACTCCCGGGGAAACCCCACGGTCGAAGCCGAAGTCTTCACGTCGGGTGGTTTTGGTCGCGCTCTCGTGCCGTCCGGAGCCTCGACGGGTACCCTTGAAGCCGTCGAGCTGCGTGACGGCGGCGATCGGTGGATGGGCAAGGCTGTCACCGGGGCTGTTGGTCACGTAAACGATGCGATCGCCCCCGCGTTGATCGGCATGGATGCCACACGTCAGGAGGAGATCGACCTGCTGATGGCAGATCTCGATGGCACCCCCAACAAGGCCAATCTCGGCGCCAACGCCATTCTTGCTGTTTCCCTCGGCGTCGCTCGTGCCGCTGCGGCGAGTGTGGGTCTTCCTCTCTTCCGCTATCTGGGGGGACCCTCGGCGCGATTGCTCCCGGTGCCGTGTCTCAATGTTCTGAACGGGGGCGCCCACGCCGCCAATTCGGTCGACATCCAGGAGTTCATGCTGGTTCCTGCCGGTCTTCCCTCGTTCTCCGAGGCGCTTCGGGCTGGTGTCGAGGTATATCACGCCCTCAAACGTGTGCTCGCCGGTCTCGGCCTCACCACCAACGTGGGCGACGAAGGTGGCTTCGCCCCCGAGCTGGCAACCAGCGAGGCCGTCCTCGACCTGCTCGTCGAGGCAATCGACGGCGCCGGATACAAAGTTGGTGAAGAGATCGCTCTTGCGCTCGATGTTGCAGCGACCGAGATCTATAGGGAGGGTCGCTACGGCCTCGAGGGTCGTGAGCTCAGTTCGGGCGAGATGGTGGACTATCTGGCTGTTCTGGTCGACAAGTATCCCCTTGTCTCGATCGAAGACGGGATGTCCGAAGATGATTGGGACGGATGGAAGGCCCTGAACGAGCGTCTGGGGGGGCGGGTCCAGATCATGGGTGATGACCTCTTCGTCACCGACGAGAACCTTCTCCGTCGTGGGATCGCCGAAGATGCCGCCAACGCCATCCTGATCAAGGTCAATCAGATCGGGTCGGTCTCGGAGACCCTCCACACCATGCAACTGGCCGAACGAGCCGGCTATGGGCGAATGGTCAGCCATCGCAGCGGCGAAACCGAAGACACATTCATCTCGCATCTGGCGGTAGCCACCAATGCGGGCCAGATCAAGACGGGTGCCCCGGCGCGCGGGGAGCGAACCGCCAAGTACAACCAACTACTGAGGATCGAGGAGATGATGGGCAGCGAGGCGCGCTTCGCCGGTTGGGACACTTTTAGGAGAGGTCGATGACCGTGTTTCGTCGCCCCGGTGCGGCCCTGGCAACACTCCTGTTCCTCGTGATGGGAGCGGCCTTCTTGACCCAGGTGGTTCCGTATCGGCAGATCCTCGACTCACAGCGCCAGGTGAACTCTGCTCGGGCCCAGCTTGCCGCCCTCGAAGAGGACAACGAGGTGCTCACCGCAGATATTGCCGCCCTTCAGACCGATGAGGAGGTCGAGAAGCTGGCGCGGGAGAAACTTGGTTATGTCCGGCCCGGTGAGACCGCCTACATCGTCCTCGACCCGCCCGGGGAGGAAACACGACCCCAGCCGCAGACAGACAACCTCGTCATCCCCGAGAAACGAACATGGGTCGATGTTCTCTGGGACTTCGTCAGCGGCGGCGACGAAAATCAGTAGACATGACCGACGCTGATGACCGAAAGGTCATCGAAACACAGTTGGGACGTCCCCAGCGAGCCGACTCCGAGGTCGTATCACGATGCCATCTCGGACTGCCCGTCGTGGTGCGGGTTCCGCCTTTGCTCGATGACGGGACGCCTTTTCCGACGCTCTACTGGCTGACCTGCCCTCTCGCTGTGGCCCGCATCGCCCGTCTGGAGAGTTCCGGCGGTGTGAAACGCATGGACACCAGATCCGAATCCGATCCGCAGTTTGCAGAGGATCTGGAGAATGCCAACCGCTCGTATGAGACGGAGCGGGATGTCCGGGTTCCACCCGGCGCCGACCCTGCGCCTTCGGGGGGAGTTGGAGGGTCATCGTCGGGTGTCAAATGCCTCCATGCCCACTACGCCCACACCCGGGCGGGTGGCGACAACCCTGTCGGCATGTTGGTCCGGGATTGGATCGAGCCCCTGGATTGCACCGAGGAGTGTGTTGTGGGCGGCGACACCAATCCGACCTGGACTCCTCGTCCATGAAGGTCGGTGTCGTCGATGTCGGCACCAACTCGATGCGTCTTCTCATCACCGACGGTCTCACCGATCTAGGGAGGTGGGTGGAAGTGACCGGACTCGGACAGGGCGTCGACAAGTCAGGCAGTCTCTCCGAGGAGGCAATCGAGCGGACAATGACGGTGTTTCGCCGTTACGGAGAGCTGATGGCGGATGCGGACCTCGAGAGAACGATGGTGATCGCCACAGCAGCCTCCCGCGATGCGAGCAATAGGGAGGCGTTCTTCGACCGCGCCGAAGTGGCTCTTGGCAAAAGGCCCACGCTGATCAGCGGTCACGAAGAAGCAAGGTTTGCGTATCAGGGCGCCACCATGAATCAGGAACTGGCTCCTCCGGTGGTCGTCTCGGACATCGGTGGGGGCAGCTGCGAGTTCGTGACGGCTGCCGACGAAACATCTCTCGACATCGGATCCGTTCGGCTCACGGAGTGGGCCCTGGCCACCAGGCCTGCATCATCCGACGCCCTGGAAGACGCCAGGGCTCTCGTCGATGAGTGTTTCAGTTCGGTGGGCGTGGGAGACATCGGCACTCCTGTCGGCGTGGCCGGTACATGGACGAGTCTCGCCGCGATCGCTCAGGAGTTGCCTGCCTACGACCCGGAGCGTGTTCACGGCTATTACCTCGGCCGGCGTATCCTGAGTGATGTGACGTCAATGCTCTCTTCGATGACGTTGGCCGAGACGGCAGCCATACCCAGTCTCGATCCGAAACGAGCGCCGGTGATCCTTGCCGGAGGTGTTCTGGCATGCGGAGTGATGAAGGTACTTGACGTCACACAGATTCGGATCTCGGAGCGGGATACGCTCGATGGTGCCGCCGGGCATCTACTGGCTTTACCCTGATAGAGATCCTCATGGCATCGCCCGGGTGGCGGAACGGTAGACGCGAGGGGCTTAAACCCCCTTGAGCCGAATGCGGCTCGTGTGGGTTCGAAACCCACCCCGGGCACTAGAAAACCCGCAGCACGTCTGCGGGTTTTCTGGCAGAGGGTCGCGGGACCCGGGCCGGTGGGTGGGGGAGGGGAGAGGAACCGAACCCGGGCCCCACGAAGACGCGGAATAAGACCTTCCTCTCTACGACAAAGGGATATTCTCGACCTCTGGTTCAACCCCGTGGCGGAGTGTACCCCTCTTGTCCTGGTCTCCAATTCATCTAGACAGCTATCGGCTCGTCGTCCTCCTGGGCCGCAGCCAAGTCCTCGAATGACATGTCCGGGATTTTCCGTGCCACGAAGAGCGCCCCGATCACTATGGCGGTGGCAACTATCAGGCCCATGCGCAAGGCGGTGAGCTGACCGTCCTCGTAGGCATCGACGATGGCGGCGGCCTCAGAGGGGTCCAGCGAGGTCTCCGCCAGGGCAGCCGTGATGTCGTCGCTGCTGACGAATTGGATCGACCCGTTCAAGGCGACACTGATCTCGGCGCTGATCTCGTCGGAGATTCTCGGATCGTTGGATATCTGATTCACGAAAACCCCAGCGAGGGCGCTAATGACTACAGCGCCGATGAGAGCCGTTCCCAAGGCGGACCCCAGTTGTTGAGAAGTCCATTGGAGACCACCTGCCTCGCTCCGGTCTTTGGGCCCAACGGAGGACATGATCACGTTCCCTAGCTGGCTGGCAAGAAGCCCCATCCCGACACCAAGCAGTGCCATGGCAAAAGCGAAAGTCCCGCCTTCGAGCTCAGGCTGGATTGTTCCGGCGAGGATCAAGATTGATGCAAGCAGAACCCACAATCCCATGCGCACGATCCGCCGGGGCGTCGAGTTCTGACTCATCCGAGCCCCTATGAAGGACATGATGAACATCGTGACCGAAATCGGAAGCATCCGAAGGCCGGTCTCCAACGCATCGAGGCCCTGCACGACCTGGAGGTATAGGGGTATCGAGAAGAAGACGCCCATCAGGATGAGGTTCTGTGAGAGGAACATCTGCAGACCGGCTTTAAGCGGCCGGATCTCGAACAAACTCATTCGGATCAGAGGATCGAGCCCGAGCCTCACTCTTCGCTCGGTCCATCGTTTGAACAAGCCGAGAATGACCAGCCCGGCAGCCACCACGAACGGTGTCAGTGACAGCCCGAAGGGGGCGATAGGCGAGTTGGCGTTGGCGATCCAGCCCCATTCACTGGCCTGGAGAATCCCATAGACGAACAAACCCAGCCCTAGAGCCGTGAGAGCAGATCCAACCCAATCGATTTCCGGAATCGGCTTGGGGCGGACACCCTCGACGATCCACCCAACGGCGAGGACGATGAGCACGGCCAGGATGACCTCGCCGACGAACACATATCGCCATGTGAAGTTGGTGGTTACCCAGCCGCCGAGAATCGGTCCGACGGCGATCCCGGCCCCGGCCACCCCGCCAATCACGCCATAGGCGACGGCCCGGTCGGCCCCCTTGTAGCTGCCGGCAATCAGCGCCACCAGGGCGGGCAGCACCAGAGCGGCTCCGATTCCCTCCAGGATCGACCAGCCCACCAGGAGCGCCGGGACGCTCCACGAAACGGCGGTGAGCGCCGAGCCCGCGGCGTAGATCATGAGACCAATCGAGAAGGCCCTTCTCCTACCCCAGCGATCACCAAGCTTGCCGCCGGTGATCATGAGCGCGGCCATCGTCAGGGCGTAAAACGTGATCACACCTTGGATCACCGTCACCGTCGTGTCAAAGTCCTCGACCAGCTGACTTATCGAAACGTTCATCACCGCCTGATCGAGGACCATCAGAAACTGGGCTGCGCTCAACACGATCAGGGCACGCCATTTCATGAGGTGGAACCGTAGTTGCCGCAGGCCGTACCAACTGACTCATCATCCCCGTCTGTCTATTGTCGAGGCCATGGAGTACGTGGATGTAACTGTTGACGGCCCGGTCGCCCTTATCCGGATGGATCGTCCCCCAATGAACGCCCTGTCAGAGGTGTTCGGACAGGAGTTGAAGAGCGCGTTTGCGCGATGCGAGGACCCGTCAATTCGTGCTGTTGTCGTCACCGGCCAACCCCACTTTGCCGCGGGGGCCGATATCAACGATTTCAAGAAGACGTTCGAGTCAGGGAGCGAGGAGCAGACGGCTTCGACTCTCCTGGAGGCGATCCGAATTCTGGAGAACCTGGCCAAGCCGACGATCGCCGCAGTCCACGGCTACGCACTTGGAGGAGGCTGTGAGTTGTCTCTGGGATGCGACTTCAGATACATGGCCGACGACGCCAAGATCGGCCAGCCCGAGATCCTTCTTGGCATCATTCCCGGCGCCGGGGGAACCCAACGACTGCAGCGTGTCATCGGATTTCAGAAGGCCAAGGAACTCATCTACACCGGTCGTCAGGTGGGAGCCGAAGAGGGTTTGGCCATCGGCTACGCCGACAAGGTGGCGCCGTCGGACGAGTTGCTCGATCTGGCCCTTTCCGACGCTGCCGCTTGGGCTACCGCGCCGACCGCTGCTTTGGCCGCCGCCAAACGAGCGCTGGCTGATGGCCGCGGCTTGACCATGGCAGACGCACTAGCGGTCGAACAGGAAGCATTCAGAATGTCGATGACCACCGACGACGCTGTCGAAGGAGTCAACGCCTTCATCGAGAAGCGTGAGGCGCACTTCAAAGGGAGCTGAGTCGGAACGATTCCGAACTCGCTCTAGCGCCGCATCCTGGCACAATTGGGGGCTTCAATGATCTATCTCGATCACGCTGCCACAACGCCGATGCGTCCTGAAGTCTGGGACGCCATGACACCGTTTGCCTCTGACGTGTTCGGGAACTCCTCGGGTGTGCACGACGTCTCGCGTCGGGCGAAGAACGCCTTGGAGGAGGCGCGTGAGCGGGTAGCGGCGATGCTGGGCGCGAGACCAATGGAGATCATCTTCACATCGGGTGGCACCGAGTCGGATAACCTCGCCCTCAAGGGGGCGGTCTGGAGCCCGCGGGACCGTTCAGGCGTGGTCGCCGTCGCTACTGAGCACGACGCCATCCTCGAGACCGTCGACTTTCTGCGCCGGCTGGGCTCACCGACCACCCTCGTGAATGTCGACAGCGAAGGATTCGTCGATTCCGATGCCGTGGTCGACGCCACCGGCGCGAACACCGCCGTCGTCTCGGTGATGCTGGTCAACAACGAGACCGGGTTGATTCAAGATGTTGGCGCCGTTGCCGAGGCCGTCAAACGGTCGGATTCCGACATATACGTCCACACCGACGCCGTTCAGGGTTTTGCGTGCGAGGACGTCGATGTCGGCGCGCTCAACGTAGACATGATGACGATCACCGCCCACAAGTTCGGGGGACCCAAGGGCACCGGTCTTCTCTATGTGCGTGAGGGAACCGAGCTCGAGCCTGTTCTCCACGGCGGAGGACAGGAACTTGGGCGCCGGTCCGGAACTCACGATGTAGCCGGCGCGGTCGGTCTCGCCCGTGCAATGGAGCTGGCTGTGGCTGATCGCGAGAGGTTCCGGTCACAAATCGGCCAGATCCGGGACGACTTCGAGAAGAGACTCGGCGCCGGCATAGATGATGTTGTGCTCAACACGCCGCGTGTCGGTCGGTCGTCTCATCATCTCAACATGAGAATCCCCGGGATCCGTAATGAGACTCTGCTCATGAGACTCGATCAGCGCGGCGTGGCGGCCTCGGCCGGGTCGGCCTGCCAATCGGGGGCGGTGACTGTGTCACACGTCCTCGGGGCAATGGGGTTGACCTCCGCCCGGGCACGGGAAAGCCTTCGATTTTCATTCGGATGGACGTCGACGATGGACGAGTCCATCGAGGCAGCCGACATAGTCGTGGAACTGGTGGAGAAGCTGCGATGAAGGTTCTTGTCGCCATGTCGGGTGGGGTGGATTCGTCAGTGGCCGCAGCCCTGATGAAGGACGAAGGCCATGATGTGATCGGGGTGACGTTGAAACTCTGGTCAGGCCGCGATGGGCAAGCACCCACTGCCGGGTGCTGTACCGTCTCGGACGCAGAAGATGCCCGTCGTGTCGCGGCAGAACTGAGGATTCCCTACTACGTCCTCGACTACGTCGATGATTTCAGAGATGGAGTGGTTGACCGCTTTGTCCGCGATTACGCGTCGGGTCTGACCCCGAACCCATGCATCGAGTGCAACCGGACAGTCAAATTCGACCGTCTTCTCAAGCGGCTCGGCGATTTCGATTGTGAGGTTCTGGTGACGGGACACCATGCCCGAAGCAGGGAGATAGATGGGCTCTGGCATCTTCTGCGCGGCGCAGACAAGGCGAAGGATCAGTCCTATGTCCTGTCGATGTTGACCCAGTCCGAGCTGTCCTCGACGCGGTTCCCGGTCGGCGATCTCGTAAAGAGAGATGTTCGCCGGATTGCTGCGGGCATGGGCATGCGTAGCGCCCACAAGCCGGAGTCGATGGACATCTGTTTTGTCGGCGATGGCGACTACCGGGGGTTTCTCGAGGAGATTGCTCCCGATGTGTTCCACCCTGGGCGCCTGGTCGACACTGCCGGTAATCAGATGGGCAGCCATGACGGAATCGTCGGTTTCACCGTTGGCCAGAGACGTGGTCTCGGGGTGGCGGTCGGGGAGCCGCGATTTGTCGTTCGGGTCGATTCGGAGTCGGCAACCGTGGTTCTGGGAAGCCGTGACGACCTTCTTGTCTCCGGCGTGGAGCTCTCCGACGTCACCTGGACCGATGGTGTCGGCGGAAACGGCGAGCTGATGGCGCAGTACCGGGCCCACGGCGATCCGGTGGCGGCTTCGCTGGCCGGCTCCACCTTGATGTTCGAGGAGCCACAGCCGGCGATAGCACCCGGACAGACCGTGGCCTTCTACGACGGTGATGAGGTGCTTGGCGGGGCGCTCATCGCCAGCACCAATCTGTGACACCTCGTCGGTAACGTCGCGAGAACGATGTCGACGCCCGACAAGCGCATAGAGGAACTGCGCACCTCGATCAGAGAGCATGCCCACCGCTACTACATCCTGGACGCCCCCTCCGTCTCTGATGCTGAGTATGACGCATTGGTCTCCGAGCTTCAGGATCTCGAGGAGTCCCACCCCGATCTGGTGACCCCGGACAGCCCGACACAGCGTGTCGGTAGCCCAATAGGCGACCTGTTTCGGCCGGTACAGCACCTGGCGCCGCTGTTCTCGCTCGACAACGCCGAGTCACGGGAGGATCTCGATGGCTGGGAGCAGCGGATGGAGCGCCAACTGGGCAGACCGCCGAGTTCGTACGTCTGCGAGTTGAAGATCGATGGCTTGGCCGTTGTATTGGTCTATCGCGACGGTGTTCTCGATACCGGAGCCACCCGCGGAGACGGCATGACAGGAGAGGACATCACCGCCAATCTGAGGACCATCCAGTCGATCCCCCTGCGTCTTCGTGGTGATGATCATCCATCCGTCCTCGAGGTGCGCGGCGAGGTCTATATGCCCTATGAGGCCTTCGATGAGCTCAATAAGCAACAGGCGGCAGAGGAAAAGCCGTTGTTCGCCAACGCCAGGAATGCCGCGGCCGGGTCGGTGAGACAGAAGGATCCGGGGGTGACCGCCAGACGGAATCTCGCCGTCTGGGTCTATCAGTTGGGACTGGTCGAAGATGGTCCGGAGTTCGACTCTCATTGGGAAACTCTCGACTACATGCAGTCGCTCGGTTTTCGCATCAATCCGGCGAGTCGGTCGATGGGCACCATCGACGAGGTGTTCGGGTACACAGAGACGGCCGAACGAGATCGTCACGACATGCCGTATCAGACCGATGGTGTTGTCATCAAGGCCAATTCGCTGACCGATCAGACAGACCTCGGTTTCACTGCCAAGGCGCCCAGATGGGCGATCGCATACAAGTTCCCACCCGAGGAGCAAGTGACGATCCTCAAGGACATCTGGGTCAACATCGGCCGCACCGGGGCGGCCACCCCGTTTGCCGTTCTGGAGCCGGTGTTTGTGGGCGGGGCAAACGTTGCCATGGCGACACTGCACAATCAGGACCAGGTCGCACTCAAGGATGTGCGAATCGGCGACCGGGTCATCGTCCGCCGCGCCGGCGACGTCATTCCCGAGGTTGTCGGCCCGGTGGTCTCGGCACGCACCGGCAAAGAGAAGAGATGGACAATGCCGGAGAACTGCCCATTCTGCGGCAACCCGATCGTTCGTCTGGAAGACGAGGCGGTAGCCCGGTGCACCGGCGGCTTCGAGTGCCCGTCCCGGGTCCGAGAATGGCTGTTCCACTTCGCCGGCAGGGGTGGTATGGACATCGAGCACATGGGGTACAAGACCATTGACCTGCTCCTCGAGGAGGGTCTGATCTCCGACCCTGCCGACATATTCAGCTTCGATGTCGAACGACTCCTCGGCTACGAGGGCTGGGGGGAGATCTCGGTCAACAACCTCGAGAAGGCAATAGACGCCGCCAAGGAGCGCCCGGTTGCCCGGCTGCTGACTGCACTCGGGATCAGACACGTCGGCGGAACCGTGTCAAGGAAGCTGTCAAGCGTCTTCGGTGGACTTGCTGCGTTGATGGATGCCACGGAGGAGAAGATCGCCGAAACCGAGGGCATCGGTCCGGTGATTGCTGCCGAGGTGCGAGCCTGGTCCGCAGATCCTGTCAACCGCAACCTTGTCAGCAGGCTTGGCGCTGCCGGGGTGCGTCTGGTCGATGAAGTCGAGGATCATGCGGATTCCGATCTGCTCGCCGGGGGCGTCTTCGTCGTGTCGGGATCAGTCGAGGGCTTCACGAGGGAGGAGGCCAAGGTGGCTATCGAGGATCGAGGGGGGAAAGCGACCGGTTCGGTGTCGGGGCGGACGACAGCCCTGGTCCTGGGAGATTCGCCGGGTGCGTCCAAAACACGAAGAGCCGAAGAGCTCGGTGTTCCGATAATCGACGGCGATGGGTTCAGGGATCTACTGGAGAAGGGTCTGGAAACCCTCGCCTAGCCGATCCGAAAGGACCATTCGAAGGAACCGGGGTCGGGAAGCCCTGAGTAGGTGTCCCATTCGACCCGCACGGTGTGCTTTCCCGGTGTCCACTCCTGAACATTCGGGTTGGAAGCACTTGGAGTCCAGCGGTAGACACCGGTGCCTTCGATGAAGGTCACGTCCGCGAGCGGCCAGCCGTCAACGTGTATCTCGGCGTCATAACCCACCTCGAGGTCGATCTCCAGGATGGTCTGGGGTGGGACCAGGTCGCCCGGCTCGGGTGACACCGATTCGAGCGGTCGGGGAAGATCAATGGCTTCACCTTCCGTGGAGAAGGCGATTCCGAGTGCGATGGCGGCGATTGCAGTCAGACCGAGACCAATGTAGATCAGACGATACGGCATGCGCGGTGACCGTAGCGGTGACCCGACGGTGTGCTACCAGACAACTAGTGGCCTGCCGCCCAAGTAGCTACGCGGTCTCACCGGCCTTCGACGTCCCTGGCGGCGTCCTCCGCCTTGACGCAGCTAAGGCTGCGCCTTCGTTGTGCGTCCTAGCCAGATGACGCCGATGACTCGGTGACACCGCGGCATCAATTGAGCGACAGACCACTAGTTGTGGTGCAGCGCGTCGTTGAGACCGCCCCATGAGCCCAACCGGGGAAGGACCTCGACAGTTCCGGTCACCGAGTTTCTCCGGAACAACATGTCGTCGATGCCCGACATCTCACGGCCCTTTGCCGTTGTGGCATCGGGAAGTGTGATGACCGTTCCAGCCGTGACGTAGAGGCCGGCCTCGACCACACAGTTGTCTCCCAGCGAGATTCCGATCCCCGAATTGGCGCCGAGCAAGCAGTTCTCACCGATGCGGATGACCTCGTTGCCACCCCCGGAAAGAGTGCCCATTATCGAGGCACTGCCTCCCACGTCGGTGCCATGTCCCACCACGACTCCGGAGCTGATACGGCCCTCGACCATCGACGTGCCAAGTGTTCCAGCGTTGAAATTGACGAACCCCTCATGCATGACGGTCGTGCCCTCGCCGAGATAGGCGCCAAGCCGGACCCGGTCTGCGTCGGCCACCCGGACGCCCGACGGGATGACATAGTCTGTCATCCGCGGGAACTTGTCCACGGCCGACACCGCAGGTCTCCTTCCGCCGGCGATCAGCCTTGCCCGTGTCTCGGTGAACCCCTCGACGTCACATGGCCCCTCGCTGGTCCAAACAACGTTGTGGAGTGAGCCAAAGATCCCCTCGACACTGATCTCGTGCGGCTTGAAAACACGATGGGAAAGAAGATGAAGACGCAGGTACGCGTCCGCCGGTCCCGCCGGTGGGGCGGAGAGGTCGTCGATGACCGTCTCCACGATGCGACGCTCGACCTTTCGGTCATGATCCGACCCCTCGAGACCTGCGACCGTGCCACGTTCGTCCGACAGCGGGTCGGGGTACCAGACGTCCAGGATCTTCTCGCCCGAGTAAGTGGCGATACCTACGGCTCTGGCTGTGTCTGTCACGAAAGTGAGAGCGTAGCGCTCGGCTGTTACCTTGCCTGGATGCCAAACCTCACCGAGACTCTGGCCTGGCTGGTCGACATACCGTCGGAGACCGGCAGAGAAGCCACCATCCGAAACGCCATTGCCGAACGCCTCGCCGGCCAACCGCAGACGCGAGTCGAAGACTCGCTGGTCGTGGGTGACCCGGCTAGCGGGAAAGTCGTTCTGGCGGGCCACACCGACACGGTGCCGTCTCAGGGCAACGTCGGAGCACGCGTCGTGGGTGACCGGCTCTTTGGACTTGGCGCGACCGACATGAAATCGGGGTTGGCGGTCATGATCCACCTTCTCCAGGATCTCGGTACGGCGAATTTCGTAGGGGTTTTCTATGCGGGCGAGGAGGGCCCGATCAAAGGAAACCAGCTTGGGGCGGTGCTCGATGCTATCCCTGCGCTCGAGGAGGCCGAGGTTGGGATCGTGATGGAGCCAACCAATCTGGAGCTGCACGCCGGTTGTCAGGGGTCTGTCAACGCCACCGTCTGGTTCGAGGGTGAGGCGGCACACTCGGCCCGCCCCTGGCTCGGAACGAATGCCGTCACCAGGGCGGGGGAGTTTCTGACGATGATGGGCGGGCTTCAGCCGGAGATCCACCCCATAGAGGGTCTCGAGTTCAAGGAGGTGATCTCGGTGACGATGGCTTCAGGCGGAGTGGCGAAGAACATCATCCCGCCGCGATTCGAGTTGAACGTCAACTACCGATTCTCGCCAGACCGTTCTCTCGAGGAGGCTGTGAGCCAACTCGGGGAACTATGTGGCGCGGCCGACGGCTTTGAGGTGGCTGACTCGGCGCCTGCTGCGTATCCCGAGATGAGCCATCCACTGTTCGGTGACCTCGCCACGGTGGCAAACGCATCGATCTCGCACAAGCAGGGCTGGACCGATGTGGCTCAACTGGCACAACGGGGGGTTCCCGCGGTCAATTTCGGACCCGGTGAGACGGCCCTGGCACACAAGCCCGGGGAGTCGGTTCGCCTCAGCGACCTCGACTGGGCCTACGAGGCGTTGTCGTCAGTGCTCCGCTGACGTTCGAGACCCAGCCACAGGACCCAGGCGATCAGGCCGGCCCAGATCAGACCGGGTCGTAGTAGGACTATCAGGAGACCGGCTCCGACCACCACAGTCATGCCGGTCGACGGTTTCTTCACTACCGGTAGGACAAGGCTGACGGCGAGGAGGATCGCGCCAACCCGGATCAGCACTCCGGCCGTTGGGGAGGTGAGATCATTGGTTCCTGTGAAAGCGATCAGCATCCCGGCGACCGCCGCGATCAGTCCGATCACTCCAAGAGTGAGAGCAGTGCCACGGAGGGGACTTGGATTGGCCACGTCTTCACTGTAAGCGTGCCTGACAATGGGCACAGGTGGGGCGGTTTCCTACACTCCGACGGCCATGCCGATCGACATTGATATTGCCCATGTGGCACGTCTTGCCCGTCTTGATCTCACCGCCTCCGAACTCGAGGGCTACAAGGCCCAACTCGGTGTGATCCTCGACCACGCGGCTCAGGTGCAATCGCTGGAGGGTGATCCCCAAGAGGAGTCATTCCACCCGCTTGGTTTTGTCAACGTATTCCGTTCAGACGAGCGCAGACCATCTCTCGATCGGGATGAGGTTCTCTCTCAGGCTCCCGAAACGGAGGACGGTTACTTCGTCGTGCCGCCGGCCATGGAGACAGATTGATGCTCCACGAGGTCACGATTGCAGAGGCCGGGAAGCGGTTGCGCGCAGGTGAGGTGTCCTCCTCCGATCTTCTCGATGCCGCGCTGGAGAGAGCCTCGCGTACCGAGGCGCAGCTTCACGCCTACCTGACCATCGACAGGGAGGGGGCAAGAGAGGCGGCTCTCATGGCCGACGCCGATCTCGCGGATGGAATCGATCACGGACCGCTGCACGGCATTCCGGTGGCGCTCAAGGACAACATGTGCACGAGGGGCGTGGAGACCACGGCTTCGTCCCAGATCCTGGCGGGCTACATCCCTCCATATGACGCCACCGTCACCCGGAAGCTGAGGGAGGCCGGTGCAGTCATCGTCGGCAAGACCAACCTCGATGAGTTCGCGATGGGCTCCTCGACGGAGAACTCGGCATACGGGACCTCGTACAACCCCTGGGACATCAGCCGTGTCCCCGGAGGGTCGTCAGGGGGGTCCGCAGCAGCGGTGGCTGTCGGGTCTGCTTTTGCCGCCCTCGGATCCGATACCGGAGGGTCGATACGTCAGCCCGCATCGCTCACCGGTGTCGTCGGGATGAAGCCGACGTACGGGACGGTGAGCCGGTATGGGCTGATCGCCTTTGCATCATCGCTCGACCAGATAGGCCCGCTTTCGAGAAGTGTCGAGGACGCGGCGATCATGCTGGAGGCCATCTGGGGCCATGACCCACTGGACGCAACGTCGTATGCCGGGGATTATCCGAAACCGTCGACAGCCCTGAGCAATGGTGTGTCGGGCCTCAAGGTGGGAGTGGTCAAGGAATTGGCCGGCGACGGATACGAGCCGGCGGTCGAATCCGCTGTCTCGGCAATGGTCGACGGGTTGTCCGACGCCGGTGCCACAGTGGTGGAAGTCTCGCTACCCACCTTCGATATCGCCCTTTCCGCGTACTACCTGATTGCGCCGGCCGAGGCATCGGCGAACCTGGCCCGTTTCGATGGCATTCGTTATGGCCACCGCGCTGAGGGCGCGACCACTGAGAAATTGATGGCACGAACCAGAGCCGAAGGATTCGGACCGGAAGTCATCCGGCGAATCCTGCTGGGCACGTATGCGCTATCCGCCGGGTATTACGACGCCTTCTATGGACAGGCCCAAAAGGTTCGGTCCGCCATTCAGGAGGATTTCGTCCGCGCCTACCAAGACGTCGACGTGCTGGTGTCACCGACAAGCCCCACGGTCGCATTCGAGGCCGGTGCCAGGGTGGACGACCCGCTCGCCATGTACCTCTCTGACATCTGCACCATCCCTTCGAACCTTGCTGGTCATCCAGCGATTTCGGTTCCGATCGGTCTCGACACCCGGAATCTCCCCATAGGCTTTCAGGTGATGGCTCCGGCCCTCGGCGAAACCATCATGTTTCAGGTTGCTTCCGCCGTGGAGAATCTCGCCGACTTCGCCGAGCGCCCGATTCTCGAAGAGGTCGCCTCATGACCTGGGAGTCGGTGATCGGTATCGAGGTCCATGTCGAGCTCTCGACCGAGTCGAAGATGTTCTGTGGTTGCGCCGTCGATTTCGGTGTGGAGCCCAACACCAACGTATGCCCTGTGTGTCTCGGTCTACCCGGTGCACTCCCGGTTCCAAATCGAAGGGCCATCGAGTGGATCATGCTGATAGGCCTTGCACTCAACTGCGAGGTGACGGAGCGTTCGGTGTTTCACCGCAAGAACTACTTCTACGCCGACCTCCCGAAGGGCTACCAGATCTCTCAATTCGACATCCCTGTCTGTCATGACGGCTATCTCGATGTGGCGGTTGACGGCGAGACACGCCGCATCCGCATCGAGCGAGCGCACATGGAGGAGGACACCGGCAAATCGACACACGTCGGCCATGGTGGAAGGATCCATGCCGCCGAGTCGACGCTGCTCGATTTCAACAGATCGGGTGTTCCCCTCGTTGAGATCGTTTCCCGGCCGGACATCCGCGGTGCTGCCGAAGCCCGTACGTACGCCCAGGGGCTGCGGGCCGTGATAGTCGAGTTGGGAGTCTCTGATGCGCGCCTCGAAGAGGGCTCGATTCGCTTCGATGCCAACGTGTCGATCAGAGCGGTGGGTGACGAGGTTCTGGGAACCAAGGTCGAGGTCAAGAACATGAACTCCTTCCGATCCCTGGAGAGGGCCGTCGACTACGAGATAGAGCGACAGGTCGCCGTCGTCGAGGCCGGAGGTGAGTTGACTCAAGAGACTCGTCACTGGGACGAAGAAGCCGGTGTAACCCAGTCCATGAGGGCCAAGGAGGGATCCTCGGATTATCGCTACTTCACCGAGCCCGATCTGGTTCCGATGGTCATGTCCGCCCCATGGGTCGATGAGATCAAGCAAGGTCTTCCGGAGCTGCCCGCAAAACGACAGGATCGATACTCAAAAGCCGGTCTCGATGCCGACCTAGCCGGTGTGCTGTCTAGCTCTCCCGCGGAGATTCGAGCGGTATACGAAAGTGCTACGACAGCAGGAGCGGATCACCGGCGCGCCGCCAACTGGATGGTCGGTGAGGTGACCGCGTGGTTGCGAAGGACCGGGACCGATCCGGCAGAGCTTCCCCTCGACGGCCCCCAACTCGCCGAACTGGTAGAGATCGTTGACGAGGGACATGTCTCATCATCGGCTGCCAAAGAGGTGCTCGAAGGAGTGCTCAGCGGTGAGGGACAGCCGCGAGATGTGGCAAAGGCTCGCGATCTGATTCAGATTTCGGACGTGTCGGCGTTGGACGAGATCGTTGCTGGAGTGCTTGCCGACAATCCTGAGGCAGTCGACAGTTATGCGGCCGGCGAGCACAAAGTCGTCGGTTTTCTGGTCGGTCGGGTGATGAGGGAGAGTCAGGGCAAGGCAGACCCAAAGCTGGTCAATCAGCTTCTGAGGGAGAAGCTCTCCTCATAGCCAGGAACTGATCGGCCGGGATCAAAGGAGTGTGACCCCGAGCCGGTTAGCGTCAGACCGAGATGCAGCGCCAGACCAAGATCATCGCCACCCTCGGTCCCTCGGTTGCCAGCGAGCAGGGCATACGGGCCCTGATCGATGCCGGGATGGATGTAGCCCGTCTCAATTTTTCCCATGGTGATCACGAGCTGCATCGTCAGATGTTCGATTGGGTTCGTTCGGCGTCAGAGGACGCAGGTCGCAGTGTGGCGGTGATGCAAGACATCCAGGGGCCGAAACTGAGGGTTGGGACCTTTCCTGGCGGTGAGCTCGAGCTTCACAAGGATGCTGAGGTGGCTCTCACGCCTGTGTCCGTGGAAGGGGGAGCAGACGCCATCCAGGTGGGTTACGAGAAGCTTCTGGACGATGTCTCTCCGGGGCATCGCGTAATCCTCGGCGACGGCATGGTGTCGCTGGAGGTCGTGGGGAGAGCGGACGGCGCCCTGCTTGCTCGCATTCTCGAGGACGGCTCACTCTCCGATCACCAGGGTGTCGCCTTTCCGGACAGCAGTCTGTCGGCGGTGAACATCACCGAGAAAGACGAGGTCGATCTGGCGTTTGGCAAGAAGTTGGGAGTCGATTACGTGGCGGCATCTTTTGTGCGTGTGGCAGCGGACGTTGAGGCCGTGGCGTCACTCTGCGGGGATGTCCCGGTGATCGCCAAGATCGAGCTGGCTCAGGCATTGGATAATCTCGACGAAATCCTTGCCGCGTCTTTTGGGGTGATGGTCGCCAGGGGTGATCTGGGCGTCCAGGTGCCGCTGGAGCGGTTGCCCCTGATTCAGGCCGAGATCCTGGAAAAGGCCAATGCGGCCGGGAGCATCTCTATCACTGCCACCGAGATGCTCGAATCGATGATCACAAACCCCCGGCCGACGCGTGCCGAGGTCACCGATGTCGCCAACGCCGTCACTGAAGGCACGGACGCCGTGATGCTCTCGGGTGAGACGGCGATCGGTGATTACCCGATACAGGCGGTGGCTGCCATGGCTCGGATCTGTCAGACAGTCGAGGAGGGCACTCTCCCAGGTCGAGGAGAACATCCGGTGTCCTTTGTCGGAGACGAGAACAACATCGCTTCGGCTGTGGCACTGGCAGCAACACACATTGCTAGGAACGTTGGAGCCTCCACAATCGTCGCCTTCACCGAGACCGGAAACACGGCGCGTCTGATTTCGAAGTATCGCCCGGAGCAACGTGTGGTCGCCTTCACTCCCAACCCTGCCACTCAACGGCGCATGTCTCTCTATTGGGGTGTGATTCCCCACAATTTCGAGCGTCGTGACTACACCGACGACGAGATCGCCCTGGCTGCATCGATACTTCAGTCCGAGGGTGTGTGCGTCCACGGCGAAATCGTCGTGATGGTCGCCGGCGTGCCGCCCCATCTCAAGGCCTCGACGAACCTCGTCAAGGTCCACAGAATCGGTGAGCTCTCCGGTGGGCTCGGCGGCTAGTTACGATCGGGTATCCATGGGTCAGAACGTAGAGATCAAAGACACGGTGGCGATGGGGGAGATCCTCATCGTCGATACTGACAGGAGCTTCACCGGACAGGACGGTCAAACGATTACCCCCGAGTTCGAGGGAGAGGGTGTTCCGGGTGTGCTTGCCGGGCGGCTGTTTGCCCTCGACTTGGGCATAGACCATGTGTTCATTCTTCAGAACACGGTCACCGTTCGTCGTCCAGGGGGGTGGGATGAGGATTCGGCAGACGCCGTTTCCGACGTGACACACACGTTCCTCAGGTATTACGACGAAGAGGAATGAGCCTGGCTAATCCAGATCGCCGTTGTCCTTGAACCATCGGTAGATGTCGCCCACCGTCTCGTTGACCGGCCTTGGGGAATAGCCCAGCTCTTCCAACGCCTTCTTGCTCGAGACGGCGGGAGTGTGCTCCAGAGCGTGAAGAGACTCGCTTGTGTACCAGAGAGGACTTTCGGAGCGCCGACCAAACACGTCTCCCAACGGACTCCATACTCGGGCCAGCCACATAGGGACGGTCCAGCGGGGTTTGGGGACGCTGCTCACTTCTTCGGCAACACCAGCCAGGTCGGGGATGGAGAGATGGTGTCCCGGCAGCAGGTAGTTTTCGCCTGTCCGGCCCCTTGACTCAGCTGTGACCATGGCCGAGGCCACATCCCGGGAGTCCACCCAGTCGAACCCACCTTCGATGAGAGCGGGGAGGCGTTTCCGGAACAACGCCTGGAAGACACGCCCCATCCTCGATGGGCCAAAGTCGTAGGGGCCGATTATCCCCGTCGGGTTGATCACTACGGAATCGAGACCCCGGTCGGCCACCTCTCTAAGAGCCGCTTCGCCGCCCGCCTTGGATCTGTCGTAGGCGGGCAACCCCGGCGCCGTCGCCCTGGGGCTCGTCTCTGACAGGAGATCGGCAGGTGCCTCCAGATCGTAGGCGTGGACCGAGCTGCAATGGATCAGGCGTTGGACACCTGCACCAAGGGCGGCCTCGGCAACGTTGCGTACCCCGTCCACGTTGACCCTGTGGACCCGGCCATCCGGGTCTCCGGTGATGGAGATGAGACCAGCGAGGTGATACACGGCGCCGGCATCTTCGAAAACGATGTCGAGACTCGGGCGGTCGAGGACGTCACCATGGACGAACTCGACGTCGAGACCGTCGAGGGTCGGGCCACGGTGCAGGTCAACCGCCCGCACCTCCCGATCCTGTGCCATCAGCTCTCTGACGACGGCGCCGCCGAGAAAACCCGAGGCGCCGGTTACGACGGTGGTCACGGCTGGGTGGTCGGTGGTGTCGTGGTGGGTGGTGTGGTTGTCTCCGGGATTGTGGTGGTTGTCGCCGGGATTGTGGTGGTAGTTGGGCAGGTGGCTTCCTGACCGGGAACCATGCACGGGTGAACTTCGAATATCGCGTGTCGAGCCTGGTAGCGGACGTTCCACTCCTCTTCGGCAATGAGCACCGTTCCGTCTCTGAGCTTCCTCCTGGTGACCGTCACACTCCATCCGTCGCGCTCGGTCTGAATCTGGTCGACATGATCGAGAGCGAACTCGGGGTTGGCGACGTACCTGGTCTCGCCAGGGGTGGTCACGTTGAACCTGTCGGACACGATTCCCTGTATGTGGATCGCCTCAGGACCACCTCTCGAGGGAACCCAGATCTTGGTTTCGCCGTCGCTCTGCTCGCCTTTGACCGTCCTCCCGTCGTTGTCACCAAAAATGCGAATGGTGATCGAAGTGTCGGTGTACAGAGTGTCGATCATGATCGCCTTGGGTGTGTTGTTGCGAAAGATGAGGTTGGGTGTTGTCCAACTGATCGTGGCCTCGATGCCCTCGGGATAGCGCGAGAAGTAAAATGAATGAGGCTTGTGGGCAATGTCCTCGTAGCCACCCCAGAAGACGGCGTTGTAGGTGGTAGTGGCGAACTGGCTGACACCACCGCCAATGGTGTCCTGGAGTTGACCGGCAACGATCGTCCCCGCCGGTAGGTACCCCTTCTCCTCAGTTCTCTGACCGACGTGGTCGTTGATGCTGAACTCCGATCCGGCTCGAACGATGACCATGTCCATCGCGTCGGCCATCAGTTGGATGTTGATGACCCGGTCCTGGCAGCAGGAGTGAAAGGTGGTGAATGATGAGACGAGATGCTTGATTCCCAAGCTCTCGAGAGATTCCGTGGTGACGTTGGGTTCGGCATCCTCTACCAGCGGCAACTGTCCGAGTCTCCCGCTGGTCATTCCGGCCTGAAGAAGCTTCTGCGCTGTCTCCGTCTCGTCGATTCTGGTTCCCCGAAGGCCGGGAACGACTCTGATCGAGTCGCCGCTGATGTCGAAGTGGGCGTCCACCGGAGCGGCCTCATACTGGGATCTGACCGGCCGAAGAAAACCGTCGATGGTCTCCGGGTCGAAGGAGTGGACGATCTGAGGTGTGCCAAAAGCGATGGTCTCCGACCGGTAGGCCTCGGCCAATTGATCGGGTGTGAAGACAAGCTCGCTCCCGTTGTGGATCATCCGAATCGAGTCAGAGAGAAGTTGATTTGCTTCTAGCAGTGCATTGTCGATGTCCGAGTCGCTTAGTCTCGAAATGATCGTCTCCGTGGGTAGAGACTCCGTCTTCGGAATCTCGGCTAGAAGGCTCGCCTCGATGATCTCTGTGCTTTCGCCTCGCTTGATGCCTGTGCCGGGTGCCGGGTAGATGGGCTGGGGAACGCCCTCGGACATCTCGATGGCGCCGAGACTGGCAGGCTTCGAAATGACCCCCAGATCCCAATCGTCGAATACCCGCTCGATCGATGCGGGATCTGTGGAGCCGCTCAGTCCCAACTCGACGGTCGAGAAGGTATGGCGAAGCCACCAGAGGAACTGATATGAGGCGTTGCCCTCCCGTCCGAAGCGCATCGCCTCCTCGACGACCTTTTCCTCGTCGACATCGAATCCGCTCTCTGCCGGATTCAACAACACCTGTGTGCTCTCGATCGTGAAGGAAGCGGTCCTTGCCAGATACTGATCCTCGACGGCGAGGATGGCACTGACCGCCTCTTCCTGAGTGAGACCGCCGATGGGTGTTCCCACCACTTCAACATGGCCCATCACCTCATCTTGGGAGACGTTGCGAGTGAGCCCGTAGGCGGCAAACAGCACCACAAAGAACCCGGCTACCACGATCACGGCAGTCAGCAACGGATGTATGCGAAAGGAAAGGTGCTTGTTCATGTGAAAGGCCGCCCCAACCGGCCTAAGCCCTGGACCGGGCATGCTACCGCGGGGGTCACCGATATCTGAACCGGAGATACGGGTGTCGCGGTATACCCTCGTCGCTGATGTCGGTGGTTATTCCACATGTGATTCCTGGAGATGAGATACGTCTATCTGCTTCGACGTACGTGACGTGGAAAAAGTGCCCGGATTCGGCAAATGCCCGGCTTCAGGGGATATACGGGCCTGACACCCGCCCGGCGTTCACGGGCATTCTCGCCCATCGCATCTTCAGCCGTCATCTCAGGGGAGGTTCGATCGAATCTGGTGATTTTGTTCAGGCATGTCGCGAGGAGATTGGTGGATCGAATCTGAACAGCAAGCTTGCCGGTCTCGAAATGAAACCGTCTGTCCTCAGCGGGGTGATCGAAGAGGTTCGTGGCCTCTACGACCGTTTCACTCGACTCCCCACCGATGGGTTCGAGGGGTCAGAGGTCGGTCTGAAGTATGAGACGGACGACGGTCTCCAGTTGGTTGGCGTGGTCGACGCGGTATATCGGGAGGATCTGGGCGGTCATCGTCTTGTCGACTGGAAGACGGGAGAGCTTGGTGAACCCGAAGATCAACTCATGTTCTATGCGTTGCTCTGGGCTCTCGACCACACCGAGGTCCCGGCATATGTCGAGGCGGTGTCGGTTCGGACGGGCGAGAGGTATCGGGCAGTTCCATCAACCGCAGATGTCCAGGAGGTAGCCACAGAGGTGGCCCGTTTGGCCAGCGAGATGCGCACCGCGTGGAGCGCAGGGTCGAGACTCGAGAAGAGAGCCGGTCCGTGGTGTCGTTTTTGTCCGATCCTGACCGATTGCGCCGAGGGTCAGGCGGCGGAGGCGCTGCTCTCGTGATCAACGAAGGCCATATCGTCGATATATCGACTATCATCGATACGACATGAGTTATTGTTGCACACCCTTGTTCGAAGGAGTCATAAACGACTCGGCAGCCGCTGAGATGGCCCCGGTTCTTGCCGCGCTTGCTGATCCCGTTCGGCTTCGCATCGTCTCGATCCTCGCTGGATCACCCGACGGAGCGGCATGCGGATGTGACCTGGAGACCCCGCTCCGACTCTCCCAGCCGACGGTGTCCCACCATCTGAGAATTCTCCGGGAGGCAGGTCTCGTCGAGGGGACCAGGGAAGGCCGCTGGGTTCACTACCGGGTAGTCCCCGAGCGACTCTCCGAGATCCGGGAGGCGCTGGCGCCCAGGTCGGCTATTCCGGTTTAGTGGTGTTCGCCGGGCGCGGCGCCCGGATTCCACGAAACTCCCAGTCACCGCCGAGGGCCGTGGACAGCACTTCTTCGGAATCACTGGGTTGGGCTCCGATCTCGGGTCGTACTTCGATCTCACCACGGACGATGGTGTTGGTGAGGGCTCCGAGACCCTCGACTTCGACTGTGACCACGTCACCCGGCTCAACCGGTCTCGATCCTGCCGGTGTTCCGCTGAGGATCACGTCGCCCGGGAGGAGGGTGATGGTCCGGGCGATGTCGGCCACCAGGTAATGCATGTCCCACGCCATTTCTGAGGTACTGCCTGTCTGGGCTCTCTCTCCGTTGACCGTTGTCTGGATGTCCTTGTCGTGGAAATCCCAGTCGTCAACGAGACCCGGCCCGATCGGGCACAGGGTGTCTGACCCTTTTACCCGGAGCATCGATCCGGCATCGGTGTCGCGAAAGTCGTGAAGCCCGTAGTCGTTGGCTATCGAGTAGCCGGCGATGTGACGGTGCGCATCGTCCTTGGAGATGTTGAAGGCCGTCTCACCGATCACGATGGCGATCTCTCCTTCGAAGTTGAGGTATTTGCATCGCTGAGGGCGAATCACATCGCCCATGTGCGAGTTGAGTGCTGTGGTGGGCTTGTGAAAATAGGTCGGGGCCGGCGGGAGTTCGGTCATGAACTCGTCAACCCTGCTCCCATAATTGAGGTGAACGGCGATGATCTTGGACGGTTCCGTCGGCGCGAGATGGATGGCCTCGCTGATCGAGATTCGCTCGCCATCGACCGTTACCAACTCATCGCCCTCGCGACGTGTCGAAACAGGCTCGCCGTCGAGAAGGATCCTTCGGTATTCAGTCATCGACTGCTCACGGTAACTGGGCTGGGGTGGTGGGGTGTCAGCTAGGTTTTGGTACCCAGCCAACCCATGACACTCAACGTTCTTCACTCAGACCTCGGTGATCCCGAAGCCGACATCACTTCACACGACACTTATCTGTCCGGGTTTCCCCATGCCGCTTTCAAGCGTCTCCGGGAGAAGACCCCGGTGGTTTGGGTCGACGAGGGCGATGACGGTGCCGGGTTCTGGGCGATAACCAAACACGCCGACATCATCGAGGTGAGTCGCGATTACAAGCGGTTCACCGCGGCCCGGGGAATCCGTATTGAAGAGATGGCCGATGATGAGCTCGATGCCCGTCGCACACTGATGGAATTCGATCCGCCCGACCACACCCGGCTACGCCGCCTGGTCCAGCCGGGGTTCACCCCAAAGGTGGTGACGACTTATGAGGCCGCCTTCCGTCAGCTCGTCGGGCTGGTGCTGGACGAAGTTCTTCCCCTCGGTGAGTTCGACTTCGTCACCGAGATTGCGAGGGAGTTGCCCATACGCATGCTCTGTCGGCTCGTTGGTGTCCCCGAGGACGATTCCGCCCAACTCGTGACCTGGGGCGATCAGATGATATCCAACGCCGACCCTGAGTACACGCCGGTGATCATCGACAAGGTCGATAGCGACGAGTATCGGCTGCTCCCGTTCAGGTCTCCTGCGGCTCTGGAGATCTTCCGCTACGCCGAGGAGATCGCACTCGAGCGGCGACAAGACCCCAAGGACGACATCATCACCACGCTGCTCACTGCCGAGCCGGACGGGGAGCCTCTCACCGATCTCGAGTTCAAGAACTTCTTCACACTGATGATGGTTGCCGGCAACGAGACCACCCGGCACACGATCAGCCACGGTCTGATCTATCTGCACGACCACCCCGACCAACTTGCTCAATGGCGTGAGGACTTGAGGACCGGGTCCGAGAAGGCAACGGAGGAGATCCTCAGGGCTTCGAGCGTGACCATGCACTTCCGTCGGACTTCCACCGAAGACACCGAGATCAGAGGTGTGCCGATCAGGGCCGGGGACAAAGTCGTCGTTTGGTATACGTCAGCGAACTACGACACCGACCTCTTTGATGATCCCTTCACGTTGGACCTGAGACGCGACCCGAACCCACACATCGCCTTTGGCACCGGTCGTCATGTCTGCCTGGGCCAATCACTGGCCAGACTCGAGGTTCGGGTGTTCTTCGAGGAGTTCTTGAGCCGGGTCGCCGGCTTCGAGGTGGGCGAGCCCGATCGGCTCCGCTCCAATTTCATTTCGGGGATCAAGCACCTCCCGGTGAGACTCCAAGGCGATTGGTGATTTCCGGTACTTGATTCAACGGTAGTTAAGCGCGGAAGAATATTGATAAAGGGTCTTGACAGTCGAAGTTTGATTCCGTATGGTCGAACATATGTTCGATGATGATGCTTCGGTCGGACTCTTGGCGGGGGAGTTTCACGATGATGACAAGCTTTATCAGTTGACCTGTGAGGGTGATTCGAACCACTGGTTGGAGCATGATCGTCATGTCCTCCCTGATGGTCTGGAAGATCTTCCTCCTGGCCCGTATCTATCCGCTATCGCCGCTTCGGTGGACCGCACCAGATTGAATGGTCATGATGCTGTTCGGTTGATGAAGGTCGAGGCTCGTCTCTCCTCTCATCATGATGCCGGAAAGCTGGCGACGATGGTCGAAGTGGCTTATTCACCACCAGGAGACCGTGACGCACCGGTGGAGAGAAATGTTGAGGAGGTGGAGTACGCCGCCTTCGAGATCGGTTCGGCGTTGACGCTGACTCGACGTGCGGCCGAACGTGAAGTGGGGTTGGCGTTGAGTCGCTCCGGGAAGCTGCGGCGAGTGTGGGACAACTTCCGCCGGGGGCTGATCGACATCCGTCGGGTCAAAGTGTTTGATAACCAGCTCGGCCATCTTTCGTCCGACACCATCGAAACCGTCTCCGAGAAGGTTCTTGATCGGGCGGAAGGTTTGACTACCGGCCAGCTTCAGGCACGTCTGACCAGAGAGGTGATGGAAACCGACCCCGAAGGTGTCGACTTAGGGTATGAGAAGGGTCTGGCCGACCGGAGGTTGGCGACCAACCCCAATCCTGATGGCACCGCCAACCAGGGTGTCTATTCGATCGCTCCCGACGACGCTGCTGCGGTGTCCCGCAAGGTCAACCGGTTGGCCTTAGCCCTCAACACCACCTCGGAGCCACGAACCATCGACCAGCTCCGCGCCGACGTTTACGTCGACCTGTTGTTAGAACGCGGCAAGGGCATTGGTGCCGATCGTGGTGTTGTCCATCTCCATGTAGGCCTAGCCACTCTCGCCGAACTGTCCAACGCTCCCGGTGAACTGGCCGGCTATGCCCCGGTGATTGCTGACATCGCCCGCAAAACCGCTGCCGCTCAAGTCGAATCTCAATGGCGGTACAGCGTCACCGACGACAACAACATCATCGCCACCGGCGTCACCCGGAGACGACCCACCGCAGAAATGAGACGGCGGATCGAATCCGAATACGAGACGTGTGTCGCCCCCGGATGCCGGATGCCCGCATACGACTGTGACCTCGACCACCGCAAGGCCTACTCAAAAGGTGGACCCACCCACAACGACAACCTCGGTCCACTCTGTCGTTATCACCACATGGCCAAACACCACGCACCCTGGGATCTGGAACGAATGTCCAACGGTGACCACTCCTGGACCAGCCCCCTCAGCCACGTCTACATCAGACGACGAGCACCACCTGCTTGAACGGTCACTTCCCCTATCCGATCAGTGTCTTTTCGATGATGTCGATGGCGTGGTCAACGTGCTCGACTGTCGATCGCCGGTTGAGGATGGCGAATCGGAGAATGAATCGGTCATCGATGATCGTCGGGCTGATATGGACGGTGCGATCGGTGTTGACCGCCTCCCATGCGGAGCGGCCCGCCTCGTCGTCATCGAACATGAAAGCGACCACCGAAAGATCGGGCACCCACCTGGCGTCGATGCCCTCGATCGTGCTCAGACGCTGGTAGGCGTGTTCGGCGAGGTCGAGACTGGAATCGAGTGCCTCCCGGAACGGAGCCACGCCGTGAAGTTGCAGTGGTAACCAAACGGGGAGCCCGCGGAACGGTTTGCTCAACTCAGGACCCAGCGAGGCTATGTCGCGGAGACCCATGTAGGTGTCGTCGTCGGTGAGATATCCCCCGCGCCCGTGGTGAGCAGCGAGCAACTGTGTCTCGTGCCGGGCCAACAATGCACCGGCCCCAAACGGGATCGACAACCCCTTATGTGGGTCGAGGGCGACCGTGTCGGCTCGTTCGATGCCACGGAGCACAGCTTTCCCCCGCGTGGTCAGCTGGAAGAAACCTCCGTAGGCGGCATCCACATGGAACCAGATGCCCGACTCGGCGGCCACATCGGCCAGGTGATCCAATGGATCGACGGTGCCCGTGTCGGTGGTGCCGGCGGAGGCGATGATGAGGAACGGGTTTCGACCAGCCTTCCGATCGGAGGCAATCCGCTCCTGAAGTTTGCCGACGTCCATCCTGAGATCGGCGTCTGTGTCAATCGAGACGATCTGGTCGTCTCGAAAACCCGCGATCCTGGCGGCCTTGGCAGCGGAATGGTGGGTATGGGGCGTGGCATACATGACGCCTGCGGAGAACCCGTCGCCGAGCTGAGAGAAGCGTGCCGTGACGATGCCGGTGAGGTTGGCCATCGAGCCGCCGGAGAGCAGGACTCCGGCGGCTTCTGGGCCCAGATCGAACAACGACGTCATCCAATCGATGACACCGTGCTCGATGGCGGTGAACCCTGGGACAGCTCCGGCGACACCGGTGTACCGGTTGAGACCGGCCGCCAAGAACTCGGCGAGGGCTGCGGTGTACATTCCCGCGTTGGGGATATAGGACATGTGACCGCCCGACAGGTGATAGATCCCAGCCCTTCCGGCCACGGTCAGGTCGGACAGAATCGAATCCAGGTCGCGGCCTTCCTCTTTAGGGGGCCGGCGCAATTCCTCCAGGGTCTCGAGGTCGAGATCCACGCCCCACGCCTGCATATCGGAGGCTCTGTCATACCAATCGGCGAGATAGGCAACGACCTGGCTGGTCAGGTCGTCTCGGGTCTCCCGGTCCGGTTCGAGGTGGCTGCTCATCGATGTTCAAGGTAATCGTCTTGGTCTTGCTCTGCGCATCGACGTTTGGTCCATCTACGCTCCGGCCAGACCAGGAGAGATGTGAGTATCGAATTCGAACGACTCAGACTGCTCTGGCCCGACCATCTCGGGCTGGCTCGTGGCAAGTACCTGACTCCGGACAAGGCAGAGTCAGGCACGGCCCACGCCATCTCCCTATTCACTCTCGGTTTCGACCGGGTGATGACGCCACACGACGGCGGACTCATGATGGAGGGCCTTCCCGACTGCGACGCCACTTTCGATGGAAGTGACGTCCGACCAAGCTGGCAGGAAGGCACACATGTGGTGATCCCGGACATCACACGGCTGGGCGTTCCCGTATCCCTGGCGCCGCGCAACGTCCTCAAGGACACCATCGAGAAATGGAAGGCCCATGGGCTGGCCCCGATGGTCGGGATCGAGCTCGAGGCGTTTCTCTTCGAGCCAGATGGCGAAGGGGCCTGGCGTCCGATCACCAGTCCCGGCGCATATGTCTACGGAACGGGGATGGCGGTGGACCCGACGGGCACTATCGACGAGATCATGTCCATGGCCAGGAAAATCGGTCTTCCGCTCGAATCGGTGAACAGCGAATACGACAACGGCCAATTCGAGTTGACACTGGCTTACACCGACGCTCTCCGCGCTGCCGATGACGCTTTTCTGTTCAAGGTCATGGCCAAGGAGATTGCGGCCAGGCGCGGTCTCTTACTGACTTTCATGGGAAAGCCGATCAACGATCGTGGTGGCTCGGGGTTCCACATCAACCTATCTTTCAACAACGACAGCGGTGCGAACGTCCTCTACGACGAGAGCGCCGACGACGGGCTCAGCGAGATGGCGCGGTCCTCGATGGCCGGGATGCTTCACCATCATGTGGGCATGACCGCGCTGCTCGCTCCGACGGTGAACGCCTACAAGCGGCTTCAGCCGGGGTCGCTCTGTGGCTACTGGGCCAACTGGGGTTACGACCATCGCGGGGTGACGGTCCGTGTGCCGCCCGCTCGTGGTCAGGGCACAAGGCTCGAGCATAGATTGGCCGACGGCTCCGTTGCTCCGCACCAGGGGTTGGCCGCAGTGTTGACCGCTGCCCTTCTTGGATACGAGAAAGGCTACGAGCTTCCAGCTGTCGAGACGCTCGACTGCATAGAGAACGCCTCAACCGACGTAGTCCCCCCGGCATCTCTCAAAGAAGCCCTGGATGCCCTCGAGGACGACAGCGATTATGTGGAGGCGTTCAGTCCCGCATACATCGACGGGTTTGTGACGGTCAAGCGCGCCGAGTGGCACCGCTATCAGAAGTGGACCACGGACTGGGAGATGTCCGAGTACCTGCCCTTTCTCTGATGGCCGGATTTCTCTTCCCCAGGACTCCATCCGGCAGGTCGTCGCTGATTCCCCAACCCCCCTGGCACTACTCGGGGGAGATGCTGACAGTGGAGTACCGCACCCATCCGGAGCGTGTCGCCGAGTTGCTCCCTGAAGGCGCCACGCTGACAGGTGATGACCCGGGCGCAGTGGCGCTGATCTGGGCCGATTGGCAGAGCTCGGGTGACACCCTGGAGGAGACTCTCGATCCGGTGAGAAGCCAGTACAAGGAGGTCTTCGCGGTCATCCGTTGTGAGTGGGAGAGTGAATCGTGGAGTCGATGCCCATACATATGGGTCGACAAGGATTTCGCCCTCGTCCGTGGCTATCACCAGGGGTATCCAAAGAAGCTGGGAGACATCTGGATGACGAGGCCGATCACCATCGGGCGGGCCGGGCCCCGTCTGGAGGCCGGCGGCCAGTTCGGCGCAACGTTGGCTGTGGCCAGCCGGCGAATCGCGGAGATAAGGATCAACCTCACCGAGACCACGTCGTCGCCGGGGTTCGTCAACGGTCATCCGATGCTTCACAACCGATACTGGCCGGCGATCGAGTCAGACGGCACCGCCTCGATGGACGAGCTGGTGACGATGAGCGGATACGACGGTGAAATCGCAGACGTCTGGGCCGGTGAGGCCGAGATCGCGATCTACGAGTCTCCCACGGAGGAGTTGTCTCTTCTCGAACCGCTGGAGATGATCGGTGGCTATTACCACCGCGTGGGTGTGTCGTGGAAGGGAGGGACCACTCTGCTACGCGACACAGACCGGGTTGACTAGAGAATGGAATCGACAGTAGAGACAATCGTTCTCGTCCTTTCTGCCTCTGTCTTTGCGATAGTCGCCGTGTCAGGACGTCTGTCCAGACTCTCCATCACGGAGCCCCTGGTGGCTGTGGTCATCGGAATTCTCATCGCGTTTCTCATAGGCAATCCAATTGACATACGGAGTCCGTCGGCGTTGATCTTTCTCGAATTGGCACTCGTCTTGGTTCTTTTCACAGACGCAGCCCGAATCGACATCGGTCACATTCGAAAGCAATACCGATGGCCAACGAGGATGCTCTTGATCGGTCTTCCGTTGGCGATGATCCTGGGTGCCGTCGTATCCGGTTGGATCCTGGCGTTACCGCTTGGCACGGCACTCTTGTTGGGTGTGATTCTGGCGCCGACCGATGCTGCCCTTGCCGAGCCGGTGTTGGAGTCTGAGGTGTTGCCGGTGAGGGTTCGGCAAACTCTGAACATCGAGTCGGGGTTGAACGATGGTCTCGCTCTTCCGGCGCTGTTCATTGCCATGGGTCTCATCGAGTCCGAAGCGGGCAGGTCGATGTCATCCTCGGTTCTTCTTGTCATCAGACAAGTAGGAATCGGAGTGGCCGGGGGAGCGGTGCTCGGATTCGCCGGGGCATGGGCTATCAGCCGCGCTACCCAGCGCGGGTGGATGGATGGGCTTCATCAGAAGATCGCAGCGGTGGCTCTCGCACTGGGAACATTCGCCGCGGTCCAGATTCTCGGAGGCAGCGGGTTCGTCGCAGCCTTCGTGGCCGGTGCCGTCCTGGGCTCCCAGGTGCGACCCAAGTGCGAGTACCTGTACGAGTTTGCCGACACCGAAGGCCGAGCTCTCGTTCTGATCGCGTTCGTCTTTCTCGGTGCCGGCCCAATTTCTGGGCTGATTACCGACGGCGTGTCATGGGAGGCGTGGGCGGTATCACTCATCGCCCTTTTCGTCGTCCGTCCGATAGCGATCTGGCTCTCGCTCGCAGGAGAGAAACTGCTGCCTTCGACTGCGCTGTTCTTCGGCTGGTTCGGACCGCGAGGTCTGGCAACCGCCGTGTTCCTCCTTGTCGTGTTTGAGGAGATGACGGATATCCCTCCGGTGGTCGCCGACATCACGTTTCTGACCGTTGCCCTGTCGGTGCTTCTGCATGGGTTGACCGCTATGCCGGCATCGAATCTGCTGGCCGGGAGGATCGAGAAGGAAGACCGGCGGGAAATGCCCGAGATGGGCGAGGCATTCGACCACCCGACTCGCTAGCAGACAGAGCCTTCGCTGATCTGAAGCGTCTTGAGATCGGAGTGGAAGTCGAGGGCATAGTCGCCACCCTCGCGGCCAATGCCGGAGATCCCGCAACCGCCAAAAGGAGCGGTCAGGTCCCGTACCAGGAACGTGTTCACCCAGACCGTGCCGGCCCTGATGCTTCTCCCCACCCGGTGGGCGCGCTCCTCCGAACCGGTGTAGACGATTCCGGAGAGTCCATACTCGGTCGAATTGGCGAGATCGATCGCCTCGGCCTCATCGCCGAACGTCTGATATGTGAGGACCGGTCCGAACACCTCGCGCTGGACCACTTCGGAGTAGTTCGACTTCGGTCGGATGAGGGTCGGCTCGTACCAGAGACCCTCTTGTTTCCATCGTTCCCCACCTCGAACGACGGTGTCCCCGGCCTCCCGGGCGCGGTCGACGAAGCTGGCGACCCGGTCGAGATGGTCAGGATGGATCATTGGCGAGATCGTGGTAGAAGGGTTGCGGCTGTCCCCGAGGACGTGCTCGTCGGCGTAGCGGTTGAAAAGCTCGAGAAAGTCGGACGAGATGGATGCTTCGACGAGTAGACGCGTTCCGGCCAGACAGACCTGGCCCGAATCATCGAACTGTCCTGCTGCCTTCTTCGCGGCAGCTTCGATGTCGGCATCACCAAACACCAAAAGCGGGCCCTTCCCCCCGAGCTCCGCGGTGAAGGGAACGATGTTCCTGGCGGCGGCTACACCAATGTGGCGCGCCGTCTCCGGAGACCCGGTGAAAGAGATTCGGCGCACGCGTCTATCGCTGACCAGAGCAGCCCCGACCTCTTCGCCGATTCCCTGCACGATGTTGAGGACACCGGGAGGCAAGCCTGCGCGTTCGGCGAGATCGGCCAGGATCGATGCTGATAGGGGAGACCACTCGGCGGGCTTGAGGATCACCGGGTTTCCGGCGGCGAGTGCAGGCGCCAGCTTCCAGGTGGACAACAGCCACGGCGCGTTCCACGGAGTGATGATCACCGCAGGTCCTGCCGGCATTCGTTGGACCTCGTTGTCTGTGCCCTTGGATGACCACTTTCGGCCTTCGTATCCGGAGGCCAGATCGGCGTAGTTGCGGAAATTCTCGGCCCCGCGGTGGATCACTCTCGCCTGGAGGCTCTCCAGGAGCATCGCCATATCGGCACACTCCACAGTTGCAAGCTCATCGACTGTCTCGTCGATGAGGTCGGCTAGTCGGTGAAGATGGGCTGCCCTTTCGGCCGGGGCAAGGGCCGACCATTCCCCGAAGGCGTCAACCGCAGCGGATATTGCAGCATCGGCGGTGAGGGCGTCTCCCCTGGCGACATCAGCGAGTTTCCATTCCCAGTCGAGAGGCGAGCGAACCTCGAAAGTGTTGTCGGATGAGACGCGTTTTCCGCCGATGTAATGGTCGGGCGATACGGCAACGTTTGAGATCTCTACTCGAGAGGATGGCATTTGGCTCCGAGGTCGTCGGGAGGCGAAGGATAAACTGCCACCGCCCATGATTGGAGAAGATGCCACGGCCACTCAGCCATTACGACCCCGAGGTGGTGCTCGATGCCGAAAGGGACATCCGGGCCCGTCTCGGTGATCGCCCGCTCGACTTCGACGCCCTGCTGGCGGTCTCCAACATCTATCGAGCGGCCAACGCCGTCCGCAATCGGATGGAGCGCGAGGTTCTCGACCCATCAAATCTGAGCTGGGGAGGGTTCACGATTCTCTTTGTTCTCTGGGTGTGGGGTGATCGTGAGGCAGGCGAGTTGGCAACGGACTGCGGGCTCGCCAAGGGCACCCTCTCGGGGATGATTCAAACACTGGAGAAATCGGGTCTGGTTGGCCGGGCCAAGCATCCTGAGGACGGTCGTCGTGTGATTGTCCGTCTCGATCCGCCCGGCCTCGAGGTCATCGAATCGGTGTTTCCCCGATTCAACGAGTTCGAGGCACGGCTAACCGAGAATCTGGATATCGAGGAGAAGCATGAGCTGGCTCGTCTTCTCCGCTTGGTGACGGCCACCGCCGACGGTATCCCGCTCGTGGCAGGCCTGGAGAACCCCCGGTAGCATCGGTCGTTCGGTGCCTAACGATCTACAGGAGCAGCAGCAATGGGTGAAATAGTCGGTGCGGGCCTGATAAGCCACGCCCCAACGATCATGTTCGACGAGCCGGCCCGGCGGGAATTGAACGATGGCAAAGAGATCAGCCTCGTGCCCGGCATGATCCGGATCCGCGACGAAGTGCTCGACCGGCTCGATGTGGACACCATCGTGATAGTTGACTCACACTGGTTCACGACGGTCGAACATGTCATCTCGGCGCACGAGCACCGGCAAGGGCACATGACTTCTTCCGAGCTACCAAGGGGGATGGCCGGCATCCCTTACGACTATCCGGGGGACCCCGATTTCGCAAAGCTCGCAGCCGACCTCGGAGATGAGTTGGGTACTCCGACTCACGCCTCCGAGGACGATTACCTCCCGGTCTATTACGCCACGATCAATCTGGTTCACTACCTCCACAAGAGCGAGCGGGTCGTCTCGGTGTCGGTCGTCCAAACCGGAGAGCCCGAGGACTTCCTGACCATGGGGGCGGCGATAGGCGAGGCAGCCAGTCGTCTCGACCGGCGCGTCGTGGTGCTCGCTTCCGGTGGGATGAGCCACACCTTCTGGCGTCTCAGCCAGATCCCCAAGCACGAAGCTTCGGATCCGGTCCACATCATCACTCCCGAGGCGCGTGCAGCCGATGAGCTCCGTCTCCAGTGGATGAGAGCGGGCGATCACCGTCGGATTGTCGACTCGATGGACGATTACATGCAGTACAACCCTGAGGGGGGTTTCGGACACTTCCTCATGATGCTCGGAGCCATTGGTGGCGCTGACTGCACGGCCACCGGAGAGTTGTTCTCCGACTACGAGAACGCCACCGGGACAGGTCAGGTCCATGTGTGGTTTGAGCAACCGGAAAGAGGCTGGACCGCCTAACCGGGTACGAGGCCATGGTCGTGCCAGACTTTGACCGTGGTCGCGATGAGAACCTCAAACGGTCTGGTAGACGATCTCGAGCGTCTGGCCTCCGAGCTGGAGACGCAGGATCTGGAATCAGCCAGGTTCACACCAAGTCGAACCTCCCAGACGCGGGATCGGCTGGTTCGCATCATCAGGGCCTACCTGATCCCGCGTCTCATCGACCCTGACGCCCCGCTGTGCGTTGTTTTTGCCGGACCCACCGGCTCCGGCAAATCGACGCTGGTCAACAGTCTTTCTGGCCTGGATGTGTCGGAGACCGGCCCCATCCGACCGACGACCAAGAACCCCGTGATCCTCGCTTCCGGCAGAGCACGCCATCACTTCGAGAATGTCGGGGGAGTCGAATGCGAGGTGGTAACCGGGAGCGCGCCGATCCTGAACCATATTGGCGTTGTCGACACTCCAGACATCGACTCCACCGCTATCGAGCACAGGGTGACGGCGGAAAGCCTCATCGATTGCGCCGACATCGTGGTCATGGTCACTTCGGCTCTTCGTTACGCCGACCTGGTGCCGTGGGAAGTCTTGAGACGAGCGATGTCGCGCGGCACTCCCCTCATCTTCGTCCTCAATCGCGTCACCAGTGGCTCCTCGGGCGCCATCACCGACTTCGCCTCGCGGCTCTCCGAAGAGGGAGTGGAAGGGGATATCATTGTTGTGCCGGAACACCACGTCGAGGTGGGTAAGCACTCCGTTCCCACCCTTGCCGTCAGGGAGCTGGGAAGACGTCTCGTCGGACTGACAAGAGACAAGGATCGGTATCAGCGAGAGATTTTTCAACGGGTGCTCGACTCGACGATCACGCAGATCTCAGAACTGGCCGAACAGGTCGAGAGCGACCGTGACTGGGCCGAAGTCGTCGATGCCGGTATCCGGTCTGCCTTCCATGACAAAGCTCACGACCTGGATATGTCGGGCCTGGTCACCGGTCTCGAGATCTCGGCTGCGCCTCCCGGGGGTCGACTGCGTTCACGCCGGTGGCGGCGCCTCAATCGTCTGCCAAGCGGGGATCTGGTCGAACTGGAGGCGACTCTTCGCAGCCGGTTGATCACCTTGGTCGAGTCGGATCTGCGGGGCATGATTCTGAGAGACGGAGAACTCGGCATCATCGGTGGCACACTCGAAGATGTCGTGCGTGGCACCCATGTGATCACAAGTCAGGCGATTGATGGCTGGCTCGACATGGTGCGTGGCGAGGTAGACGAGGTGAACAAGCGCGACCGCAATCTGGCGTCGGCGGTTCTCTTCTCGGCCGCACTCGATTCGGGGGATCGGCAGGCGCTCGAGTCTCTGTTCGGGGTCGATGGCGACGTCCTCATCGAGAGACTGCGTCTCGCGCTCTTGGATCGCTTGCAGGTTGTCTATACCCAGACGGCCGACCATCTCTGCGAGTCGCTGGCTCCCGTCTCTTACGAGGGGGAAGCGGATGAGCTGGCTGCTCGTCTCACGAGGGTCGTGGCGCGTTCCCATTTCGCCGATGCATGACACGATTGTCGGTCTTCTCGAAAAGGCCGACCTCGCCCTTGCCACCTGTGCTGGCGTAATCGAGGAAGAGGATCTCGAGCCGATGGCTCGCTTGGCGAGTGATGTAAGGGTCCGCATCTCCTACCCGGGGGACATGAGTGTCGTCGCCCTCGTGGGAGGAACCGGCTCCGGCAAGTCCAGTCTCGCCAACGCCGTCTGTGACGACGACGTGGCGATGATTGGAGGAATCCGTCCGACAACGGGAGAGCCGCTTGCCATCGTTCATGAGACTCGAGCCGGCGAGATCGGCGGATATCTCGGTGCTCTCGGGATAAGTCGCCAGACGGCGGTTCGCATTCCACCATGGCTCTGTCTCATAGACATGCCGGATACCGATAGCGTCGAGATCGAGCATCGTCTCCGAGTCGAACAGCTCCTGCCGCGCCTCGATGTCGTCGTATGGGTGGTGGACCCGGAGAAGTACCGTGACGCAGCACTGCACGACGGCTATCTGAAGCCTCTCAGCGCCTACTCGAAGCAGTTCGTTTTCGTGCTGAATCAGATCGATCGATTGGCGCCGGCGGTGGTCGCGTCGGTGGTAGCCGATCTGGAGACAGCTCTTCGAGAAGACGGGATCGATTCTCCCAGGATCGTCGCGACCGCGGCCCATCCCGCTTCAGGTCCGCCGCTTGGAGTCAACGACCTCGTCGAGCTTCTCCAGGAGACCGTTAGCAAGGATCTGGTCTTCGACAAGCTCCTCGTCGACCTCGAACTTGGGTCGATTGGACTACTCGCGGCCACCGGCGGAACGGGACTCGACTTCGAAGCGCGTGCAAGGACGGTCCTCGAGACGACGGCCCGTATGGTCGTCGACGGACAAACACGATCGGCCACCGATGAGCTGACCCACTTTCTGGAGGTGATCGCCGGCGAATCAGGAAACTCATCCGGGTCGAAGATTCGCCAGATCGCAGCTTCAGTGCCCATTCATGTTCAGACGGCCGCTGAGAAGGTGAAGACCCCGAGATCTGCCAAGCGCCGACTCCGGCCCCGAGAGCGGCGGAGTGAAATCGAGACCGCCGGGGCCGACCAGAGAGACACGGTCGGCTCACTGCTCGACGGTCTGGTGATCGACCCGGTTCGCGTCATTCTGACGGCGCGGGCCCGAGCAAACGCGACGCTGACCGACCTGTCCTTATCGGTAGCGGCGGTCCGTGCAGCGGCAGCTCGTTAACCTGGCGATCCGATGGAGCCCTGGGTAGAGAACACAATTCGCACGGGCATCGTTGTTGTTGCGTCGGTCATCGCATATTGGATAGCGCGCCGCGCCGGTTACAGACTGGTGCGGAGGATGTCTGGCCGGGGGGAAGAGAGCGAAGCCAGGGCCGAGACTCTGTGGCTGGTTGTGCGTCGCATCATCCAGATCGCCATCGTCGTGACAGCGATTCTGGTGATCTTCGCTGTTTGGGACTTCAGCATCGCGCCGTTCCTGGCGGTTGGCACCGTTCTCGCGGCAGCAGTGGGTTTTGGTGCGCAGGATCTGGTGAAAGACATCATTGCCGGGTTCTTCATCCTCGTGGAGGACCAATTCCACGTGGGGGACACCATCACCATCGCCGGCGTGACAGGCACGGTCGAAGACATCCAGTTGCGTATCACCGTGTTGCGCGACCATGAAGGAAGAGCCCATTTTGTGCCCAACGGGCAGATCGCGGTGACATCCAACTACACCAGCCATTACGCCCAACCGGTTATCGACATCGGCATCTCATACGACTCCGACGTAGACCATGCCCTGGTGGTGCTGAAAGAAGTCCTGGATTCTCTGGCAAGCGACCCCGAGTGGAGTTCGCGCATCAAAGGCGAGAGCGAGATCTTTGGGGTCAACAAACTCGATGACTCCGCGGTAGTCATCAGAGGAAGGCTCACGACGGTGGCCGAGCATCGCTGGTCGGTCCGACGAGAGGCTCTGCGTCGGGTCAAGAAGCGGTTTGAGGCCGAGGGAATCACCATTCCTTTTCCCCCAACTCACCATTCACAAGCCAGACTGACCACCGACAACGCGAAGCGAATCGGGATGCCAGTCGACAGTTGCCTGGTCGACCATGCCCAGCGACTCTCCGTCGGCCTGGACGGCTACCGGCGGGTCAGCGGTGACGTCGAGGCTCTCCACCTTTGGCCACACCTCTATGCCCTTGACATTCTCGAGTTCGCGCCCGGTCAAGACGTCGACCGCGATCTGGGGGATCCGATGTCGACGCAGACGCTCCAATACGAGCACAGTCATTGGCGACGGTCCTTGCTTGGACAAACGAAGAGGCATTTTCCCGAAGTAGGAGTAGACGTCCCGGAACTGAATCAGTGCGGTGGTGACCTCAGCTTCATGACCCTCGCTGGTCACGGTCAGATGGGGTCGTCGAGACGGGAAGGTTCTCACGCCCACTCCGATGGCAGTTCGGGCGTAATGAATCGAACCGAACCGATACTTGCGATAGGGATCGCTGTCTGCCTTCACCACTACCTCCGCATCCAGCCCGAAACCGCAAGCGAAGATCGCGTAATGAGTCGTTTCCGTGGCTCCCCGATGAAGGGTCATGCGGGCCATCCCGACTGTGACTGTCTCCTCCGAGCGGGCAATCAATCGTGCCGCCTTTGCCGGTCGGGTGGGGAGATGGAGCAGACGAGCGACGACATTGGTTGTTCCGGCGGGGATTATCCCGAGTGCGGTTTCGGTTCCGACGAGCCCCTGGCTGACGTGGTGGACCATCCCGTCGCCGCCCATGGCCACGACAATCGATGCCTCCGATGAGGCGGCCTTTGCCGCTGCCGCGGTTGCTTCCGTTGCCGATGACGGCCAGACGGCCTCTACCGGATGACTCTTCGAGAGGTGGGACATGACGTCGCGGTGGGAGCCACCGGTGAACTGGGAAGCGACAGGGTTGGCGATCACGACGATGTGGTCCATAGCCGACGCAGGGTACCGCTGTATTCTTCAACCGCGATGGAGAACAGCGACAGCAGTACCCAACCAGCCGAGGAGATGGCCATCTTCGAGGATGGGCCGTCTGAGCCTCTCTTTTCGCTGGTTGCGGGCGAAGGCGACGGCTTCATGCTCGGCGCCGTTGCCGGTGATGCCGCCGGCGGGGCATGGGAACTCGGCTATTCCGCGGTTGCCGAGCAGATAACCGTTCTCTCCTACCAGCTGATCGAGCACCGGCATCTGGACACCGCCCGCGTGATTCAGGTCATGCGCGAGCTAGACGGATCCGAAGAGGGAGACCCGGTGTACAGGGCGGAGACGCCGCACTTCAGAGCCTGGCTCGATCGGGCCGCCGCCGGTTCACCTGTTCCTGAGGAGGAGGCTTCACTCGACGGAGTGGCGCGGACTGTGCCCCTCGGTGTTGCCTTCCGCCGTGACCCTCAGGCAGTGACGCAGGAGGCAATAGATCTCGGTCGACTATTCGATCGCGACGCGGGCAGCGTTGCGGCTGGAGTGATTGCCGCCACGGCCGTCGCCGCGTCATGTTTTGGTCAGTCGGGGAGAGATCTGATCGTCGGAGTGACAGAGACAGTTGTGCCCGTGATAACGACCCTCGGCAATGGTCTATACGGGGAGCAACGTCTCGACACTCTCGAGACCGAACTCGGTCGTCTCACCGAAGCATTGGGGATCGTCAGCGGAAGCGAAGCAATCGAATTTGTCGGAGGCGATACTGGCGACCCCATACAGGTCATGCTTGCCGGGCTTCTTCTCGCCGCTCCGGCGACGGACAGGTATCACACCCCCATCGAACAGGCGGCCAAGGTCGGTGGCAGCACCCTCGGCGCCGCGGTCGGGGGGATCATGGGAGCCAGAGTCGGTATTCGAGCCTGGCCTTGGGCATTCGCCAACGACACCTGGTTCGCCGAGATCGGCCGGCGGGTCACCCGCGGGCCCGATGAGGTGAGCGACCTACCCATCCCCTATGCGGTTGAGCAGCATCTCATCTCGGGGTCGCATCCGGGCTTTCACTGACGCAGGTTGCATCAGTTGCCGGTCAGAAAGTAACGGCCACAGAGATCAGTTCCTCCCTACCCAACAGACCTGCCGCTGCCTGAAGAGCGCGGGGAGCCTCGGAGAGGGGGAACTGGTGAGACACCAGATCGTCGATGCGAGGATCCGTTTCCAGCTGCTTGGTCGCCCACTGGTAGCCAACACTGCTGGCGCCCATTGCGCCCCTCATCGTCAGTTGCTTGGCGACGATCACGTCGGAGAGGAAGTGGAACGCCCGATTGCCTTTGGTAGAGGCAAGGATTACGCGGCCGCCGCTGCGGGCGAGGTCGAGTGCGGTGAACACCGCCTCTGGATCATCCGAGGTGACGTCAATCACTACGTCGGGTCTCCTGCCGAGAGCGCCGGCGATTTCTCCGGCGATGTCTGTCTTCTCGGCGTCGATGGCGAGATCCGCGCCAAGCTGTCTTGCCAATTCAAGACGGTCCCGATCGTGGGAGAGACCGCTGATGCCCACCCAGCCGGCGCCGGCGGCCTTGGCGGCGATGAGGCAGGCAAGACCCCGGGGGCCGGGGCCGAGGATGAGCACATCCTCGCCGGGCTGAAGGGCGGGCAGCTCGACCGCCCAGGTGTGTCCCGAAGCCAGGGCATGAACAAATGTGGCGACCTCAGCGGGCACGTCGTCGGTGACCGGGTGAAGATGGGCATTCGGATCCAAGTAGAGAAGCTCGGCCAGCCCGCCCCAGAGCCCGGGCGGTTCCATCGAGGAGATCATCCCGTAGGAGTTGGTGGGTCGCCGACTGACACATGTGGCGAGATTCAGCTGGCAGCGACGACAGCGACCGCAGCGGATACGGGGTTCGACGACCACCCTCGTCCCAACCGCGTAGGGGACGTTGGGTCCTTGAACCGCAACCCGTCCTACCACCTCGTGTCCGGGCACCAGTGGGTAGACGATGTTGCGCGCCTCTCCCTTCCACACCTGGACGTCGGCGCCGGAAAGACTGGTCGCTTCGACGGCCAGCCACCCGCCGTCCTCGATACCCTGTGTGGGCACATCGGTCAGAGAAAAATGACGGGGCTCGACGAGCATCATCGCTCTGGCTGAGCTTGCTGGCTGCATCAGAGGCGAGTGTAAGCCTGCGCTAGAGCCTCTCGATCAGACTGGCGATTTGGGTCACTCCGCGCTCGATCTCATCCTCACCCACGGCGTAGGAGAACCGGAGGAACCCGGGCGCCCCGAACGACTCGCCTGGCACCAGGGCGACACCGGCCTCTTCCAGGATGCCCTCAGCGAGGGCCTCCGACGTCGGGTATCTATCGCCGAGAGCCGCGCTGACGTCAGGAAACACGTAGAAGGCGCCTTCCGGCTCGACGGCCTCGAAGCCGGAGATCTCGGAGACCATCGAGTGCATCAGCTTCCTTCTCTGATCGAAGGCAAGACGCATCTCTTCGACTGTGTCCTGAGGCCCGGTCAGGGCCGCCAGGGCCGCATGCTGAGTTACGTTGGCGACATTCGAAGTGGCGTGGGACTGGTGTCGTGCTGCGGCGTCGATGATGTCCTGGGGTCCGACCATCCAGCCAACCCTCCAACCCGTCATGGCGTAGCTCTTGGCTACCCCGTTGATGATGACCCAATTCTCCAGCTTCGGGGTTACGGCGACTATCGACGGCGCGACATCGGTGAAGTACACCAGCCGTTGGTAGATCTCGTCGGTGATGACCCATATCTCGTTGTCCCGGGCCCATTCGCCGATGGCCCGGGCCTCATCCTCGGAGTAGACGGCGCCGGTGGGGTTGGAAGGAGAGACAAAACCAATGCAGTCGTCCGATCGGTGCGGGCGGCTTCGAGGTCGTCAACGCTCACTTTGAACCCGCTGGCTGCAGTCGAGGGGACAGGTACGGAGACCCCGCCGGCGAGTTCCAAACCGGCCGGGTAGGTCACCCAATAAGGGGAGGGGAGCAACACCTCGTCACCGGGGTCGATGAGGGCTGCGAAGGTCTGGAACACGGCTTGTTTCGCCCCGTTGGTCACCACCACCTCGGAGGCGTCTGCATGAACACTCGAATAGCGGGCGGTGTACTCGGCGACTGCCTCGCGGAGAGGCGCCAGCCCCGGATTGGCCGAGTAGTGATGGTTGGCCGGATCATGAGCAGCGCGGGACGCCGCGGCGACGATGTTCTCGGGTGTGGCGAAGTCCGGCTCGCCCGCCCCGAAGGAGATGATATCCCGTCCCTCGGCCCGCAGTTCGCGGGCGCGGCCTGCGATGGCCATCGTGGCGGAGCCGGGGAGTCTGGTCAGACGTTGGGAGACACGTTTGATGATGAGACCAGATTAGGTCTGGTCGTGCCCGAATGAGTCAAAACACGGTTGACCACTCTCCGTGGTCGTTATAGTGTATGGTCAGTTGCCCCAAAGGAGTCCGTGTGTTGAAGCTGAAGCGATCGTCCGTCCTTCTCATCGTGGTGATGGGTCTACTCGCCACCTCCGGCATCGCCCTGGCCGGACATGATGACTCACACGCCGAGGACACCCAGTTCAGCTTTGGTTATGACAAGGAGAACCACATCCTCTCCCTCAACCTCGGTCCCAACTGGGATCCCTCCTACGTGTGCGACTACAAAGGCGAAGCGCTAAACGTCACTTACGGCCCGGCCAATGACGACGGAGTCATCTCGATCGTGACCCTTAAGGACGGTGGCGGAGACAAGACTTTCGCCTTGAGGGATGTAGGGGATCTTCGCGATCCGACCGCTCATGCAGGGGGTGGTTCGACTCCTTACGCCCCGGGTGATGACGGTGTCTGTGGGCTCCGCGGTGTCGTGGTGGCCGGGCCCAATGGTCAGGTCAATCATGGTCAGTTCATGAAGGCCGCCAAGAGTCTTCTCAGTGACAACGGCAATGGATGCGTCATTCGTTATCTGGCGCAGTCCGAGATCGGCAGAACCGAGGCCACCCGGTTGGCTGTCCCGGATGTGCTGGAATCATTCACGCCAGGGCCAACTGGCACTGTCACCTTCTCCGAGGCGTTCCAAGCGGACTGTGAGCGCGGCAAAAAGAAAGATAACGGCGAGGCCGAGAGCACCAGAGGCGGTCGTCCCGACTCCCCGGGCAATTCAGCGAAAGGTCACGCAAACAAGCCCTAGGCGTCGATCGACTCCGAGACCGGAGCATCCTTGGCCGTCATATAGGTGTAGATCCCATAGAGAAGCGCCACTCCCAGGATCGGAGTGAAGATCCGCTTCAGGGTTGAGCTTTCGGTTATCAGTCCTACGGCGAACCCGAGAACACCGATGTTGAGACCCCAGTAGACGGCTTTACCGGCAGCCTCAGAGGCTGTCGTTGCGAGAACCATCATCCCGAAGACGAGGTTGGTGACCACCATCAAGAAGTTGAGGTGGTCCATCGCCAGGGCGACCGGGAGGAGCTCCTCGAACTCGGAGCCACTGGAGAGCTGGCCTATCAGATAGGCGATCAGGGCGATAACGCCAACCAGTCCGAGAATGGGTGTTCTGGCGTACCGATTGATCACCGGGCCACCCCACTGGGAAGGCGCCAGTTGCTTTCGGAATCTGACCAGGAGGATCATCGTGCCTACGACCTGTAGTGGAACGGCGGACTGGTAGAGAGCCTCGATGTCGAGAAGGAACCCGACGACAAAGAGAATACCGGCGACGAATAGGAGCAGCATCTGCACCACACCGCTCTTCGACTCGCTCAGCGAGGGCACCTTCCGGCCAGGCATCAACCACTCGATCAACGCCAGAGCGGCCAGCACGACAAACCCGGCGACCATCGCCCCTGGATGAGATTCACCAAGACGTTGGGCATTCTCCGGATTCACCACGTCCACTCCCGC
>PVMK01124835.1_pt1 | contig 51412 bp, 46 predicted proteins | sample 1853481 | NCBI WGS metagenome assembly PVMK01 (sample SAMN08533507, study PRJNA380276) | Marine sediment metagenome, whole genome shotgun sequencing project.
TTTTATGCGTAGCAATCGCTTCACCCGGCAGATTGCTACGCATAAAACTGTCATTACCAAACCAGCGGTAACCCAGCATGATCCGGCGGTAGCGGCTGACTATGGCCGCATGATCTTCCCACTTCCCGGGTGTTTCCCGGCCGAATAGTCCGGATGAGTCGGGTTATTTGGTTGCAGTTCTGGAACGCATAAGTTCACTAAGCCGGTAATTTGCCAAAAAGAATAACTGTATTTATGTTCTGTTCGTAAATCGCTGTTCTGATACTCAAATCATACTAATCGGTCCTGTTCCAGAGTTGTGAATTAACAGGATATTTTCTGCCACAAATACTTGAATAGACGTGGCGAATCGTCTTTCAGACAGATGAGGAAGTAAGTCTGCGATTGATACTAATGGCAGTAACTCCTGCTTCGCAAGAAAACGGGGGCAGAACCCGTATTCTCCGGCTATCTGGAAGCTGGAGTCTGGCATGGGTGATTGTTCCATCTGTAAATATTTATGCCTGATGTTACTTATGCTCCTCCGGCTCTGTGCTGTATCCTTGGCTACGCATTACCAGAGTGCGCCCGAAACCGGCAATTTATGGCTCTTTATAAATGACTGAAATCCAGAAACTATTTTTGATTGGACCCATGGGCTCGGGAAAGTCGGCCGTTGGGCGCCGTCTGGCCACCCACCTTGGTTTGCGTTTCTATGATAGTGATGATGAGATTGAGGCTCGTACAGGTGTTGATATTTCCTATATCTTCGAGAAAGAAGGGGAGTCAGGTTTCCGCAAACGAGAATCAGCCATCATCGCGGAATTAGCGATGCTTGAGGGTATCGTGCTGGCAACCGGTGGAGGTGCAGCAGAAGATCCTGATACCCGGCATTTACTGAGCGCTAACGGTACTGTTATTTATCTGTACACTGGCGTGGAAGAACAGCAACGGCGTACGAGCAAGTCACGTAACCGGCCATTGCTGAACAATGGTGATCCTGCTGAAGTGCTTGAGCGACTGATGCAGTTACGTGACCCGCAATTTCGTGAAATAGCTGATTTGATTGTGACTACCGATGGTCGACAGGTGGCCGCTGTTACGAAGGAAATACAGAAGAAGCTTGCAGCTGGATCGGCAGGTGATGTTGCCGACAGCTAAATACCGCAAAGAAGAAATCGCATGATCAACCTGAATGTTGAACTGGGCGCACGGAGTTACCCGATAAAAATTGGCAGTGGATTGCTGCAAACGCAGGCAATTCTGGACCCGTATTTGCACGGTCGTGATGTATTGGTGGTATCAAATGATCAGGTAGCCCACCATCGGTAGTCACAATCAAATCAGCTATTTCGCGGAATTAGCGGTGCTTGATGGTATCGTGCTGGCAACCGGCGGAGGTGCAGCAGAAGATCCTGATACCCGGCATTTACTGAGTGCAAATGGTACCGTTATTTACCTGTACACTGGGATTGAAGAACAACAACGGCGTACCAGCAAGTCGCGTAACCGACCCTTGTTAAATAATGGTGATCCTGCTGAAGTGCTTGAGCGGCTGATGCACAGTCGTGACCCGCAATTCCGTGAAATAGCCGATTTGATTGTGACTACCGATGGGCGACAGGTGGCCGCAGTTACGAAGGAAATACAGAAGAAACTTGCAGCTGGATCGGCAGGTGATGTTGCCGACAGCTAAATACCGCAAAGAAGAAATCGCATGATCAACCTGAATGTTGAACTGGGCGCACGTAGTTACCCGATAAAAATCGGTAGTGGATTGCTGCAAACGCAGGCAATTCTGGACCCGTATTTGCGCGATCGTGATGTATTGGTGGTATCAAATGATCAGGTGGCACCACTTTATATGGAACCACTGCTTGGCATTATAACGGGCAGCCAGGTTAAGCAGTTGCTGTTGCCCGATGGTGAGGCCGCTAAAACACCTGCCACACTGATGACTATTTATGATGCCCTGGTGGAGCACCGCTTTGGCCGGGATTGCGTATTGGTAGCACTGGGTGGCGGTGTGATAGGCGATATTGTGGGCTTCGCAGCGGCAACCTGGCAGCGAGGTGTGGATTTTATCCAGGTGCCAACAACCCTGCTTGCACAGGTTGACTCATCAGTGGGTGGTAAGACAGCGGTTAATCATCCGGGCGGCAAGAACCTGATAGGCGCATTTCATCAGCCTCTGTGTGTATTGAGTGACACTGATACGCTAATAACCTTGCCTGATCGGGAGCTGAAAGCCGGCCTTGCAGAAGTGATCAAGTACGGACTCATTGCCGATGCAGAATTATTTTCCTGGCTCGAAAATGAGCATAGTGAAGTGCTGAATCGTGATACAGCGCGTTTACAGCATATAGTGCGTCGCTCCTGTGAAATTAAAGCACAGGTTGTCGCGGGCGATGAGCGCGAACACGGGCAGCGGGCAATACTTAATTTTGGACATACCTTTGGCCATGCCATTGAGCGGTGTCTGGGCTATGGAAACTGGTTGCATGGTGAAGCCGTTGCAGCTGGCATGTGTATGGCCGCCGCTTTTTCTGAACGCATAGGCTGGTTGACTGCTGCTGACGTGGCGCGCACACGTGAATTGTTTAGCCGCTACGATTTGCCGGTAGATCCGCCCGACATAGAACCGGCAGAATTCCTGGCTGCCATGACGCTGGACAAAAAAGTCCAGGCAGGTGAAATTCGCCTGGTCCTGTTGCAGTCCATTGGTAAGGCGGTAACAACGTCAGAATATCCCTCGCATGAACTGGTAGATTTGCTGAGTGACCAATTCATTCATTAATCAGCAGGCTGCTCCACTCACTGTCTGGGTGGTTTCCCAGGTGAACTCGGGCAGCAGTAAATCCGGATGCCGGGTCTGGCGTGTTATGCGGCCCTGCAGGCCAGTAGTCGTGGGACGTCAGCATCATGAACCCTCACATCCCTATCGGGGTGAATATCAGCGGGATCGGGATCGTATCGTCCATTCCTCAGCATTCCGGCGCCTGGTTTATAAGACCCAGGTATTTGTTAACCACGAAGGTGACCTGTATCGGACGCGCCTGACACACTCTCTGGAAGTGTCACAAATTGCCAGAACAGTGGCGCGACAACTGGGGCTGAACGAACAGCTGGTTGAAGCTATTTGCCTGGCCCATGACCTGGGGCATACGCCTTTCGGGCATGCGGGGCAGGACACTTTAAACAAGTGCATGCGAGATTACGGTGGTTTTGAACACAATCTGCAGTCGTTACGGGTGGTTGATGAACTGGAAGATAAATATGCCAGCTTTGCGGGCCTGAACCTGTGCTTTGAAACTCGCGAAGGCATACTGAAACACTGTTCATCGCGCAATGCCCGTAAGCTGGGCGAAATGGGTAAGCGCTTTCTTGATGGTGAACAGGCGGGCCTGGAGGCACAGCTGGTTAATCTGGCTGATGCGGTGGCCTATAACCATCATGATGTTGATGATGGTATTCGGGCCGGTTTGCTAACAGTTGAAGAGCTGTGTTCTGTGCGGCTGTTTGGTGATCAGCATGAGGGTGTCCGCAAGGCTTATCCGGATATCAGTGAGCGTGCGCTGATACATGAGACGGTGCGGGGGATGATAAATCTTATTGTTACTGATTTGCTGGAGTGCACCCGGGCAAGGCTGAAGAAGGTGCAACCCGTCGATATTGATGCTGTGCGTAAGCAACCCAAACCCCTGGTCAGTTTTAGTGATGCTGTTTTTGAGCAGCACCAGGCGCTGAAGAGCTATCTGCATAAAAAGCTCTACCGGCATGCAAGAGTCATGGAGATGAGCCATCGTGCAGACAAGGTGGTTGCGGGGTTGTTTGATGTCTATTTTTCAGACCCGGGCAGCATGCCCAGGGAACATGCAATTAGGGCTGCGGCTGATGCGGCTGAACAGGGTGATGCCGGGCGTGCTCGTGCAGTGGCTGATTACGTTGCAGGTATGACAGACCGCTACGCATTATCGGCCTATCATCGCCTGGTGGATGCCAGTCTGGAGCTTTGATACTTTTCTTCTGTCAGCCGAACTCATTGGGTAGCCGTTAATCCGGCCACAAGTGATCCTGTCTGTGTGGTCCGGTAGCGGCATTGCCGAATGACAATGATAGAATCCGCGCCCAACACTAACCAGGCCTGTCACTAACCAAATAGAGAGCCGTCGTGATACCGAAAGATATTCCCAATAAAGACCGTCTAATATTTGCCCTTGATGTTGCGAATACAGATGCCGCACGGCAATTGGTAGAGCAGCTGGATGATTCAGTTACTTTCTATAAGCTGGGTCTGGAACTATGTATGTCAGGCGGCTATTTTGAATTGCTTGACTGGGTGGTCGCGCAGAATAAGCAAATCTTTGTAGATCTGAAATTCTTTGATGTGCCGGCTACTGTCGCCTCCGCGGTACGCAATCTTCAGGGTCGTGGCGTGACCTATGCCACTGTGCACGGCAATCAGAGCATCATGGAAGCGGCCGGAGCCGCAAAAGGCGACGTCAAGATACTCGCAGTTACAGCCCTTACCAGCCTTGATCGTGGCGATCTGGATGACCTTGGTTTTGCGTGTGATGTGCGTGCACTGGTTTTGTCACGTGCGCGCCGTTCACTTGAGGCAGGCTGTGACGGTGTTATTGCCTCCGGTCTTGAGGTTAGTGCGTTACGGGATGTGGTTGATGACAAGCTCCTGGTAATCACACCGGGCATCCGACCAGTAGAAAATCGCCCCGAGGATGATCAGAAACGTGTCGTTACCGTTGAAGAGGCCTTCCGTGATGGTGCCGATCATATTGTCGTTGGCCGGCCCATTCGCAATGCGGCTGACCCGAAGGCTGCGGCTGAAGCAATTCAAAATACTATTGCCGAAGTGCTGGGCTAAAAAGGCAACTGCCAGACCCCGCTAGTAACTAGTGTACCCCCGGGCCTGTATACGGGTTATCTTTGGCTTGTAAGATTAGGTTGCGGGTAGTTGTCTAACTTTGCGGTGGCTTGTTTCGCCAGTTCAGGCTCAAGGGTTGCCCAGACGGTTTCCATAAGAATGGGTTGCGCATCTGTATTGGGGTGAATACCGTCGGCCTGCATTTTGTCTGAATCCAGCGCAACGCCTTCCATAAAGAAGGGTATTAACGGGGTGTCATATTCTGCTGCCAGGGAAGGGAAGACGGCAGCGAATTCATTTGGTGTAGTCATCACCATAGTTGGGCGGAATGAGCATACCCGCGAGGACTACCTGTATGTCATTTTCTGTGGCTATGCTGATCATTTTTGCCAGATTGTCGTGCATCAATTGGACAGGCAGACCACGGAGCCCGTCATTTCCCCCGAGTTCGATAATTAGTATCTCAGGTTGATGTATATCGAGTGAGCGTGGCAGGCGTCGCAGGCCATTACCGGTTGTATCGCCACTGATACTGGCATTCACTACCCGATAACCGTAACCTTTCTCCTCAAGCCTTGCTTCGAGCAAGGCAATCCAGGTGTCTTCAAGCTCGACACCATAGCCGGCGCTAAGACTGTCGCCCAATACGAGTATGATCGGGCGTGCATCAGCAGACACGTTCTGAGCAAATATAAACAGGCTGATAAGCGACAAGGCCAATGATTGAAAGAAGCGTAAGTATATGTCCAAGGAAATAGTTCTCTCTGCCAGTAATCTGGGTAAACAGGTTAGCAGCCCGGAGGGCGCGCTGACCATACTTGAAGGCATCAATCTCGAAATTGCTGCCGGTGAGGCTGTTGCACTGGTCGGGCCATCGGGTGCCGGTAAAACCACCTTATTAGCCCTGTTAGCAGGATTAGACCATCCATCGAGCGGCGGAGTTCGCCTGTGCGGCGAAGATCTGCAGCAGCTGGATGAAGATGGCCGGGCCCAGGTGCGGGGGCGTAATGTAGGTTTTGTCTTCCAGTCATTTCATCTGGTCCCCTCATTAACAGCGCTGGAAAACGTTATGTTGCCGCTGGAACTGGCGGAAGAGAAAGATGCGGCTGCCCGCGCGCGTGCGGCACTTGACAGCATCGGCCTCGGCTCGCGTACAGGACACTATCCGCGTCAACTTTCAGGGGGTGAAAAGCAGCGGGTTGCGATTGCCAGGGCATTTGTGACCAGACCATCTGTGCTGTTTGCGGATGAGCCAACCGGAAATCTGGATACGGCTAGTGGGGATCGTATCAGCACACTGTTGTTTGATATGAACAAACAATCAGGCACCACCCTGGTTCTGGTGACTCATGACAAGACCCTTGCAGCACGTTGTGATCGGATTATAGAACTGGACGCTGGCCGGCAAGTCGCCTGAACAATATTCATGATGATGCGTAATCGGAGTCAGCAAGATGAATAGTCGCGGATTTGCCTGGCGTAGTCTGGTTCGTGATCTTAAAGCTGGCGAATTAACGATTCTGTTGTTCGCAATTATCGTTGCGGTTACATCAATGACAGCCGTGGGCTTTTTTACCGACCGGGTCGCGCGTGCTGTACAGGCACAGGCCGCAGAGACACTTGCAGCAGATCTTGTGATTCGCTCCCCGGCACGCCTTGATGAACGTTATCTCATCTTGGGTGAGGCAGCGGGACTGCAAACGGCTGAAGCTTTTGGTTTTCCTACGGTGGCCATTGCGGGTGAGGAAGGGCGAAGCCTGTCGGTGGTGAATGCGGTGAGTAGTGTATATCCATTGCGCGGCAAGGTGTTGGTATCAGACCGGCTATTTGGTGAAAGCTATGTTGCTGATGGCATTCCGGAGAGGGCCACCGTCTGGGCAGAGCCTGGGCTGATGGCGCGCCTTGATGTTGAGATTGGCGATACTATCAAGCTGGGCGCGGCAGACTTCGTACTGACGCGTGTGCTGGAATTCAGGCCGGATCAAAGTCTGGGATTCCTGAATCTGGCGCCCTCTATTCTGGTTAATATCGATGATGTTCCGGGCATGGATGTGGTGCGGAAGGGTAGTCGGGTGACTTACCGCCAGCTATTTTCCGGGTCACCGGACGCTATACAAAAATTTAAATCCAGCATCAGTGAGGAACTTGGTACCGAAGAACAGTTGCGTACCGTGGATGATGCAAGTGAACAGATATCAGCTGCAATCGATCGGGCAAAACGTTTCCTGACGCTGGCTTCACTGGTTACCGTTATTCTCGCCGCAGTTGCGACCGCAATGGCGGCACGGCGTTACGCTTTACGGCATCTCGATACCGTGGCGCTCCTGAAAAGCATTGGGGCGACCCAGAGTTTCGTTCAACGCAGCATGCTATGGCAGCTGATAGCCATTGTAATCGGCACTGCGTTCGCCGGAACCATACTGGGTTATATGGCACAGTATTTACTGGCCAGTTTGCTGGCGAGTATCACGCCTTTTGATTTGCCGGTAGCGTCCATGCAAGCGGCCCTGCTGGGCGTTGTTACTGCCGCAACTATTACCATAGGGTTTGCGTTACCGCATTTGCTGCAATTACGAACGACACCACCACTGCGCGTATTGCGTCGTGATTTACCACCTCCACCGTTACGTGCCGGTTTTGTCTACGGCATTGCTCTTGTTTCTCTTGTTGCGATGATCTGGTCGATTGTCCAGGAGTTAAAATTATTGCTCTGGATTGTGACCGGGTTAGCTGTCATGACGGTGGTCATGATTCTGGCGGGTTGGGTGCTGGTGCGGGTATTTACCCGTTTCCGTGGTGCTGGTGGTGTCGCGTGGCGTTACGGATTGGCTAATATCGCCAGGCGGGGTCGTGAAAGCGTGGTACAAATTGTAGCATTTGGTCTGGGGTTGATGGTGCTGTTGCTGCTTACCATCGTACGTAACGATATACTGGATGACTGGCGTCAAACCTTGCCCGAGGATGCGCCCAACTATTTTCTTCTCAATATAGAACCCGAAGACTGGGATGGCATAAGTGCGCTATTCACTAAGGAACTGGGTAATAGTCCGGATTTTCTGCCACTTATACGCGGCCGTATGAGCAGCATTAATGGTGTTTCTGTTGCTGACTATGAGTTTCCCAGCAGGCAGGGTGAAAGCTTTATCCGCCGTGAAGCTAACTTAACCTGGGCAGCAGAATTACCGGAAAGTAATAAAGTAACCGCAGGCAAATGGTGGTCAGCCGATTACGACGGGGGTTTACAGGTTTCTCTGGAAGCAGATTTTGCTAAAAATATTGGTGTTGGAGTTGGCGACGAACTGGGCTTTACCGTTGGTGGTGAAGAGGTTACAGCACCGGTTACCAGCCTGCGCTTTATTGAGTGGGATTCGCTGCGCCCTAATTTTTACCTGGTTTTCTCGCCAGGAGATGTACGCAATTTGCCGCAGACTTATTTAAGCAGTCTGTACATTCCGGATGAGAAACGTGGTGTGCTGAAATTATTGCTACAGAATTACCCTACTGTAACTTTGCTGGATCTTGAAGTAACCCTGGCACAGATACGGGATATTATCGATAAGGCATCAGTGGCCGTGCAGTATGTATTTGTGTTTACCTTGCTTGCCGGGATAGTGGTGCTGCTTGCCGCAATCCAGGTGACAAGGGATGAGCGGCGTTTTGAGAGTGCCCTCCTGCATACACTGGGTGCCCGGCGCCGACAGATTTTACAGGGCATTGCTGCCGAGTTTATTGCGCTGGGTGGATTAGCCGGTTTTCTGGCGGCATTGGGCGCCAGTGCTATTGGTTATGCGCTGGCGCGTTTTGTTTTTGATCTTAGTTATCGTATCGATCCAGTGCTCTGGATAGCGGGCTTACTGGCGGGTTCACTGGTCGTAGGTGTGACCGGTACACTGGCTACACGCAAGGCTGTTAATGAACCGCCTGTTGCTGTTCTACGCAATGGATAAAGTTCTTGTATCATGTGCAAGAGCAACTGACCAAACCAGGAACTAAAAAAATCTGGAACAACCTGTCACCTGCTTATGTTGGTTCTGATCGCTAGCAAACTCTGTTGCGTTCTTCGCCCTTGCGAAAAGCGAGGATATTGTCAAGAATCTCATCAAGAGCACGTTGCCGTGCCTCACGTGCACTCCATGCGATATGGGGAGTTACGATCAGATTGGGGAGATCACTGCCAATCAAGGGATCGTCATCCGGAGGGGGTTCGGTTTCCAGCACATCGATACCAGCCCCGGCAATTTCTTCCTGTTGCAGTGCCGCAAGTAAAGCCACTGAGTCCACCAATCCGCCACGGGCGGTATTAATCAGCAAAGCATCCCGTTTCATTAGTTCAAGTGCTGCGGCATCAATAAGGTACCGGGTATCGTCATTGAGCGGGCAATGCAGACTGACAATATCTGATTTTTGCAATAATTCATGTAGCGATAAACGTGGTGCACTTTGCCCTGACTCACTGGGTTTCTGAGTACTGCGCCAGGGCAGTCGCGCGGCAATGACGCGCATGCCAAATGCTCTGGCAACCCCGGCAACACCACTGCCCAGTGCTCCCAGTCCAATTAGCCCGAGGGTTTTACCGTGCAACTCTCTGATCGGCGGATCCAGCAGACAAAACTGATTGCTGGCCTGCCATTTACCATCCTGAACCGCCATTCGATAGCTATTCAGGTGTTGAGTCAGTGTCAATATCAGCGCAAATACATGCTGTACGACAGATGCGGTGCAGTACTCACGAATGTTGCATACAGCAATACCGAGTTCTTTCGCAGTTTCAAGATCTACATTATCAGTGCCTGTCGCCGCGAGGCAAATCAGCTTTAGTTCCGGTAAAGCTTTGAGTGTTGCTGATCCTAACTCGACTTTATTTACAACAGCCACCTGAGTACCGGTGAGACGTTCTACCAGGGAATCTTGCGGGGTATCTGGCCAAAGTTGCACGCTATCCAGCTGCGCTTCCAAAGCTGAAGTATCGAGGTCCTCTGGTCGTAGTGACTGAAAATCCAGAAATACTGTTTTCATTTGTTCAGCTCTGCTGCGGATTGCTAAGGGATAGCTGCCTTATCACCAGCTTCCAGATTCAGTTTCAGGCGTACCCAGTTGTCCTCGGTCATATCCAAATCACTGACGTCATCCATTGCGATTTGCGTAGGGGTCGAGTACGTTAGTGGCAGTCAGCTGATTAATTATTGCTGCTCTGCGAGTTTCTGCCAGGGCAATTAGCTGGATATCATCAACAGGCTGTACTCGTTCCAGTTGCTGGCGTAAGTCCGCCACATAGGCAATTTCGTCAAAAGAAGATTCACCGGCTACTTCGCGCTGGAACTCTTTACGCAATTCGCGCAGAGAAATATCAGGCAGCTGTTTTTTAGCAAGTTTTTCAAGCGCCTTGCGCGTACGACGGGTAAGCATTTCCGGTTCATCTGCAGTTTTCTCCACCAGCAGTTCATCAATCTGATAGTCCAGCGCAATTGCCTGCAATGCCTGGCTATCTGCTTCACGATTGTATCCGGCAGGTATGGTTAATAGCAGGGTGGGGACGTAATTTCAGTGCCTGTGCTAGCTGGTCCAGCTTTTCGCGTTCGGGTGGTGCCAGGTCAGCTCGCCCGGGAGGAAAATCAACCGCATCAAACTCTATTTTCTCACCGCCGGGAATAAGCCCACCCAGTAGCTTGAACGGTGCAGCTACCAACTTGGTAATCAGGTTGGCGAAGGCCTTGAGAATAATACCGCTGGCGCTGAATTCCGGGTCATCCAGATCGCCTGAAACATTCAGCTGCAGATCGATGACTCCGTTAACGTCCTTGAGCAGGCTAACAGCCAGACCCAGCGGCAATGACATGGCCTCGGGATGCTCAACCTTTTCCCCCAGCTCAAATTTTTCAAGCACTATTCTATTTTCGCCAACCATTTTCTGGTTGTTGAAACCGTAGTTGAGATTAAGATTGAGTTTACCACTGGCTATTTTGCGGCCGGCAAACTCGGCGGTATAAGGTGATAAATCCGGCATGCTTATATTGCGAAAGACCACCTCGATATTGGCCTGATCTGTCGGGGCCATTACGTTGAGTGATCCCCCGACATTAACAGAGCCATACTCGCCTACCTGACCTTCCAGTTTCAGATCTGAAGGCTGCTGGCTATCACTGGCCAGTGCAGACAATTCACCACCAAATTTGCTGATTGGCGCACTAAAAGGCAGCGGTAGTGAAAAATCAGAAAAGTCCATCGAACCATTATTAATTGAGGTTTTTCCTACCTGAACCACGAAAGCCGGGGCAGGCTCGCTATTAGCAGCATTATTGGGCACCTGACTTTCCTGGGCAGGCTCATCCGATTCATCCAGTGCCAGTGCCTGGAAATTAGTGGTTCCATCGTCAGCTATAACCAGCCGTGCAAAGGGTTGATCAAGCTTAATATGGGAGATCTCCAGGCGACCCGCATCCAGCAACAGTTGGGTTTGCTCGAGATCAAGTCTGTTCCATCCGAGCAGGGCTTCATTCTCGAGCGTGTCACTTATCCCCAGGTTGTCGATATAAATATCAGCAAGGAACCCAAGTGTTTCGGAAGAGTCTGAACGCAGTGATCCATCCATGCCAATGATACCGTTATTGATACTGATGCTCGCAATTTGTTGAGCCCAGGGTTGTAACTGGGGAATAGACAAGCCGGTAACTGACAGTTTTGCATCCAATACAGGTGAGGGAAAAATCCCCATGCTACCGTTTAGCTTGATGCTACCGGTTTCGCCCACCTGGGCCGCAATAGCAAAGGGTGATTTTACATCGGGTTGATTGCTGATTTCGGTAATACGTATTTCAGCATCGGGGATGGTTAGTTTCCCGGTAACGGGCAGTGATTGATCTTCAAAGCTCAGGCTTAAACCCACGACTCGTAGAGCAGCAAGACTAATATCCCAGTCAGTAGTCTGCTCACCTGGTGGTGGGTTGATTGCTGTGTTATTTGCGGGCCTATTCGCCTCATCTGGAACCACCTCTTCAGCTTCAACTAGGAGCATATCCGCATTGGGTGGCGCAGCGGTGTCTGCTTCAATAATGGATGGGTCCACCTCCGCTGGTATGGATGGTGTCAGCGATCCTTCGCCCACGGACTGAGAGGAAAGCAGCGTATTCAGGTTGAGCACACCGGCATTGTCTATCCAGATATTAATATCCGGTTTGTCTAAAAGAAGTTCATCTATGCGGATTATTTTCTCAGGCCATTTGATGTCACCGCCGGATATGCGTAGCTCAGGCAGCTGAAAAATACTGTCATCGGTATCAAGTGTGCGCAACTCAAGTTTGCGCGACGATACACTGATATCAGAAATATGAGCTTCTATGCCACCATCTGTTGCGGAAGCTACAGCATAGTTAAGCGCAATATCGAGGCAGCAGTCTTCAAGCCGGAAATTAAACTGATCGCTGAAATACCGGTATATGAGCGGTAACGGTGATCCTGAAAGTTCGATTTTGCCTGACGAGACCAGTGGATTGAGTCCCAGGCTTCCTGTCCATCTCAGGTTTGCGCCAGTCTCGGTCGTTACATTTATTTGTTGCGCACCGGTCTTGTCCGGCAGTGTGCTGAGGTTCGTAACACTGATATTGATAGGTTCGAGCCTGGTATTAAAATTGGTATCAGGCATTTCATCACTAAGATTGATCAGGCCCTCTTTAATATCGAGCTTGTCTATAACCAGCCTTAGTCCGGCACTTCCGGTAGCCGCTTCAGGCGCTGCTGTTTTTGTAGCGGCCTCTATATCGTTAAGCATGCGGCCAAAATTGCTGTCAGCGAACGCATAACGCGTCAAATGAAATTCGGGCGCTGTTAGTGATACCTCGTGGAATGCCAGTGCAAACTGGAAGATACTGCGCATCTGAAGATTTACAACCAGCTCATCGAAGCTGGCGAGCTTACTTCCATCGAGATCATTTAGTTCAAAGCCATTGGCCTGCAGGCGTAGTGTCCACGGATTGAAACGAATCTCCTGCACCTGTGCATCACGAAGCAGGAACTGCTGTGCCAATGCCGGGAGCTCTTTCTTGATTGCCCAGGGGACAAGGAAAAATCCAGTCAGGGTGTAAAGCACTACTAGTACAAGAGCCCAAAAGCGCTTTTTGCGTGGATTGTGCCACGTCGCTTTATCTTTCAAATCAGATGGCAGCTTCATTACTAAAATAGCGGGTGGGGCATGGCATGGCTAAGCATTATTCACCCACTTTGCTTTACCTTTTTATTGTTATTGCGTTCTAAACTAACCCAACAGCACCTACTTTCTCAACCACTGTCTATCCGGATGTCTGCAGCCCACGGGAAATTCCATTTACGCTGGCTAGTAAAGCTGTAAGCAAAACTTCATCCTCACGGCCGGCTGATCTCCAGCGACTGAGCAGTTCTACCTGTAATAAGCTCATCGGATCCACATAAGGATTACGCAGCCGGATCGACCGTCTCAGCGTATCATTGTTTTCCAGCAGTATATTTTGTTCACGCAGCAGCAGGACTGAAGCCACGCTTTGCTCAAATTCTGCCCTGATGCCAGGAAAAAATTTGTGATGCAATTCTTCGCCAGCGAGTTGGGAATAATAATGGGCTATACCTGGATCAGCAATTGCCAGCGCCGTTTCAACATCAGTAACCAGCCGTCTGAAAAATGGCCAGTTAGCCATCATATTACGCAGGGTGCCAATTCCGTGGGTCTGGATGGCGAGCGCAAGGCCTTCCCCAAAACCATACCAGGAGGGTAGTAAATGTCGGCTTTGGGCCCAGGCAAACGCCCAGGGAATATTTCTCCTTGTCATCTCCTCATGATTATCTGCCAATCTGCTTTGTCCTGTACGCATTTTCTCAATAACATCGATTGGTGTGGCCAGTCGGAAGTAATGACCAAATTCCGCACCCTGGCCGATAAGTTTCTGATAAAGATCGTCTCCGCTATTGGCTATGGTGTCCATGACAGGGGCCCAGTCAGCAGTGTTTGCAGGAGCTTCTTCCAGCCCCGCCGTAGCTGTGACTACCGCACTAAATGCTTTTTCCAATGTTCTGAATGCAATTCCACGGACACCATAGCGTTCGTTAACTGATTCGCCGTGTTCAGTGGCACGTAAATGGCCACAGGCAATACTATCGGCAACTCCGCCGCGGCCTGAAAAACTGCCGCGCCCATGGAACAATGTGTAGTCAATCTCAGCTGCTGAAAATATTTTACTCAGGTTGGTGTGCGCCCGCTGCATACTCCAGCGTGCGGCAGCTACACCACCATCGGAACCAGCGCCTGATGTGCTGAGCATGACTGTTTGGTGTGCACCACGTGCCCTCAGGTTCTGTCGATAGAACCTGTTTTCTAATAACCCTGTTAACAGTTTGGTAGCAGAGTTCAGTTCCTGACTGGTTTCGAATGCTGGTGCTACATCCAGTGGTATTGAGCCATCTGTGCTGGTCATCCCTGACCAGTGAGCGAGTAGCAGGGCCGCAAGTACATCATCCGAACCCTGACAATGCCTTACCAGGAAGACACCGATGGCCCGTTTCCCGTATTTGCGTCGACAATAGGTAATCGCACTAAACAATGACAGCAGGCGCTTGGCATCATTATCCGGTTCATTGGTGGGTGAGGCATTAATCTCCAGTACTTTTTCTATACGGGCGGTGCGATGCTCAGGAGTGCGATCCAGCCATGCATCCTCACCGAGGCAGTGGCCAACAATTTTTTGCAGATCCCTGGCGTTATGCCGTATGTCCAGGCTAAGGAAATGAAAGCCAAAAGCTTCAGCACGCCGGATCATTCGATTGATATCAAAAAGACCTGCGTGGGCACCTTTCCTGCGGTTGAGACTGCTGGCAATTAACTTTAAATCTTCTATGAACTGATCAGCAGATTCATAAGGGAAGGCGCTGTCATCATAGGTTGCCTGTAAACGCTGACACATAAGTCGTAGCAGCATTCGATAGGGCATATTCCGATAGCGGTGAGGTGTTGAGCCACGTTCCATCGGAAATTGTTTCCCGTAAAGTTCTATACGCTCCTTGACTGCACTATCAACATCTATGCGACTGATGCTTTGACTGAGTTTTTCAGCAAGTCTTCGACAGTCTCTGTAATAGAGGTCAAGAATTAGTGATCTTTGCCGGGCTAGCGTATCCCGTATGCTGCGCGCAGAAACTTCCTGATTGGTCGATATATCCCCGCCTATCCATGAAGAGAATTGCAGCAGGTTTGGTGCTTTTAGATGTTGTGCTTCCTCAAATGCCTCTGCCAGGGCTGCCTCCAGTGCCTCATAAAAGGGTGGGATAACCCGGTAAATGACATCAGTCATAAAAAATAATGTGTGCTCAAGTTCATCGAACACAGTCGCGCTTTCTGACGGGCTTTCTTCTGTCTGCCAGATAGCAGTGATGTCCGCACGAATATTTTCGAAGCAGGCGTTTGCTTCCTGCGGCGTCAGGGCGGGGTTCTGCATATCAACCATACGACGAACAATATTCTGGTGTTTGCGCAGTATCGTGCGCCGGGTGGTTTCGGTTGGATGCGGGGTGAATACGGGTTCGATTGCAATCTTTTTTAATAGCTCTTCAACGGCACCTGCCTCGAAACCCGCATCACGTAGCTGAAAAAATGTTGCATCGAGTGAGCGTGGTTGCCGTATGTCGGTATCTTTGAGGTAATCACGCCGCCGCCGAATACGGTGGACCTGCTCTGCTGTATTAACCACCTGGAAGTAAGTAGAAAAGGCCCGCATGACATCCCGGGCAGCTGCAGTACTCATTTTTTGCAGCAGTTGATCCAGCCTTTTGCTGGCGTCTTCATCACCCTCGCGTCGGGCAATGGCTAATTGGCGAGCTGATTCAACCGTTTTAAAAAGTGCTTCTCCACCTTGTTCCAGCAGTAGTTCGCCGAACATGGTTCCCAGGGCCCTGACATCCTTTCGTAGTGATTCATCCTTCTCTGCGAACCGGATATCCTGGCGTTTTTCAGTGACCTTCAGGCCATCAGAATTTGGTGTTGATGTAGTCATCGTGACTGCATGTCCGGGCAGTACTCCGTATAGATCTCACTGTCAGGCATCTTAAGGCTCGTTGCAGCCAGAGGGAAGCTTCACTACTCCCATATCCGAGTTGAATCGGTGTATATGAGCAGTTTTTGCAGCGAGATATGAAATTTGATGTCTGTCAAATTGGAGTTTTGCCGGTTGTGCCCCACCGACAGGTTGATTATGGAAAGCAATTTAACTTGCCTGGAAAGGCACAGAGATTTGGCTGAAAGAGCCGCATCACGCGAGTATCGCCCGGAACAATGGGAACCACGTTTCCGAAGCTTGTTGCAAGCAGGCATATTGAAAACCTGCACACCGCTTGGTTCTGAGTTTACGCTGCATATACATAAAAATTCCGCATATGTGGATTCGGTGCGAATGGCAAAAAAGTGTCTGTACTACCTGGCGCCGACACTGAAATCAGGCTGTTCCGTAGCCATAGATCTGTCAAATATAGCTTCTAACGGTTTCGATGCATGGCTGGCGGAATTTAGTGAGGCTATTGCAGTGGGCTTGGCTGGGGTGGATTTCGCGGCAGGCAGGTTGATGTTTTCCATCTGCATCAATCATCCTGGGGTTCTGAAATTTTTGCAATTACGAGGTCAGCAGGGACTGGGCTATCCTAATGTTGCAGTACGCCTGGGTAGTAATTCCGATAATTACCGTGGCGAATTATGGAAGGCACTTGTAACACTCAGTCATCATGATGAACGAATAAAGTTAGTGCCTGCAATAGCAGCCCGGCCTTTGTCCGGGTTACATGCAACTGAATCGGGTCAGTGTGTTATGCCGGGCGGCCTGTTTGAGGTGCGTGCAAATACAGCCTGGATGATTCTGGAGATTGATGCGACCCGATTGACATCACCTGCATTCCTGCGATCACAGCTGGCCCTGTGTCTGCGTTTTGCAGATAACCTGATAGATATACAGCAGTGGCCGGTGCCGGCATTGCGTCTCGATGCACTTATGAACAGGCGGATTGCCTTGCATATTGGGAGGCTGGGCCAGAGGATCGCCAATGTCGGATTGAATCCACTCAATTTTGGCACACTAAGACAACTGCAACGGTGGTTATGGCTTATTCGAACGAGTCTAATTCAGGAATCTAACCGCCTTGCGCAAAACAGAGGGCCTTTCCCGGCATTTGGTGCGCCAGAACTGGTCGCCAGCCTCGCACCACGTTATGGAGTTGCAGATGCCAGGTGCCTTATAAGCAAGAGGAGCATGCGCCATCGCCATTTACTGGCACTCTCGCCCTACAGCCTTTTCCCGGATAAACCTGGTTTTGAGGTTGATGAGAGCTGGTTGAATCTCATGCCAGCCATTGGCTGTGCGGATACTTTAAGTATGTTTGGCAATGATATGCGTAAGCGCCTCAGGCTACACGCATGGTCCCGCATGTTGCAGTTGACAGGTGCCCTGGCCGCAGGCAGTGGTGATTATGCACAATGCTACCTAAATTAAAGTTAAATCAAATACTTAGCTTTCCGTGACTGCCTGAAATAGTCCTATGTGGCGTTGCGGGAATCGCGCATACATGGTATTTACCCATTATCTTCAGCCGCATCTGGCTTTTTATTACTACAGTTCATTAAGTATTTGTGTCCTGGAATTTTTGAGAGATTTTTATTTGCCTCCTTTACCTGACATCCATGCGTTAGCTGTCATTTTGATGACGGGCGTAACGTTGTATCTGTTTGCGAGAGAACAAATCCCGCTGGAGACAACGGGTTTTCTGGTATTGGTCACGCTCGTTGTCGGCTTCTATATTTTTGAGTACCCGGGTATAGAGCCAGAGGACTTTCTCCTTTCTTTTGGCAACGAAGCGCTGGTGACAATTTGTGCCCTGCTGATAGTGGCTAAGGGGCTGGAGGTCACTGGCGCATTACAGCCGCTGGCCAATGTCATGGCCGCAGGTTGGCAGGAGCGGCCGAAGATCGCCTTGCTCACCACGCTGGTTTTAGGGGCAGTGACCAGTGCATTTTTAAATAACACACCTATTGTTGTTATGTTATTACCCATACTGGTTGCAGTCTGCCTGCGCAGCCGTACAGCTCCGTCTGGTGTGCTCATGCCTATGGGGCTGGCGACATTAATTGGCGGCATGGCCACTACTATCGGCACTTCTACTAACCTGCTGGTCGTAGGGATTGCAGCTGATCAGGGGCTGCGAAAATTTGACATGTTTGATTTCACGCTGCCCGTCATCATTGCAGGAGTGCCGGGGATTTTATTTTTATGGTTTGTCGCACCGCGCTTGTTGCCAGAGCGCAAGCCGCCCATGTCAGATATCGCACCACGCGTGTTTAAGTCGCTGCTGCATATAAATGGGGATAGCTATGCCAATGGTAAAACACTTACGGAAGTGCGTGCGAAAACTGAAAACCGCATGCGTATCGACCGGGTACAAAGGGGTGAAAATCTGTTTGTGGCGCGCTTGCCCTCGGTTGTATTGCAGGAAGGTGATCGCCTGTATGTAAGTGATACAGCGGATCGTCTGAAAGAATATGAAAAGCTTCTGGGTGCAACCCTCTATAACGCGTCAGATATAGACCATCCCGTTAGTGAGGATGTTCCGCTTGCAAGTGAAGGTCAGCAATTGGCCGAGGCTGTTATCACCCGTGGTTCGCCGCTGCATCATCGGACACTGAAGGTCGGCCAGTTCAGCTCGCGTTTCGGCCTGGTGCCGCTGGCTATACATCGTGCACGACCATCAGCAGACGTTGTGGGTGAACTGGAAGCGACCCGACTGCGGGCCGGTGATGTGATTCTGGTGCAGGGTTCGCGTGATGCGATTGCAGAGCTGCGTGCGAGTGGAAGCATGCTGGTATTGGATGGTACGACTGACCTGCCGCATACAGAACGCGCCAACCGGGCGCTCGGAATAATGATTGGTGTTGTGGTGATGGCCGCATTTGGCATTCTGCCAATTTCCATTAGTGCGCTGGTTGGCGTCGTCGCTATGCTTCTGAGCGGCTGCTTGCGATGGCGCGATGTTGGTAACTCACTCAATATACCGGTCATCATGATCATCGTTGCCAGTCTGGCACTTGGAACCTCCATGGAAAAAACGGGAGGCGCCGAGTACATCGCGGAACTTTTTGTTGCGGCAACTTATACCTTGCCCATACCTATGGTTTTGAGCGGTCTGATGCTGCTCATGATCGTACTGACAAACGTAGTTTCGAATAATGCTGCCGCTGTGGTCGGTACGCCCATTGCGATTAGTGTTGCTTACCAACTGGGTGTTTCACCGGAACCCTTTGTGTTGGCCGTTATTTTTGGCGCCAATATGAGTTTTGCAACACCCATTGGGTATCAGACAAATTTGTTGATCATGTCGGCCGGCGGCTACCGGTTTTCTGATTTTATGCGCGTTGGAGTGCCGCTGACCTTCATTATGTGGATTACATTCTCGCTGACGCTACCATTCCTCTACGACCTTTAGCATATATCTGCATTTGTGATTGTGGATTATGCGTACGATCCGCTCATTTATATACTTGACTGTGCCTTTTTGAGGTTCTCACACTTGACCCTGTCGCCCCGGGCATAGATACTTCGCAACATGATTATTTCGGCAAACAGACTGAACTGGTGGTGGTCATCTTCCTCGGAGAGGGTGGCTGGTTAATCTGTAACGCCTGTATGAACCAGTAACCCATCTCCGTTTCGCGGTGATGGGTTTTTTATTGCCTGTCGATAGGCACAACACCCAGATTAAGAATTAAGATAAACGACTAGAATGGCGAGAACATGCAACCTCCTTTTGACATAGCTGCCGATCTTGATACCCCGGTTTCAACTTTTCTGAAGCTGGGGCCTTTAACACCGCGCTTTCTCCTTGAAAGTGTAGAGAAGGGTGCTCATCTGGCGCGATACTCATTTCTGGGTTTTGGTGATGCACTGGAATTTCGGCTGGATGATAGTGGCATGCACTATGGTGACGTATCGTTGCCACCACCAGCCTCTCAGGATGAATTACTGGACGCATTACGCGATGCACTGTCGCAGACGCCAAAACTGCTGCCCGAAGTCGAAGATTTGCCGTTTAGCGGTGGTCTGGTGGGTGCAGCAGGCTACGATATTGTGCGTTACTTTGAGCGACTCGATAATCCACCCGCAGATAATGCAGGCCCGCAACCTCCACAGGCGGCCTATGTTGGGACAGATTCATTGCTGGTGTTCGATCACCTGACCCGGCGCATAGCTCTTTTACATGCCGGTAGTGAGGCTGCGCGGCAAAAACTAATAGAAAAAGTGCGCAAATTACTGGTCGGACCATTACCGGAAGTATGTAGGGGCAGTTACGAAAAGGGTACGCCAAGTTTAACTGCCGAAGAGTTTATGCAGCGGGTCGATACTGCAAAGCAGTTTATTACCAGTGGCGATATATACCAGATTGTCTTATCGGTTCGATTTGCAGGCAAACACAGCCTGCATCCATTCGAATGTTACCGGGCACTTCGCTTGTTGAATCCATCACCCTACATGTTCTATTGTGATCTTGGTGATCTGCAACTGGTGGGCTCTTCACCTGAAGCCCTGGTGCGCTTGCACGGCTCCACCGCATCACTCCGACCTATAGCCGGCACTCGTCCGCGTGGGGCTGATGCCGCAGAAGACCTCGCTAATGAAAAATCATTGCTGGCTGATGAAAAGGAGATCGCTGAACATGTCATGTTGGTAGATCTGGCCCGCAATGATCTGGGGCGTGTTGCAGCGGGTGGAAGTGTGCATGTCAATCCTTACCAGTCTGTTGAACATTACAGCCACGTCATGCATATCGTAAGTGGTGTGCAGGGGGAACTGCGTGAGGATTGTGATGCATTTGATCTGTTTGCTGCTGCATTTCCTGCCGGCACCCTCGTCGGGGCACCCAAGGTTCGCGCGATGGAGCTTATTGATGAACTGGAGCCAGTAAGACGCGGTATTTATGGTGGGACAGTCGGTTATTTTGCAAACAATGGTGACATGGATCAGGCCATCGCTATACGTTCCCTGTTTTTCCAGGGTGACCAATATTATTACCAGGCAGGCGCTGGCATTGTTGCGGACAGTCAGCCGGATTATGAACATAAAGAAGTGCTGGCGAAGAGTGAAATACTCCGTCGTGCACTTGATATGGCGGAGAAAGGTTTGTGACTGCACAATCCCGCGTGTCGGTTTTGCTAATCGACAACTACGACTCATTCACCTACAACCTGGTCCAGTCTTTTCTGGTGCTTGGAGCAGAAGTGGCTGTGTATCGGAATGACCAGATTACGGTCAGTGAGGCGTTACTGCTTGATTCAACGCACCTGGTTATTTCACCGGGCCCGGGCCGCCCGGAGGATGCCGGCGTGTCCCTCGAAATGATCGCGGCCTTTGAGCGGCGCATTCCCATCCTCGGGGTGTGTCTTGGACATCAGAGTCTGGTGCAGCATTTTGGCGGCCGCATTGTAGCGGCAGCGAGGCTGATGCATGGCAAGACATCAATGATCCAGCATGATGGCAAAGTGCTCTATGCCGGACTCCCACAGCCATGTGAAGTTGGCCGGTATCATTCGCTGGCAGCACAGCGGGATAATATCCCTGCTACTTTGGAGGTGACTGCCCGCACAGAGGGTGGTGAGATTATGGGCGTAAGGCACCAGGAGTTGCCAATCGAGGGAGTGCAGTTTCACCCCGAAAGTGTATTAACACCTGAGGGAGACCAGTTGCTCAATAATTTTCTGCAGCTGCAACCACAGCACTAAATGTTGGATACAGGCATGAGTATTGATCCCAAAGAACTACTGGAACAGTTATTAGAAGGGCAAGCGATTACCGAAGAGCAGGCAGGTGATCTGATGCGCTTGCTGGCTGAAGGTTCACTGGCACCGGCGCAGGCGGGCGCACTACTTGCGGCGTTGCGAGCTAAAGGTGAAACAGCAGATGAGATTCGTGGTTTCGCCAACGCGATGCGAGATCTGGCCCTACCATTCAAGCGCGATCCAAAGTTGCTTGCTGCAGACTCTGTCGGTACCGGGGGCGATGCCTCGGGTAGTTTTAATTTATCTACCGGCACAGCATTGCTTGCAGCTGCCTGTGGCGTCCCGATGGTAAAACATGGAAACAGGTCTGTATCAAGCAAGTCCGGTAGTGCTGATGTGCTCGAAGCACTCGGTGTGAAATTGCCGGCTGATCCGCAGATTGCGGCAGATTGCTTAACGCACACAAATTTTACTTTCCTGTTTGCACAAGTCTTCCATCCGGCCATGAAAGAAATTGCACCGATTCGTGCTGCGATGGGGGTACGTACGGTATTCAATATACTCGGGCCATTAACCAATCCGGCTATGCCACCGTTTAACCTCATCGGCGCATACAGCATGCCGATGGCGAAGCTGATGGCTGAGAGCCTGTCAGGTATGCCGCATATAAAGCGGGCATTTGTTATCCATGGTGAGCCGGGCTGGGATGAAGCAACCCCGGTCGGCCGCTTTCAGTTATTTGATGTCTCTGCCGGCAAAGTTCATCACGAGCAAACTGACCCGCGTTTTGATGTCTCTGCCGGCAAAGTTCATCAGGAGCAACGTGACCCGCGTGACGTAGGCATTGAGCGATGCAAGCCGGAAGATCTGGCGGGTGGTGATGCTGCTTACAATGCTCAGGCACTTGAGGCTGTGTTGAATGGGCAGGATCATGGCCCGCATCATGATGCTCTGGTCATGGGGGCCGGGCTCATTCTGGAAGTAACGGGTCGGGTCGCTAATTTTAAAGAAGGTGTGAATGCCGCCGCACGAGCCATTAGTGATGGTGAGAGCGCACGCCTGTTAAAGCAACTCCGTGCATACAGTGACTCACTCGGGTGAGTGGTGCTGCCAACAGTGATTTCCTGCTTGGTATGGCTGCCGCCAGCCGCCAGCGTGATGAGCATGCACGTGGTCTGCTGAGCGATGCTCAGCAGCGCTCGCAACTGCTTTGTCTGGATGCGCCGTTAGCCTTGCGGTTGCAGGATAAAGGTTTTGATCTTATTGCGGAGATCAAGAAACGTTCGCCTGCAGAGGGTGAACTGGATGCAGGTCTGGTATCGCCCGAGCTACAGGCAAGTGCTTATATCAAGGGAGGCGCTGCTGCACTGTCTGTGCTCACCGAACCCGATCAGTTTCGGGGCAGCCTGAGTGATTTGCATGCTGTTGCGCAGCAGTCCGGCACCGTCCCTGTCATGCGTAAAGATTTTCTGACTTCACGCTACCAGGTACGTGAAGCGCGGTTGGCCGGCGCTTCGGGAGTGTTGCTGATTGCAGCAATCCTGGAGGTGGAGCAGATGCAGGCCATGCTTGAGGCCGCATTTGAACTGGGTTTGTTCGTACTGATGGAAGCATTCGATCAGGCGGATATTGATAAGTGCGTGCCGGTATTGGAACAGTTTGGTCCAGCCGTAGATGATGCCAGTCGTTGCAACTATCTTCTGGGAGTTAACTGTCGTGATCTGCGAACATTACAGGTCGATTTTGCACACTTTGCGCGGATGGCATCGAGCCTGCCGGCATCTATGCCCTGGGTCGCCGAGAGCGGCGTTAATGAAGTGGCCCAGGCCAAAATACTTGCCCGGCTGGGTTATAGACTGGCACTGGTAGGTACTGCATTAATGCGCAGTGACAATCCGGCAGGTACGGTTGATGAGTTCAGGCAGGCGGGGGTTGCGGCATGTTTATAAAAATTTGTGGATTAAAAACAGAGGCTGCTGTCCAGGCGGCAGTTGATGCCGGTGCCGATGCACTTGGCTTTGTATTTGCTGACTCGCCCAGGGAGGTGAGTGCGGAGCACGCAGCGGCGCTGACAAAGGGCCTGCCGCCCGGGATTGCAAAGGTGGCTGTTATGCTGTGCCCGAGCATAGCTCAATGGAACCAGGTGCGAGATATATTTGCACCGGACTGGCTGCAAGCTGATGCGGATGATTTTGCAGTACTTGATATTCCGGAATCAGTAGGCCGGATGCCGGTTTATCGTGACCAGGAAAATAAAGATTTTACTCAGGAAGGCTTCGAATGGCCTGAACATTTATTATTTGAAGGGGCGCGCAGTGGCATAGGTATGCAGCCAGACTGGGATCATGCCGCGCAAATTGCCCGATGCACCTGCATGATGCTGGCGGGGGGGTTAACGCCCGAAAATATTAAGGAAGCCATTATGCATGTCCACCCTTGGGGGGTAGATGTGAGTAGTGGCGTGGAAACAAGTCCAGGCATTAAAGACCTGGAAAGAATCGCGGCCTTTGTGGCGGCTGCGCGGGAAGCAGAAGAGGGCGCCCATGCAGGCTGAAATCAACAAACAGGACGGTGAGGCTTTACTCGCCCGGCTGATCCAGAATCAACTGCCGGATGAGTATGGCCGTTACGGACCTTTTGGCGGCTGCTATGCACCAGAGACACTGGTGCCTGCGCTTAGTCGACTTGCTGATAATGTTTACCGTTTTCTCAACGATGATGATTTTATGGCCCACCTTGATCAGCAACTCAGGACCTGGGTGGGACGACCAACACCATTGACCCCCGCCCTGGGCCTCGGCAAACGCTGGGGGGCGGAGGTCTACCTGAAGCGTGAAGACCTTGCACATACCGGTGCACACAAGATAAACAATGCAATTGGTCAGGCACTGCTGGCAAAAGAGATGGGCGCACAAAGAGTAATCGCAGAAACCGGTGCGGGTCAGCATGGTGTTGCGACAGCTGCTGCCTGTGCCAGGGTTGGTATTCCGTGTACCGTTTACATGGGTGCTGTGGATATCGAGCGTCAGGCGCCTAATGTTGATCGCATGCATCAACTGGGTGCCACGGTTGTGGCCGTAGAAAGCGGTGATAAAACTTTACGTGCTGCTATCGACGAGGCATTTCGAAACTGGGTGGCCGACCCCGATGGCAGCTACTATCTTTTGGGTTCCGCTGTTGGGCCTCATCCGTACCCGTATCTGGTGCAGCGTTTGCAGTCAGTAATTGGTACAGAGGCACGTGCCCAGATTCTGGATTTAGCGGGCGAACTTCCGGATGTCGCAGTAGCCTGTGTAGGCGGCGGATCAAATGCGATTGGTTTGTTTCACCCATTGTTGGGTGATGAGGCTATCAAATTGCTTGGCATAGAGGCTGGCGGTTATGGCCCTGGGTTAGGGGATAATTCTGCAACGCTGGCAACGGGTAAGCCGGGCGTGTTGCATGGAAGTTATTCGGTACTGCTTTACGATGATGATGGGCAGATTCAGGACACCCATTCTATATCGGCAGGCCTGGATTACCCGGGTGTTGGGCCCGAGCACTCACTCCTTAAGACTATAGGCCGGGTGGACTATGCATCAGTTATTGATACTGATGCCCTTGATGCCCTGCAGGAATGTTGTGCTGCAGAGGGAATTTTGCCTGCGCTGGAATCCGCACATGCATTTGCAGGTGCGCGTGCCTGGGCGGCAGAAAATCCTGGCAAGCGGATTCTAATCGGGTTGTCTGGTCGTGGTGACAAGGATATGCCAACCTTGTCAAAGCACATACCATCTCCACTTCGATAGTAGTAACTAATGTGTACGGGCTGCATAACCTGAGACAGAGAATAAGAGCAAAGAAATGACTGAGATGTTACCCCGTGATGCAATCAGCACTGCACTTACTGCCGCAAATGATAATGGCAAGGTAGCGCTGGTGCCATTTATTACTGCTGGTTATCCGGAAAAAGACAACTTTATAGATATTCTTAAATCAATTGCAGCTGAAGGTGATGTCGTTGAGGTGGGCGTCCCTTTTTCTGATCCGATGGCAGATGGTGTCACTATCCAGCGATCCAGTCATGCAGCAATAGCTGCTGGTGTCAGCCTGCACTGGATTATTGATGAGCTTAAAGCTGCTGGAGATATTGGTGCGCCGGTTGTATTAATGAGTTATCTGAATCCCTTGCTGGCATTCGGCTTCGATGAATTAGCAGAGCAAGCGGTAGGCGCAGGAGTATGTGGATTTATAGTGCCTGATCTGCCCTGGGAAGAGAGTAAAGAATTCAGGGCGTCACTCGATAAATACGGTTTGGCGCTCGTTCAATTGGTTACGCCGGCCACACCTGATGAGCGTTTGGAAATGCTCTGCAAAGGTAGTCAGGGTTTTGTTTATGCAGTAACAATTACCGGGATTACTGGTGGTGACGTGTCGCTGCCTCCCACGGTTACGGGTTATCTTGACAAGATCAAGGGCTATACAAATTTGCCTGTTTGTGCCGGATTTGGGGTGCGGCATGCGGAGCAGGTGCAAAATTTGGGTAACCATGCCAGTGGTGTGATTGTTGGTTCTGCGTTGGTTGAGAAGCTGGAAGCAGGGCAAAACCCTGCCAGCTTTCTGGCTGAGCTTCGAGCGTAACTAGAGACAGCTACAATTAAGGGGTTGGAATTGTTGGCGTGCTATTAAAAAATATTTTTTCACGAAGTTGCCTTGCTATTAATTTATGGCCATAAGCATTTGGATGCTTTTCTGAGCGATTTACCAGCAGTTTATGTACTGGTTCACCAGGTTTCAGGTAGCTCTCAAGATCCACTACCACAGCGGTAATATTTTTTTCAGAGGCACGCTGTAAAAACAGATTGCCCAGCTTCTCAGTGCTACTGGTAGTGGTTTTGTTCAGGCGCAGCCAGGCTGCTGCAATGGGTATCCCGACTGGCATCGCTTAGTGCTGCCAATTCATCGAAGGCTTGTTGTACTTGTTTAAAATACAGGCCCCATTCTTCCCTCCGTACCGTATCTCTTAAGTCTTCCCTATTTCCAGATTGGCGTAAATTGATGCCTAGCAACCCTCCCAGTTTCAGGGCTACATATTCGGAGCACCAGATCAATAACGGGTTTTACCCCAACTATTAATAACATCGCCCCAGTTGCCCTTTGCAATATCAAATGCATCCGGTGCCAGTTCTTCCAGCAATGTGCGGTTTAGCTGGGGATAGACTTCCGGCCCGCCTTCTTCGGGCCATTGCCGCGTGGCATCAATGACAAGTTTGCTGGAGGCATAGCGATCTTCCTGATCTGCGCTTGGATCAAGCGGCATACCACGCCCGGCAAAAATTTCTGTTGCTGTCGCCGGTGTGTAGCGTGCGCCGACAGCGAGGCCAACTTCATACCAGTTGAGCACATCAACGTCTTCATCCACGACGATAGTGACCTTGAATAATGGCACGATAGAGGCCAGACGTTTACCGGCTTTCAGGCCCTGACCAGGTTCGGTTTTTTTAATTTTTATGAAACACCATCCGGTGGTGTCGACAGGCTGGTTTATCTCAATAAGCCCGGGGATCATTTTTGAAAAACTCTCATTGAAGAGTGACGACACCGGTGCAGTTACGTAGCCACGGGTAACTCCGGTGAACATGTTCATTAGCCAGGGATCCTTCCGGTAAGTGACTGCTGTAATATTCATCCAGAAATTTTCATCTTTCTTGCGCCCCAGGTAGCCATACATCTCTCCGAATGGGCCTTCCGGGAGCATTTCTTCCTGTAACGGCACTTCACCTTCGATGATCATTTCACAATTTGCGGGTACCATGATGTCGTTGGTCTCGCTCTTGACGACGTCAATGGCTTTACCGCGAATTCCTCCTGCAATAGCGAGTTCATCAATTGGTGTAACTTTGGCACCAAACCTGGGCGCTATTCTTGAGCCACTAACCAGCCATACATAGGGGTCCTGGCCCAGGGCAATAGAAATTTTCGCAACTTTTTCACCGCGTTCTTTGGCGGCCATGAGCATTTTCCAGCCCGTTTGATTGGGCTCGGGATTAACCCCCAGCACTTTCGGTCCGCGAATCTGGCAACGGTAGGTTCCGTAGTTCACGCCCATTTCCGGATCAGACGTGAAAACCGAGCCGGTATTTATATACCGACCGCCATCGGCTGGATTACTGGTGATGAATGCGAACTTGGTAATATCTATATCGTCGCCAGTTTCAATTACTTGTTTGCAGAGTGCAGTTTCACTGGTTACTTCGATGGGAGCAATTTCCGGGAATTTGCCTTTTTCCAGCAAATCACGTGTATATGCCAGCGCATTTCGGTAGCTCTGGCGGCTGTCGCCCTTGACCGGTTCCAGGCCGAAGGTAATACATTCGGTGTCCCAGTGCCCCTGGTGGTTAATGATCAAGGGCCCCTTTATCCAGACACCATCTTGTTTGATGTTCTCAAATATTACAGCGGGGGCATCATACCAACCGTACTTGTCTATTAGCGCATAAATTATGGCCGTGCCTTCAAAGGCATCCTGATCGATTTTTTCAAAACGGAGCAATAATCCATGGGCTTCTATTGCCGCAATATATTCGCGCAATGTATCGAATGGTGCCCGAGGCGCACTGGCTATGCTTTCTGCACCGGTGGCTTCAGCTGTAGAAACGCGTTTACTGGCCTTCTCTGTATCCATGGGCTCGCAACCCATTGCCGCGACACCAGCTGTAGCAGCCAGAAATCCTCGTCGAGAAACTATGCCGGAGTGGATTGCAGATGCTTGTTCGGTTGTATTAACTGATTCTTTTTTGGCCACAATAGGTTTCCTCAAAAAACAGAGATATTTCCGCTAGGGGTAACATAGGTAGCCACGTTACCGAACTGATGGCACCACGGCAATGTGATGTAGGGTGTACTGTTCAATCAGTGGTGTTGGGATCTTGCCGGGAACCAATTTATTGACAGGTCTACTGGTTATACAACGGGCAGGAGTTTAACAAAGCAAGCTTGGATTGGCGTGGCATTTGTTTAATTTCATGTTCACGCTGCGATGCGCTGCTCCGGTTTTTGACTACTTCGCGGTACACCAGCTTTACTGGAAGTCTGCCGCGAGTGTATTTGGCACCTGTACCCTCATTGTGGGTTTTTATACGCGCATCAAGATCACGTGCAATCCCTGTGTAAAGGCTGCCATCTGCACATTCGAGCATGTAAACGAACCAGTCTGTTGGAGCTGTCACTTGTCGTTATTTAGTTTTTCGTGGCCGCCCCATTGTTCGCGGTGAGCCTGCAGGGCCTGGTTTTGTATAGAGGCGTGCCGACTGGATAACATTAATGAATCTGGCGAACATACGTGCGCACGAATAATGCCCAGGTCTTCAGCAGCATGGAACAAGCTTGGATACCAGCTGCGCCAGTTGGGCAGCAGTTCTTCCACTTGTGCTCTCAGGTATGCCCTATCAGTCATTTGTCTGCAGTTGTAGCGCTGAATATTGATCTCTGATTGCAGCATACCAGTAGTTGCTTGCAGAGACTCATGGGGCTGTCGCACATTTTCATATTTTGTGGCGCAAGGTGAGAGTGAGGTATATAGCGGCAGAAATGCCGGATGCGCCGGTAAGCATGCACATGACCATGATTTGATAGCGAACTGCTATTAGCGGTTCTACACCTGACAGTATCTGGCCTGTCATCATGCCGGGTAAGGAGACCAGCCCTACTGCCAGCAGGGCATTTATAAGGGGTATCAGGCAGGCACGATAGGCCAGGCGTCGTGCTTCTGAAATATCGGTACCGCGGACACATTCTGCCTCCAGCCGCTCGGCAGCCAGACTTACGGTGTTCATTGAACTGGCGAAAATCATGCCTGCCAGTGGGATGACCTGGCGTGGTGCGTACCAGGGTTGAACATCGAGAACCAGGGTAATAACGAGTGCGAGGACAAGGCACCCGCCGAGTGCTATAGCGAGCAATGATCTGCCAAAGTCCTGCCACTGACATTCTTCCAGCGGCCGCATCGCGATCCCGCTGGCAACCAGCAGCATGATGGTAATAATCCCGCCAACTACGAGGGAAGACTCGGTCGCAAAAATCCAGTTAAGTAAATATCCGATTAGTGCCAGCTGAATGAGCATGCGACCTACAGCAACAATGCCGCTACGGACATCTAATGACCAGCGCAGCATGATAATAATGACACAGGCTACCGGTACAAATGCCAGCGCAAGATTGCCAAGCGGAATGACCTGAATGCTGCTGTTCACTTTTTCCAGATGATCGTCATCGCTACCCTTCATTAGTCTATACCTGTAACCGCAGTGAATGGGCAGTTGCACCATACCCCAAGCGGTGCAAATTATTATTAAAGTCTGCGATGGATGGGCAACTACGGGTATAAAAAAGATGTGTAGCGCAGCTGCAGTCCGATGCCCCAAGTCCTGGCGTGGTTGCTTCTACATCCGGCATATAGGCCAGAGCATCTGCCCAGTTATGTTCCTGCCGATCAGGACCAATATGCAGCCATGCCCCGTGTGGGAAAGTGACCTGCCTCAGGAAATCAATGTGCCACCGGGGTCGGCCGGTGCCTGCCAGGTGACGCCCGACCCGGGCCCTTAATCCGCCTGGCCCTAAAGCGCTGCCGGCATAAAGGTAATAGCCGGTTTGAAGTTGCAGCAAGCCACGGGTGCCGATTAGCACGGGCCGGTTCTCGTTGCTACGCAGTATTACAATATAGGTTCCGGGGTCCTGCCTGATTTCATCGTATTCCATGCTGCCTGAGGGATGTCACCTTGATTACTAACCAGTTTGACAGCAACTCTGCGTATGCTTCGTTGTGTATGTCCTGGCCAGAAGTGCTGGCATAGCAGTCCCCGCTGTCAGCTTATCCGGGTCTGTCATGGGTTGCCTGTTAACCTGCTGCCGGATCAACCCCAGAGGTGCCGGTCTTTTTCAATTACCTGCGACGGAGTGCCGATAATGAGTGGGTCAGGTCCGCGTACAACCTGCAGATTTTTATCCGGGTAATTCAGCGTGCTCAGGAAATGCTGCAGGCAATTTAACCGGGCCCGTTTCTTATCATCAGACTTTATGATGGTCCAGGGCGCATCTGCTGTATCAGTATAAAAAAACATGGCTTCTTTAGCCTGCGTGTATTCAACCCATTTATCTTTTGAAGCCTGATCAACCGGACTAAGTTTCCAGTGTTTGAGCGGATCACCCTCGCGAGCTTCAAAGCGATGTTGCTGCTCCTCCTGGGTGACTGAAAACCAGTATTTGTAAAGCCGAATACCTGTTCGTGCAAGCATTCGTTCCAGGTCCGGCACCTGGCGCATAAACTCAAGATATTCCAGTGATGAACAAAAGCCCATTACCCGTTCAACACCAGCGCGGTTATACCAGGAACGATCAAACAGCGTCATTTCACCGGTGGATGGTAAGTGCTGAATATAGCGCTGGAAGTACCACTGACCCCGCTCTCTTTCGGTGGGCTTCTCCAGTGCAACTACTCGCGCTGTACGTGGGTTCAGATGCTCCATAAAGCGCTTGATTGTGCCGCCTTTGCCAGCTGCATCCCGGCCCTCAAAAAGAATAATAATGCGTTGACCAGATTTCTTGACCCAGCTCTGCACTTTTAATAATTCGACTTGCAACTCTTTCAGATGGGCTTCGTAAGCGGCCTTTTTAATTTTATTTTTATAGGGGTATCGGCCGCTACGGAATAGATCCGTGATTTTATCCGGGTCATGACGCATGTCTGCGAACAGGTGTGCAGCCGTGTCGTCAGGATCAACCAGTGCTTTCTTAATCGACTCGGCTTTTGCTTTTGTATCCGGGCTGGTCTTGTCGGCTTGAGGTTGGATTTTTGTCATGCAGTTACCCCGGCAAATCATGGTGGTCTGAACTACCCATTATCTCACTAATATGTGAAACGTTGAATACGCATATACCAGCGCATGTTCTTAGTTAGATATATACAGTTGATCATAGCAGTGCTGCAACTCAACTATTCTCACTGAATGGTATGTCACAGATTTTCAGATTCGGTCCACTGTAAAAAAAATAATGAACAAAAAATTATGCTGATATGTGTCCCAGATGCTCCAGTTAACGAGATGGAAGAGACTAGGTGGCGCACAACAATCTTGCGCGAATGCAGTCGCCGCCTATGTGCGGGCTCCGAGTGAGCACCAGAAATAGCAGGTACAGCGATTGGACTGCCTTTTATGTGCTCAGGAGTGCAACAGTCTTTATTTGTGCGTAGACAGTTTTCCCTGGTGATAATTGCAGTGCAGTGGCCGATTTGCGGGTAATCCGCGCCAGTAAGATTGCCCCTTTCGCGTCCAGCTTTATAAGGGTCTGCGCAGGCCCGTCTGCTGTTATTTCTACAACTGTGGCCATAACTATATTCAGGATACTGGTTTCGGATTGATGCTCCAGGGTGAGGCTGACATCACGTGCCATAATTCTGACGCGCAATAACGAACCGGTCGGCTGAACTTTTCCGGGCACCAGTAGTGACCCGCCCGCAAACTCGAGTGGTGTGAGGTCAAATTGGGCGTCATAAATTCCTGGCTGAGTTTTTATTACAGCACCTGCATCAAAATCATGGGCAATAGGCAGATCAAAGCGTGTCAGAATTTCATTTACCGGCCCTGCTGCGAGCGATCTGCCTTGTTCCATCAGTATCAGATGATCAGCCAGACGAGCGACTTCATCAGGTGAGTGACTAATATATATAATTGGGAATACTAAGCTGATCACGAAGCTTTTCCAGAAACGGCATCAGCTCATGTTTATGTTGCAGGTCAAGTGAAGCGAGTGGTTCATCCATCAGCAGTAACTTTGGGTTGCTGAGCAGAGCCCTGGCTATCGCAACACGCTTTCGCTCACCACCGGACAGCTGGTTTGATCGTCGGTTCAGTAGGTTACTCAGGCCCAGTAGTTCAACAGCCTGGTCAAATTCAATTTTCCGGTCATCAACCGCAACTCGTTTATAGCCGTACTCGAGGTTACCTCGAACAGACAGGTGGTCGAACAGGCTTGCTTCCTGAAATACGTAACCTAAAGCCCGTTTATACGGGGGTAAAAAAAGAGTTTCGTCCTGCCATATATCACCTGCGACCGAAATCGTTCCCGTACATTTTTCTAATCCGGCAATTGCTCGCAAGAGGGCTGTTTTCCCGGCCCCGGACGGGCCAAAAACGACTGTTATGCCGCTGTTGGGAATATCCAGGTCCACATTCAGTTGAAACCCCTCTCGGTCTAACAGCAGTTGAGCTTTTATCAGTGATGTCATGTGCGCAGAATGTGGAAGCGACGGTTAAATGCATAGACTGACAGGAGCAACAGGAAGGAAAGTACGAGGAGGATGCCCGATAACAGATGGGCTCGACCGTATTCCAATGTTTCAACGTGGTCATAAATTGAAATTGATAGCACCTGGGTGGTGCCCGGGATATTGCCGCCAATCATAAGAACAACACCAAATTCACCCAGTGTGTGTGCAAAGCCAAGTACGACTGCAGTTATGTAACCAGGTCGTGCCAGCGGCAGTACCACGCTAAAAAAAATGTCTATGGGTCTGGCACGTAATGTTGCTGCAACTTCGAGCGGTCGTTTACCAATATTCGTAAATGCGTCCTGCAGTGGCCTTACGACAAATGGAAAGGAATAAACTACCGAACCAATGACCAGCCCGGAAAAAGTGAATGCAAGCGGCTGTCCACCTGCAAAATCAACCAGGCGTCCTATGGGCCCTTTGGGTCCCAGGGCAATAAGCAAATAAAAACCAAGCACCGTCGGTGGCAAAATCAATGGCAATGTAACAATTGCATCGATAACAGGTTTGAATGCCGAGCGTGTATGTGCCAACCACCAGGCCAATGGCGTACCCAGCAATAGCAGTATCACGGAGGTTATTGATGCCAGCTTGATTGTGATCCACAAAGCTGTAATGTCATCAGGGTTAAGCATCAGTTTTTTTCGGCGGCTCTTTGCGGCAAGTCATAACCGTTCTTTGTAATGATTTGTCTGGCTTCAGACGTTAACGCAAATTCCATGAATTGTCGGGCAATATCTGAATTTGTCAGCTGAATAGCCTGTTGCAATATGGGCGTATACATTTTTGCAGGCACAAACCAGCGTGACCCAGCGGCGATTTTTCCCCTGCCGGTTAACTGAGAGGCTGCGATAAAACCTAGTTGCGCATTGCCGCTATGAACAAACTGAAATGTCTGGTTAATATTTTCTCCCTGCACCAGTTTGTCCTGTAGCTTTTCCCACTGCAACATTCCTTGCAGCACTTCTTTAGCCGCGGAACCGTAGGGAGCGAGCCGCGGATTGGCTATGGCGAGACGCCGAAATCGGTTACTGGACAGTATTGCTCCCTTGTCGTCCACCAGGCCCGGTTGCGGGCTCCAAAGTACTAATCTCCCCACAGCATAGCTGTAGCGGCTATTGGTGATGCCGATCCCGGCTTCTTCCAGCAACCGGGGGCGGGTGGCATCGGCTGCAAAGAATGCATCGAAAGGTGCGCCATTGATAATCTGGGCGTAGTGCCTGCCAGTGGAGCCGGATGCCAGAATGACCTTGTGCCCGGTTTGTGCCTCGAATACACGGGAAATTTCGGCCATTGTTGGTGCAAAGTTTGCCGCGACGGCGATACGAATTTTGCCGCCGTTGGCCGGGCTTATACCGGTACACAACAGGACAATAACTGTCGTCAGGAAGCTTCTAAAATAATTGCTCATACCTGGCGGACGATAGTTCAGGATCGGGCGGGCCGCAAGGCGAGTTACGGTGATGCTTGTGCCACAATAGAGAGCCTGAGCTGATATTGAATAGCAGAGGTTAAAAAAGTGGATGATGAGATTAAAAATCTGGGTCCGTTAGCGGCTTTGGCAGGCATATGGGAGGGAGATAAGGGCGATGATAAAGCGCCCGATGATGATCGCGTGAGTGTTGAGCATAATTTGTTCCGTGAACGCATGACCTTTGAGCCTATAGGCGAAGTCAATAATCATGAACAAAGTCTTTATGGGCTGCGCTATGCGACCCAGGTCTGGCGTATTGGTGCAGACAATACTTTTCACGAGGAGGTGGGCTACTGGCTTTGGGATGCTGCCAACAACCAGGTCATCCGCTGTTTTATTGTCCCGCGCGGGCAATACAGTAATGGCAGGAGGCACAGCAGAGGCTGATGCCACGAGTTTTGAAATGATCGCGGAGGTTGGCTCGGAGACTTACGGTATTTGTTCAAATAAATTTCTTGCTGAAGAATTCAGAACCGTGCGCTATGAAGTGCGCATTGATATCCATGACTATGGCAGCTTCTCTTATGATGAGGATACGGTGCTGCAAATAAAAGGTCAGGATGAACTGTTTCATCACCGTGACCGCAATACCCTGCAACGGGTAGGTTAGGTACGGGTGGCGCCTGGTCGTCAGTTCACCAGGCTGTCCTGCTCAATGGGGTAGCCAGCTGCTTTCCAGCCGCTGAAGTCCCCGATCAGGTGGCCGACATGGGTGTAGCCTGCCGTTGGTAATGACTGTCCATCGCTATTTGTGGCCCGTTTGCCACTGGCGCAATGGACCACAATTTCTGCATCCTTCGCAGTTGGCAGCAGTGCCACACTTTCAGCTGGGCTCTCAACAAATTCAGTGTGCGCCATATTTAGTGCGCCGGGTAAATGTCCGGTAGCAAATTCATCGGTGCTCCGTACATCGATAATGAGTGGTGCAGTATTAGTCTCGATACGGTTGTAAAGTTCTGCTGCCGGAATTTCAATAATTACATTAGCGACAGCTGTGTCTTCTGGTGGTGCTGCTTCTTGCGCACAAGCTGCGACCAGCAGCATAATTACGCTGTAAAAAACATAGTTTTTTATTTTAATTAGCAGCTTTGCCATGGTGCACCTGCAGGGTATTCAGCTTTACTAAATAATACGTGAAAATAAATTCAGTACACCTTGTTTTACGGGCGACCGATGGTGTGAAGCATTACTCTGTGCCAGTACTTCGTTGCGATGCTGCAAATACCAGTCGTATGACTCGCAAAACATTTCTTCGTTACTGTAGCGAGCCGACCAGCCCAGCTCAGTTTTTGCACGTGTACCATCAAAATACATGTCCTGGCCATACATTAGTGAGTGGTAGGCTCCCAGTGGGGACAGATTGAGCGCGCTGGTGAGTTTCATGCCCCAAACAGCAGGTGCGGAGGGTACAGACTTAACTTTGCTGCCAGTCTTTGCATGCTCGCACAGTGTCTGCAGGGTTTGTCGCATTGTTCCATAGCGCTCGGCACCAATATTGTATGCGCGCGGTCCGGCCCGGTCGGCAGCAAGTATGCACGCGGCAGCCAGGTCATCGGCATGCACAAACTGATATTTATTATTGCCGCCGTCAAACACCGGAACATTGCGTCCCTCACGAATCCAGTCGAACAATATCTGCATGATGCCAAGTCGCCCATGACCCATTATGGTCCGGGGGCGAATAATGCTGACATCCAGTCCTTCATCGGCGAACCGCCAGCACATCTCTTCGCCGGCTAATTTGGCCTTGCCATAAGCTTCGGCCGGCCGCGGAGTTATGAATTCATCTACGGGTAATACTTCGGGAATCCCAAACACCGCGCTGGACGAGGTATACACAACCTTTGCGACATTATTGCTGCGGCTGGCTTCAAGCAGATTCAATGTGCCGCCGCTATTAACGCTCCAGAATGCATCTATGTCTTTTGCCAGCGGCACCATTGCAACGTTGTGGTGCACGACATCAGCACCTTCGGTAGCCTGTTTAATAGCCTGTTTATCGCGAATATCGCCCCGCACGAATTCGACTTCATCCGGGCGATCGTCTGCATCCAGAATATCGAATACGCGAACCTTCTCTCCGCGTTCCAGCAGACGTGCTACAAGCAGGTTGCCGAAGTAGCCTGAGCCCCCGGTTACGACATGTAATTTCGCCAACTTAAGTATTTCCTGTTTTATTGTCCGGCTGCAATTCAAGCCTCATGACGATGATGATACCCAGTGCAATGGAATACCAGAGTGCGGCAATTCTGCAAACCAGGGTAGCGGCTGTGGCCGTTGATTTATCAACACCAGCCAGCACCAGTAATCCGATCATAACCAGTTCAGCACTGCCTATACCCCCAGGTAGGAAAGATAGCGCGCCGACAAGTATTCCGGTCGCATAGATACCGACCGCAAGTGGCAGGCTGATCTCAGCACCGAGCAGCATGAGTACCAGATACATCATCAGGCATACAGCTAGCGCGGCAACCATGCTCAGCGCCATACCACCGTAGAGTATGCCCGAGCGTAACAATGCAGCAGATGAGGTAATCAGTTCGATAGCGTGTCTGATTGCCTTTTGAATGGCACTGCTTGCTATTTTGTCACTGAGCCGGGTTAGCTGGACACGCAATAACTGGCTATGGACCAGCGGGAGTATTGATAAAGTCGCACAGCCGGCGAGTACTACCAGCCAGCGGTAGTCTTCAAACGGGTAGGCCGCAGCCAATGCAAACAGGATAACGGCAATCAGGTCTGTCAGGCGCTCAACAAATAATGCCCCCAGGCTGTCTGGATAGCTCACACCTTCTCGTTTGAGGTAAACCGAACGAAGTGCTTCACCGGCCTTGGCAGGCGTGCTTGTAAAAGCGAATCCGGCAACAAAATATTCCAGGCTGCGGACTGCCGGAACTTTGTGCCCGAGGGTTTTCAGGTAAAGCTGCCAGCGGCCAAAACGCAGCAGTATATTGAATGTTGACAGGCCCAGAATAGCAATCCACCACCATCCTATCTTTGCCAGTGATACGCGTATTTTGTCAAAATCACCATAGGCGACTGCAACCATATAAACAGCTATACCAATAACAAGCCAGATCAGAAACTGGCGCATAAGTTTTGGTGACAAGGTCAAAGGAATGGCTCCCGCAGGCGGCTAATACTGTATCCATGACAATCTTAGCAGACGGTCACCTGTATGCTCGCTATGGTGTCGCGATTCTAGGATGACGTTGAGGCTGGTTCAATTTGAATCAAGCTATTCCACCATCATGCGATTAATGCATACAATGGCAATACCATATCTAATTCCTGCTGCTTTCAGGGCGCCCAGAAATATTACTAATAAAATGAGCTATCCCAATATTATTGCAGCACTTAGCACTGAACTGCAGCGTCGTTACGCAGATGCCGGCCAGGAGTCGCACCGGGATACGGGTAGTGTGGTCAGTGAAATTATCGAACGCCAGGGAGCTATGCCTGATTATTTGCGTTTGCCCACACGCATGCTGACACATATTTTTGACTACTGGGGTGTGGTGGTGGCTGGAAAGCGCTTTCAGAATCTTGATGCCACCGAGCAGGCAGGGCTGTTTGATGCCTGGAAAACATCCCGATTTAATGTATGTCGTAACTTCGTACGTTTTTACGAAAGTTTGTATTTGTTGATAGTGATGCAAGAGGATGCCCGGTGAGAATTACCGAGCCTGAGTCCTATCGGCGCGCAGAAATTGTTGTGATCGGTTCTGGCCCGGGTGGGGCTGTTACCGCTGCTACTCTGGCCAGTGCCGGCCGAGACGTGCTGCTTATAGAAGAAGGGCCTGATTTACCGCAGAGTTCCTGTATACCCTTTTCATTTGATGAGATGAAGCAGAAGTACCGCTCCGGCGGTATTACAGCATCGTTTGGCAAGCCGAGTGTGGCGTATGCAGAGGGGTCCTGCGTAGGTGGTGGTAGCGAAGTAAATAGTGGCCTTTATCACCGTGCCCCCGCAAGTGTAATTGAGGAGTGGGCACGAGACTATCAGGTTGAATTTTTCTCGCCGGAATCAATGGAACGGCCACCGAGCAGGCAGGGCTGTTTGATGCCTGGAAAACATCCCGATTTAATGTATGTCGTAACTTCGTACGTTTTTACGAAAGTTTGTATTTGTTGATAGTGATGCAAGAGGATGCCCGGTGAGAATTACCGAGCCTGAGTCCTATCGGCGCGCAGAAATTGTTGTGATCGGTTCTGGCCCGGGTGGGGCTGTTACCGCTGCTACTCTGGCCAGTGCCGGCCGAGACGTGCTGCTTATAGAAGAAGGGCCTGATTTACCGCAGAGTTCCTGTATACCCTTTTCATTTGATGAGATGAAGCAGAAGTACCGCTCCGGCGGTATTACAGCATCGTTTGGCAAGCCGAGTGTGGCGTATGCAGAGGGGTCCTGCGTAGGTGGTGGTAGCGAAGTAAATAGTGGCCTTTATCACCGTGCCCCCGCAAGTGTAATTGAGGAGTGGGCACGAGACTATCAGGTTGAATTTTTCTCGCCGGAATCAATGGAACGGCATTTTGTGGACTGTGAAAAAGTTATGCAGCCGGCAAAATATCCAGGTTCCATCCCGAGCGCATCCAGAATTTTACGTGATGGGGCCAAGGCTCGGGGTATGTCCAGCCAGGATATTCCTCGGCTCGTGGACTTTAGCAGTCAATGTGATGAACAGGGCGTTGAAATCAGCTCACGTCGGTCGATGAGTGAAACTTTTCTGCCTATGTTTCTTCAAAATGGCGGTAATCTGCTGGCTAACACACGTGTGCAGCGGTTGTCGAAACAGCGCAGTGGCTGGGAAGTGCATGCTGTTTTCCGTGGTTCACGGCCACTGCTTATCAGGGCAGACAAGATATTTGTATGCGCTGGAGCTATACATACACCAGCACTTTTGCAGCGGAGCGGTATTAAAAAGAATATCGGTAAGACGCTATCGTTGCAGCCAATGGTGAAATTAACAGCTGAATTCAATGAGAAGATTAATTTCCCTGGCATGGGGATCGCTGGCGAACAGGTAGATGAGTTTAGTCCCGAGTACTCGTTTGGTTGTGGTATCAGTTCGCTTGCACATCTCGCGATCAATCTGGTCGCCGAAGAGGGAGGCCCGCGCCTTGCCGCAGATCGGCATCGCCATCTTGTTTCCTACTATGTAATGTCACGGGGCACGCTAAATGGTTCCGTGCGGGCTTTACCAGGGCTTTACAGACCCACTGGTGCGTTACAACGTATCGGAGCAGGAATTTCGCAATCTGGGTGATGGCATAAAAGGATTAACCCGTGTCCTGCTGGCAGCGGGTGCCCAGCGGGTCTTTACCGGGTCTGGGATCTGACCCGGTTATCGATTCCTTACAACAGACCGACCGATTGCCTAATATCCTGGCGCCTGATTCAAGCAACATCATGACGGTTCATCTTATGGCAAGTTGCCCGATGGGCGAAGACAAACAAAAGAGCGGCAGTTAATTCATGGGGCAGGGTGCATGGTCATGCGGGACTTTATGTTTCCGATGTCAGCACATTGTGTTCCTCGCCAGGGCGTAAACCCACAGGGCACTATAATGGCGCTCGCCCGCCGCAACAGTGATCATTTTCTTAAGGTATAAAAACTAAATGAGTTCAGAAATAATTCTTACTGGTACACATGGATGGTTGGGTAGTCGCATGTTGCATGCGCTGGTGCATGGGTTGCCGGATTATTCAGACATCGCTGTAACTCCTGATGCTCATATCCGCTGTTTCTATCGTGATGGCGAGCCTTTGGTTGATATTGGTCTGGATGATGAGGGGCAAGCTGAAGTATTACCTGTATTCGGAGATCTTAAGCGGCTGCAGGATTGTGAACGTTTGTTTGAGGATACTGAAGGTGCGTTACTACTGCATACAGCTGGAGTGGTTCACCCCAAACAGGGTCCAGGATTTTTATTCCAATAATGTTGAAGCAACACTGAACTTGTTGAAAGCGGGCAGTCGTGCAGGGTGTCGGCGTGCTGTTATCGTTTCTTCAAACTCACCTATCGGATGCAATCCCACGCCTGAGCATCGGTTTGATGAAGATTCTCCGTATAACCCTTATCAGGGCTATGGACAGTCTAAAATGGAAATGGAGCTGCGTGCGCGTGATTATGCGGCAGAGCTCGGTATGGAACTGGTTATTATCCGGCCGCCCTGGTTTTATGGGACCCTTTCAGCCGCCACGCCAGACATTATTTTTTACCATGATAAAAAATGGCAAGGGGCCACTGGTTGGCAGTGGTCTGAATCAACGCTCTATGGTTTATCTGGATAATCTTTGTCAGGGTCTGGCGCTGGCGGGCAGGTTGCCACAGGCGGCCGGTAATACTTACTGGATTGCCGATGCTGAGCCCTATGAAATGCGTACGATTCTGGACACTATTGAGAGTGTACTTGAGCAGGATTTTGCAATGGAGGTTGCCCATAAACGCATGCAGCTACCTTCATTAGTTGGGGATATCGCATACTGGGTTGATAGCGCAGTACAGGCCGCGGGCTTTTATCATCAGAAATTTCATGTGTTATCAGAAATGAATAAAAATATTGCCTGCAGCATCGATAAGGCTCGTCGCGAGCTGGGTTATGAGCCAAAGATTGCGCTGCGGGAGGGTATGCGACGTAGTATTCGCTGGTGTCTGGACCAGGGAATGAGTATTTAGGAACGCAATGAACATTAATACCTGGCATGTTTGTTGTTGTTGGTGGTGCGGTGGAGGTAAATTTTGTTAGCACCGCTGCTAGGGTTTCCGGTACTACTTTTTATTGCGATTTTCCCGCTTACACTTGTTCTTGCCGCACTGCTTCGCAGTCAGCCACTGCGCCAGCATTTTTCACCTGTGGTGTCGCTTATAACTGCAGCGCTGGTTCTGTTGGCATTTGGAATTGCGGGTCATTTTCTGTTTGCAATAATGTATCTGGGGTCACCAACATTTACTGACCATATCGAGCCCAATACCGCGATTATTTCCTGGATCTACGCCCAGGGCGGGCAGATTTATCACTCCCTTGATGCGCCGGAGCGCTATGCTTTTTTATATGGGCCGGTGCCGTATATAGCGACCTCATGGATGTATGCTTTGCTGGGTGGCAGTACATTTGCGGCTAAAATAGCTGGCTTTATCTGTTTGCTGATTACATCAGTGTTCATCATGCTGGCAGTGTGGCAGAGGTTCTCCGGCCGGATTATTCCCTGCCTTGTTGCACTCGGTTATTTCTCCTTAATAGCACTGTTTTTCAAAAATCATAGCTTCTGGTCAAAACCAGATCCGTTTTTGATGGCGTGTACTGCTATCGGTTTGTACAGTTGTCTTTTGCGCCCAGGCAGAATGGCCTGGGTGTTGTGTGGTATCGCGCTGGGTATTGCGGTAAATGCAAAAATTACCGGTGTACTCTACTTTCTCCCCTACCTGGCCTGGTTCTTTGATCGTGACGGCTACAGAGCCTTGCTCGTTACCTCACTGGCTGCTGCTGTAACTGCACTACTGCCTTACTGGGCTATGGATCAGGTTTCAATAATAAATTACACAGCCTGGTTACAGGCAGCCGGCGGGCATGGGATAAGCCGTTTGTTGCTGCTGCAAAATCTGGTATTCCTGATATTTATTTTAATCCCACCGGGATGCTTCCTGTTTTGGCAATACGGATCTGTTGGTATCCGCAGCTGGTTTGATACTTATCGCCTGATTTGTGTGGCATCTATACTGGCAGCATTGTTGCTTCTGCTTGCCGCATCAAAATCGGGTTCAGGCCCGCATCATTTTCTGCCTTTTCTGCCTGCTCTGGCATTCCTGGTAGCGGTTGCAACGTCACGTGTTTACTCATACCGACCAACGACTAACTGGAGTGTTTATGGATTCTGGGCGCCTGTAACAGCGTTTTTACTGGCAGCAATAATCAAGGCGGGGCTGGCGCTCTATTTTGGTCTTAAGGTTGTGATGGCTCAGGCAAACGGGGGCTTAATCGCGCAAAATCTTGCCGAGATAGTGGCAGATAATCCGGGTCGTAATATTTATATGGGCTATGGCGATGGCTCGCGGTATACGGCTACGTTTCTGCGTACCGAGTTGGCCTATGCCGGACAACCTTATTTGATTGATGCAGCGGCGCTCATGGATTTTCAGCACAGTGGCATGGAGATTCCACAAGTTACTATTGATCGTATGCTTGCAGATAAATCGTCGATCTGGCTAATTCCCACAGGTCAGGAACCCTTCGAAATTACTAACTGGTATTACCGTCATCAAGGCAGACTTTTATTCGAAGATAATTTCAGATCGGCCTTTAATGAAAACTTTCAGCGGCATAGCATTACAGAATTTTTTGATTTGTATATCCAGAGAAATCAAAATACCTCTGAGCCATGAATATATCAAAAAACAAATTCAGGCTAGTTTGCCGCCGCTATGAGGCTGCTATATGGTTGATATTAATCATGGTGATAGCCGCAGCTTTGCGAATGAAGGGGCTTACTTTTCAAAGCTATTGGTATGATGAGCTTTTCAGCGCATATATCAGTAATCCAGCGCATTCATTTTATGATGTTGTAGCATTAACTCTGGCTGATGTTCATCCGCCGTTATACCAGTTGGCCATGTGGGGTTCTTACAGGACTTTTGGTTACACCGAGTGGGCGGGTCGACTCCCGTCAATGTTTGCAGGCATCATCGCAATTCCGACTATTTTTATACTTGGACGCGAGCTATTCAGCAGGCGTGCGGGGCTATACGCCGCCGCATTAGCAACCCCCAATTTCTACCTGGTGGCGTTCTCTCAGGAAGCCCGGTCCTACGCGTTCCTGTATTTATTTTGTTGCGTTTCATTCTTCTATTTCATGCGTGTACTGCGGCGTGAATCATGGCTGAATGTGGTGCTTTACATAGTTACCACTGTCCTGCTGTTGTATACGCACTATTTTGGTTTTGTCTTACTGATTGCTCAAGGCGTTATTTTTTCTGTGTACCTTGTTTTATGGCATGGCGGTAAGCGTAAATTACTTGCCCGTGCTGCGGTGTCAGTTGGTGTGGTGCTGGCAGCCATTATTCCGCTGGTGCCCGTAATCATTGGCCATGCAGGGATTCAGGAATTCTGGATAACACAACCTCAGCTTGTTATAGCCGTCGACTATTTCGTGACGTACTTCGAGTCAGGTTGGCTGGCAGTATTTTTTGCAGTACTTGTATTCATAGCGCTTACATTTGGAATATATAGAACGCCGGGTGGAGCTGATCATGCGTGGGTCAGGTTCGGTGTAATTGCTCTGTTACTTTGGATCATGATTGGTTTTCTACTGCCATGGTTACGCGGTCTTGTCGGGCAGCCAGTAATTACAGATCGCAATACTATTATGCTGATCCCGCCAATATTACTTCTTGCGGCGTATGGTCTGACCAGTATCCCGCATTTACTGGCGCAAAGAGTGCTAGGCGCCTTCTTATTGACAATGTCGATCATGTATCTGGTTGCAGGGATGGATTATTACCATAGTGTTAAGAAGAATCAGTTCCGGGAGATGGCGCAGAGCCTGGTAGCTTACAAGCCTCTGTTGCCGGTTTACACACTGCAATATAACGATACAAAGTACAACGTATATTTTGAACAATTGGGTTCTGCTTTAAATGCTGTGGATGCAGTTTCGCTTGAAGAAAAACTAAATGCAGGTACAGCGGAGCCGTTGTTCTGGCTTGCTGATGGGCATCGACGTACTTTGGTAACTGATCTGGAAGAGCGGTTCGGTCTTGTTCAGGTTGCGTTATACAAATATCGCAGTACAGCTGCCGAGTTGCTGGTAAACCCCGCACGTTCCACAGCTATAGCTATCGAACCCGCGATGATAGCAACTGCCGGTGGCAACTGGCATAGCACAGGACCTGTGGTCTGGTTGAATGATGATGATCAGTTACTGATCGCACTAAATGAAACCGCACGAACTAACCCGGCCAGAAAAGTGCAGGTGGACCTGCTGGATTTTGCCGGTCATGTACTGGAGACGCATCAGGCCCTACTCGGAGCAATGCCCTTCTACGCTGCAATTTGACCCACAGGCGGCAGCCGGTGATGCGGTGCGGTTGCTGATTCGGCTGCCGGAGAGTGAGCCGGAGCCGGGTGTCTGGCTCATACCCGGTGATGCCGGGTAACACCCGCAGCCGTGGTTTGTGTCAATGTAAGATCCTTAACCCATGGCCTGACATTGGTTTTGGTGAGCGGGTTTTAGGTGAATGATTGAATGTCACCTGTATCAGTAAAGAGGGTCATCTTGCTCCAAGCTTAACGGCCAAAAGCAATATTGCAACGCAATATAAAAGACTGGTATGTTCGCTGGCAGATATTTGACATAATCTGTTTGTTGTTTGCGAATAAAGCTAGTTTTTCAACCTACGGTATAATTACGTCTGCATTAACAAAGGAATGTTAATAAGGGTGTAGGCGCATGTGCCTGCACGATAACAAGGACGTTGCAAACCTAGACGTGGCAGTACGTACGGCTGAAAAACAATATCACTAATATCAGCTGTGAGTAGCCGTGCTATCAGTCCCACGCAGTATGTGCAGCGTTTATAAAACAGGAACGCTTGCGCATGACCTTGTTTCATAATGTCTATGCCAGTCGCCATCGGTACCAGCTTATGTTCGGTGCCCGTGCACTCGTGGCGGTCCTCAGCCTGCTCTGCGGCAGTGTTGCTGTGGCGGATATGCGTGAGCGACAGGATGAAGCGGCCTTCCTGGCTCGCGGGGGCGACTATGAGGCTGCGCTCTCTATTCTGGCTGAGTTACGCGTGGAATATCCCGATGAGGTCGGCCTCCTGTATGACGAAGTCGTTATCAGCGTATGGGCAGGCAACAAGGAGCTCGCACTTGCGACAGCCGCTGAACTGGTTATGGATAACACCCCGCTTTGGGTTTCTGCTGCTGCCGGTAAGGCTGCGCGGGACCTACAGCGCTTTGATACAGCCATTCTCTGGTATGAATCGGCAACCAGGAATAATCCCGTTGATCTTGATGCCAGGTTGGGGCTGGCTATGGCACTTGCTGATGCAGGTCAGGCCAGTGATGCACGTGCGGCACTGAAGCTGACACCTCCGTCGGCGCAGGAAACTACCCCTGTACTGCTGACATCTGCATACCTTTTTCAGCGTGAAGGGATGTTTATTCCTGCGGTCAATGAATATGACCGTATTCTGGCGATTGAACCCAATCAGAGCGAAGCACTGCGCGGCAAAACATACGCGCTGCAGGAACTGCTGTTGCCAGCAGAAGCGCTCAAAATGGCACAGGCACATCCCGGCCTGATGACTGATGCCGATATGCTTCGCCTGGAAGGTGATGCCCTTGCACTTGAATTACGTCGGGCGATGCAGAAACCGGATGAGGTCTATCCGTATCCAGCCATTAATCTGGCACTGGCGCACATCGACGACCGCCTTGAGCTCGAACCCCCCGGTACGCCGCTGGCAATGCAACTTCGCTACGATCGCATTGCGGGTCGTACTGAGGCGCTGCGCACGCTGGAAGCCATCAGCGATTACGAAACCATGCTTGAAGAGGGTGTCGAGCCGCCAGCGTACGTGCATTATGCGGCCGCGCGATCTTACCTGGCGCGTGAACGCCCCGAGGAAGCTTTGCAGGCATTGGAGACGGCAGAACAACTGGCACCGAACAATCTGGAAATCCAGATTGAAAAATTCTATGCCTACATCAGTGTGTCGCGTTATGAAGAAGCAATAGCACTGGCTGATGGCCTGGTGGATCAGCTTGAGCCGATGATTCAGGAAGCAAATTCCAGCGTACTCAAGCCGAATGAGACGCGTACCCGCGCGCGTATTATCGCCAGTATGGGCCGCGCTTATGCTGATCAGCTTGGTGAAGCCCAGCAAATGCTCAATGAGTTACTTGCTGAAGCACCCAATAATCTGAGTGCCCGCTATTCATTGGGCAATATTTACCGGTACCGGGGCTGGGAAGACCGGCCGTTGCCTGAGTACAGCCAGGTACTGACGATGGATCCGAAGCTGTTGCCGGCACGCACCAGTTACGCTCAGGCTGAGATTCAGCGGCAGGAATACCCGCAGGCCCACAGTGAATTACGCGCTGTTCAACCGCTCCATCCCGGCCATAAATCAGTCATGGATCTGAATGAAGAGTGGCTTTTGTATCGCAGCTGGCAATTGCTGGTCGATGTGCGCTGGGGTGACAGTTCCGGTGACACTTTTGGTAGTGATCAGCATGAGGTAAATGCCTGGCTGTTTACCCAGCCGGTTAAAGATAATTTTCGCTTCTATGTGCGGACCTTTGATAGCTACGCCGAGTTTGTAGATGGCAATGATTCGCGTCGGCGGGCTGCGGTGGGTACCGACTATCGCAAGGGTGTCTGGACTGCACGTGGCGAAGTTAACTGGAATCGAACTGAAAGCGGTGATGTTGGATTTGCCGGGCGTGTTGATTACCGCATCAATGATCAATGGTCTGCTGGCGGTGCACTGGAAATTGATAGCTATGCAACCCAGTTGCGAGCAGACAGGGCTGATATCAAATCAGATATTGTGACTGGCGATGTCCGCTATGCCCGTGACGAGCGTTACACCGCTGGTGCAGGTGTCGGTATTCAGCATTACGATGATGGCAACACACAGCTGGCCTTACTGGGTGACAGCAGTCTGCGGTTTATCAACAAATTCAAATACAAACTTGATGGCCTTGCCAACTTCTCTATCACGGCAAACTCTGATGGTGACGAAACGGTCTATTTCGCGCCAGAGCGCAGAGTAGAGGCGAATGTGGGTGTGCAGAATATCTGGCAGCAATACCGTCGCTATGATGCGGCCCTGACCCACCGGTTGTCAGCTTTAGCCGGTATCAATAACCAAAAAGATTACGGTTCTGATGGCATCTGGACGCTCGCTTATGAGCTGGAGTGGAGCATCAATGAATCTGTTGACCTCGTGGGTGGAGCATCCAGAGGGCGACGTTACTACGACGGTGATCCTGAGGATCAGACATTTTTTAACCTGCGACTTAATGCAAGATTTTAATGGCTAAGTTTTTAAACAAATTTTTAATATTACTTGCTGTTTTACCATCGGCAGGATTCGCTGCGGATGATAATACGGCTGCTATTAGCCTGGCTGGTCAGCAATTGCGAGAACAGCTGACTGTCTTTGCCTACCATGATGTGCGGGAAGACGTTAAGCGAGAATCTGCTGCAGATCAGTATGCGATGTCCGCAGAAAACCTTGCGATGCATTTCGCGTGGCTGCGCGATAATGATTACAAAGTTGTTAGTCTTGATCAGGTTCTGGCAGCAGTAGCAGGGCAGCGACCGCTGCCCAGCTAAAGCGGTATTGCTGACATTTGATGACGGTCTCGCCAGTGTCTATACAACGGCATACCCGCTATTGAAGCTGTTTAATTACCCGGCGCTTGTCAGTGTCGTAACCGCATGGATCGAGACAGAGGTTGAAGTCGTCTATGAAAACCACCTCCTGAGTTCACGTGATTTCCTGACATGGGAGCAGATGCGTGAGATGCAGGATTCCGGGCTTATCGAAATTGCATCGCACACTCACAATATGCATCGTGGCGCAATCGGCAACCCTCAGGGTAATGAACAGCCGATGGCCGTTACGCGTTTATATCAGGATGGTTACGAAGGCCCCATCGAATACCTCGAACGGGTTGAAGCCGACATTGCTGCCAGCGCCAGTCTGATTAAGCAGCACACCGGTAAAGCACCACGAGCCATTGTCTGGCCTTTCGGGCAATACAATGCTGAGCTTCGAAATCTTGCCGCAATACATGGCATGGATATGTCATTCAGCCTGGAAAGCCGCAACGATATGCATGGGTTTGCCGTGCTTGGGCGCGAGCTAATGGTTGCTAACCCTGGTATCCCGCGGTTTGTGAAATTACTGACAGAGCTCGAGCCGGCGAAGGTATTGCGGGCAGCCCAGGTTGACCTTGACTACGTTTATGATCCCGACCCCGGTAGTTCAGGAAGCGAATCTTGGCGTACTACTCGATCGTATAAAGGGGCTGGGTATCAGCCATGTATTTCTGCAGGCCTTTGCGGACCCGGATGGTGATGGTGCCGCAGATGCGCTTTATTTCCCTAACCGCCACATGCCGATGCGTGCCGACCTTTTTAATCGTGTTGCCTGGCAGCTGAGGACACGTTGCGAAGTAAAAGTCTTTGCATGGATGCCCTCTGCTCGCATTTACCGGTTCGGATATAGCCCCTGAATGGCAGTTGCTGCAGGCAGCAGAAAACGGAGAAGCGCAGGCCGATCCGGGTGGTGAGCCACGCTTGTCTGTATTTGTGCCTCGTGCCAGGCAATTTATAGAAGATATCTATACTGATTTGGCCATCTATACACATATAGAAGGTATCCATTTCCATGACGATGGCCGTATGAATGAACTGGAGGATGCCAATCCGGCCGCCAGCCTGGTTTATCAAGAGGTTTTTGGTCCTGATTTCAGTATTGAAATGGCGCAGACAGATCCCGTATTGCTCTGGCAATGGTCTGAATTTAAGGCATCAGCATTAATTGATTTTAGTCTGCAGTTGCAAAAAGCAGCGGAAAAATTTCGTCCCATGCTCCGTACATCGCGCAATCTTTTTGCAAGTTCTTTGCTGGATGAGCGTGGCACTATTTACCTGGCGCAGAATTTTGATGAATATCTTGCAAGCTATGACTATGTCACTGTTATGGCGATGCCAATGCTGGAGGGTGCTCCCAGTGCAGGTGTTTTCTACAAGGAGCTTATTGCGGCTGTAAATGAACGGCCTGATGCGTTCAAACGAACTGTTTTTCAGTTGCAGACAGTTGACTGGCGCGATGGCCATGAACCTGTCTCTTCTTCTGAGCTGAGCGCACAGATGCGTCGGCTGCAAAGTCAGGGCGTGCGAAATATTGCCTATTACCCGGATGATTTTCTGAAAAATCATCCGCGCTCTGATGAGCTTATGCAGGGCATGTCGCTGGCTGATCACCCGGTGGTGCCATGAGTACTATTGATTACATCACGATTAGTCTGGCAGCTGCATTCGAGTGGCTGCTTGAGTTCAGTTTTATGTACCCATTGATCATGTCGATCTTATGGATTACGGGTGCTTCTTACTATTATTTCTACCGCGAGCGACGTGAGCACACGACACCTGAGGAGCCACCACCACTGGCCGAAACGCCGGGCGTCAGTTTTATGGTTCCGTGCCATAACGAAGGGCCGAATATCCAGGAAACAATTCAGTCGTTACTGGATCAGGACTACCCGGATTTTGAAATTATCGCGATCAATGATGCGAGCGAAGATAATACAGGGGAAATTCTGGAAAAAATGGCAGCAGAAGAGCCGCGCTTACGCATCATTCATTTCGATGTAAATCAGGGCAAGGCCATCGGCCTTCGCGTTGCGACACTGGCTTCCAATAATGAAATCCTGGTTGGTCTTGACGGCGATGCATTGCTGGATCCCAATGCGACTCGCTGGTTAGTGCGGCACTTTATCAGTGGTGCCCGGGTGGGCGCTGTAACCGGTAATCCCCGGGTGCGAAATAGAACAACGTTGATCGGGCGTATTCAGGTGGGTGAGTTTTCTTCCATCATCGGTCTTATCAAGCGGGCGCAGCGTATTTATGGTCGGGTATTCACGATTTCCGGTGTGGTGGCTGCATTTCGTAAGACAGCGGTGCACCAGGCTGGGTACTGGGGTGAGGATGTAGTCACTGAAGACATCGATATCAGCTGGCGATTGCAACTGAATCACTGGGATATTCGTTACGAGCCCAATGCGCTGTGCTGGATACTCATGCCGGAAACACTTAAAGGATTATGGAAGCAGCGGTTGCGCTGGGCGCAGGGTGGCATAGAAGTGCTGCGTAAACATTTTAGAAGTCTGTTCAAGTGGCGTGCGCGGCGTATGTGGATTGTGGCAGCAGAGCTTATAGTGAGTACCTTCTGGGCCTACTCCATGGGACTGATATTTGTTATCTGGATTCTGGGCCAGTTATTTGATTTGCCCGCACCCTATGGCACGGCAGATATCCCGCCTGGCTGGTCCGGCATTATTCTGGGGACAATCTGTTTGTTGCAGTTTGCGATCAGTATTGCGGTTGATAGTCGGTATGAACGCAAACTGGGCAAGGTGTATTACTGGCTGATCTGGTATCCAATGATTTACTGGATTATCCAGGTCGTGACGTCGGTGTTTGCAGTACCGCGTGCATTGTTACGCAAAAAAGGCGTGCGTGGTGTCTGGACGAGTCCGGATCGTGGTATTCATCCTGCACCTGAAGATAGTACGGAGAAGGCTGATGGCTAAAAGCTTACCTGACAGCACCATACATTTCCGTGAGTTTTTGACAGCGCGGCAGCGCGCTCGGGAAGCTGTGATTACTACAGCGCTATGGTTCCTCTACGGTTACCTGTGGTTGCCACTGGTCAGTTTTGCCGCATGGTACTTCGGGATTGATTTTGCATATGAACGAGTCATTCGTGCGGGCGGCCCGGATCAACTGATCCTGTTGTTATTGTGGTTTGCGATTATATTTCTGATCATTCTTCTGATCGTCGTAACCTGGTCCGGTGTACAGTATTCCCGATTTACGGGTGATGGTGAGCGACGCAACCGCACCCCGCTGCTTGACCCTGCTGAAGAGCGCGAAATGTGGCAGATCGAATCATCTGTACAGCAACAGATAAAGGCCGGTCAGATTTTAAAGATTTCGATGGATGCAGACCTGCGTAATTTGGAAGTACGTGAAGTTTCCTTGCGGCCCTGATCTTATTCAGGAATTTGGTTGAATATGATTGACTGACTGATCTTAAATGGCGCGCCCGAAGAGATTGACTCCTTCGCTAACGCTCGGTCGCCCTGTGGGCGCACTCACTTCGTTCGCGCGTCCTCTCATCCGCTATCTGTAACGCTTCGCGTTCCAGCTATCGGACTCGGGTAGAACTCCTGGCCTCTGCCTCCGGAGACCGCGGAAGTATCGAAGT